>JADMIO011011068.1_pt1 | contig 99106 bp, 98 predicted proteins | sample 8958161 | NCBI WGS metagenome assembly JADMIO01 (sample SAMN16585339, study PRJNA669376) | soil metagenome | isolation source: Crop rotation soil | place: USA: Cullars Rotation, Alabama | collected 2011
CGACAACTTGTCCACGTGGAATTCTAAGCTTAGGATCCCAATGTGCTGGAAAGTACGCGGCGTTCTCGACGGCGCTGTCGATCTTGCCAGCGGCGCAGCCGATGGCGCTCAGCGTGGTGTTCGTCGCCACTTCGATCGGCCCCGAGTACACCGTGCCGCTGGCGCAAGTCGCCGGTGTGCCGTCATTGGTGTAGCGGATGGAGGCCTCGGCGGTTGCCGTAGTGATGCCGACCGACTGTGTCGAAAGGTAGGTGCCGGCGGCGGGTGTGAAGACGGGCGTGGCCACCGTCTCTGGCGGTTTGATGGTGTACACGCCGGTGGTGATGAGACTCTCGGCGCGGAGCAGTGCGCAGGCCATCGCCCTGAGCGTGGTGGTGGTCGAGATGGAGACGGGCGTCGTGTAGACCGTGCCGTGCTCGTTCACGCACGACGGCGCGCTGCCGTCGGTGGTGTAGACAATGGTGGCGCCGAACGTCGACGAACTGATCGCAACGGTCTGCGTGCCCGTGTAGGTGCCCGGCGAGGGGCTGAACACAGGCGCATCCGCCTTCTTGCAGCCCGTGAGCAACGTCAAAAACGCGAGCACGCCCAGGCGCGCCGCGGCGGCGAAAGTCTTCATTCCCCATCCCCCTTGTTGTTCGTCGCGCAATCGGAGCCCGGTGATCTTGGCCACCGGTGTCAAGCCGAATGCTACCGGTGTCATCCTGAAACGGACCGGCGGGCGTTTTACTTAACGGGGATTTACCGCACGGGCGAACTGAACTCGAACGTCAGCTCGCCTTCGATGGGGCTCGTGAACCGGGCCGTCTGTGATTGGGGGCCGAGCACGTCCGGCAACGCGAACTTGGTGCCGATGGGCGGCACTGCATGAAGGAACGACCAGCCGACATCAGGCAATTCGAGAATCGGCTTTTCGACCGGCGTCGGTGCGTAAAGGCCGAAGTACGGAATGTGGCCGCGGTTGCGCACGACGACATTCGCAGCGCGAGTCCTCATCTCGACCCAGTCCCACGCACCGAAGAAGCCTTCGAACTCCGGATACTCGTAGCTCACGCCCGGCGTCGAGCGCGAATAGTCAGCTTCATGCAGGCCGAACGTGGTTCCCGCGAGGCGATTCTTCCAGATGCGATAGGGGCCTTCGCCCACCCAACGTTTGCCGAGCACGCTCCTTTCGGGATAGTCGAACGTGATGCCGAGAATGTCGGCCGCGCCTTCGTAGGCGATCCGATAGCTCACGACGAGTTCGTCACCGCGTACCTTCCATGACACTTCGCGCAGCGCACCGTCGTAGCGGGCGAGCGCCAGTTCGCCGCCGGTTGCGAGATCGAGCGAGCGCAAGGTCGAAGGTCCGCTGACGTCGACGAAGCTGCGTTTTCCGGCTTCTCGCTGCGACGCGATGAGCCGCGGGCCGCGTAATGGAACGTGTCGGCCGCCGGCCGCGAGATTCACGAGCATGCCGCTCGCGGGATCGAACTCGAGCGTGAAGCGGCCGGAGGTCACCGAGCTGCCTGACTTGCGGACCCTGGGCTGCGAGTCCGCGACCGCCGGTATCGCGCTGCCCCTGACTACCCAGGTCCACAGGTCGAGGCCCTGTGCATTCTGTGCCGTGAGTTCCAGCAGTTCGCCCGGTCCGAGTGCATCGACGCCGATCGGCAACTCCCATGAGACTTGCGCGCGCGGTTCCAGATTCGGAAGTGGCGCGCTACCTTGGGCGATGACCGTCGGTTTGCCGCGAGCGCCCGGGGCAGGCAGGCGCGACACGCGCCATTCGAGCTGGCATTGCCGCAGGTTCGTGAAGTCGTATTCGTTCGCGACGCGCATGCGTACGCGACGCGCGGAGAAATCGATCCCGGTCAACTGCACGGGCGACCAGATTTCCTTTACGGTGAAATAGCTGCCTTCCTTTTCGTGATGCGCGCCGACGATGCCGTCCGGTGCGGCATTGCCGACGTTGTCGATGCGGCGGTTCTGGTCGGTGCGCTCGATGCCTTCGTCGGCGAACGCCCAGAAGAATCCGCCGCCGACGGTCGGGCTCTTGCCCATCACGTCCCAGTAGTCACGAAAGCCCGCGCCGATGCCGCCGTCATACAGGCCGTGCAGGAATTCGGTGGGCATGAAGATGTCGGGTCCGGCGCTCAGGCGAACGGTGCTGTCGTAATTCTCGTAGTGATCGGTGTTGATGCCGCTGTGGATCGCCCACGGATGCAGGACGGGCCGGCGCTGCGCATCCCAGCGGTCGAACTCGCCGTCGTTCTCGCGATTCCATCCGCCTTCGTTGCCGTTGTCCCAGAACAGGATGCTCGGGTGATTCGCGTCGCGACGTACGATCTGGCCGATGAGCCGCGCGCCGGTGGGCGTGTCGTAGGACCCCTGCCAGCCCGCGAGTTCGTCGAGCACGTAGAGACCTAACTCGTCGGCGGCTTCGAGGAACGCGGGATCCGGGGGATAGTGCGACATGCGCACTGCGTTCATGTTCGCGCCCTTGATGAGGCGCACGTCGGCGTAGTTCTGCGCGCGCGTCAGCGTGCGCCCGGTTTTCGGATCGAAGCTGTGGCGGTTGATGCCCTTGAGCACGATCTTGCGCCCGTTGAGATAGATGCCATCGCGCGGCCGGATCTCGAGCGTGCGAAAGCCGAAACGTTCGCGTCGTTCGTGGATGACTCCGGCGTCGCTTTCGAGTGTGAAGAGCACTGAATAGAGATGGGGAGTCTCCGCGGTCCACAAGGCCGGAGCAGGGTAGGTGCTGCGGAAGATCGCGGCATCTCCGTGAATCGATTCGGCGTTCAGCGCGTCGCCCACGGCGTGGCCTGCTGCATCGAATACCTGCGCGCGTAGGTGTGCGCCCGGCGGGGCGGAATGATTGAGGTGTGCGCGCGCGTAGAAACTGCCGTCGGCACGTGCGTCGATGGAGGTCCAGACGATGTGATCGCGAGGCCGCGCCTCGAGCCACACCGGTCGGTAGATGCCGCCGAAGGTCCAATAGTCCCCACGGCGTTCAGCCGCATTGACGCTCTTGTTGGACGACTCCTTGGCCACGGCGACTTCGATCTCGTTGCGGCCGGGCCGGATCAGCTTCGTGATGTCGTAGCTGAAGTGATAGAAACCACCCTGATGTGTCGGGCCGGCGGATTGGCCGTTGATCGTCACGCTCGTGTCGGTCATCGCGGCTTCGAACACGAGGTGGACGTCGAGGCCGTCCCACGCCGCCGGAACCTGGAACTCGCGTCGATACGTGCCGGTTTCCTTCGGGATCACCGGATCGTCGTCGGGTTTTCCGCGGCCCTGCGTGCCGTAGTAGTACGCGCCGAAGCCCTGTTGCTCCCAGCACGACGGAACGGCGATGCGCGTCCATTTGCCGCTGCCACGGCCGCTGTCGAGCCGGAAGTCCCAGTAGATAGGGGCTTCGCCGGCTTCACCCATCCCCGACAGCGGCAAGACCTGCGTCTCGCGCGCGATGGCGGTGCCGGCGCCGGCGAGCGTCGTGCTTCCAACGAGGGTCGCCAGGATTGCGTGAATGCCTTTCATGCGCGCGAGCCTGCCAATCCTGGTGCCCGAACTACGATTTTTGGTGCCCGGCACCACCGGCGTAGGCCAGGCACTCGATGGCGGCCAGGCCCCACTGCGCCGTGGCGTTCGTCGATACGCCCGGGGCCTCGTCGACGGGATTCAGTACCGCGGGCGCCTCGATGCGATTCGACGTGAATTTCTGACGCGCACCGTAGCCGCTTCGTCCTTCGGTGAGTTCTTTCCAGGCGCGCGCTGCGAGCGCGGCGTCCTTCTTCCGAAGCGCTGCATACGCGGTCAGGCGCGCGTGTCCCTGCTGGAGGTTGATGCTGCCGAAACTTTCGCCGAGCGCCGCTTTCTGCTCAGCGTCGGTTCCGTTGTACAGCTCGCAGTAGAGCAGCCATGCGCGCTCGAATTCCGGAACGTCGATGAGCTCGATGAGTTCGGCACAGACCTCGGGCAATCCGAAAGCCGCCGACAGGTGCGAGACGTTCAGGCCTGCGTCCCTGGAGATGTCGAACGCGCCCGTCACCAGGTTCATGCGTTCGCCGCCCGTGAAGAATCCCTTGGGCTGCGCCGCGATGGATTTCATGCTCGCGACGAGCCGGTCGCGCATCTTGTCGTCACGCGTTCGTTCCCACTCCGTGAGCCACGCGCCTGCGATCGAACCCCAGTCGGTGCCGAATCCCAGGTAGGAGAAATCGCCGTTCGGATCGTCGACGTGACGCTCCTCGGCGTTCGGCAGCTTGCGCGTCGCGAGCACCGTGCGCAGCGTGCGCGCGGCCTCGATCTGCTCGCGCATCAGGTCGCCGACGCGTTCGTCTGCCGTGAGGAAGTAGTAGTAGCGGCGATTCAGCGCCGTGCTGATGCGCAGTTGTTTGGCGGAACAACCCCAGTGCATCACGTTGTGCCGCGAGCCGAGAGGCGCGAATTTGCCGAGATGGTGGACGTCGACTTCGCCGGTGTGCCGCGTCATGGCCTCGGCGAAGCGGAAAGTGTCGGCGCGGCCCGTGCGCAGGAAATAGAGCCAGAGCCACAGGTCCGTGGCGAGCTCGGAGTTGTCCCACGCGAATCCGCCGACGTCGTACCGCCACACGTGGCGATCGAAGTCGTACGTGTGCATGACGTCGCCGTAATTCCAGAAGCCGTACCAGCCGCGCTGGTCCTGCTGTCCGCGGTAGAAATCGAACATCCAGTCGAGCTGTTTTTCGAGTTGCGCATGTTCGGGCGCGCTCTGCGACGGCAGCGAGAACGAATGTCCGAACACGCCGGAGTCGAACGATGTCTGCGGCGTCGGCACCATGACGGCGGGTGACTGCAACGCGTCCGCGAGCGACTGGAAGCTGTCGCGCGCCGGCGTCGCGGGCAACATCCACAACATCAACTCGCTCGTGCGCGCGACGCCCATCGGTGTACCGAAGCCAGGTTCGTAATCTTCGTACGTGATCTCGAGGCCGCCCTTCGTCTGCTTCTCGTACGTGTCCTGGCCCATACCGTCGTGATAGAAGCGCAGGTCCATCGGAGTGGCGTCGGGCGCCCACACCCACATCGTCACTTCGGCCTGGTCTTGATGAGCGTGGCGGATGTCGAGTTGCGCAGGATGGCTCTGCCAGAAGTTGCGGATGCCGAAGGCGATGCCGCCGGCAGGACCGCCCACATAGCCAAGACCCCTCGCACGATGCCCCTGGCCGGAGTCGAGCCAAGCATGGCCGTCGGTAGTGCGTTTTCGGATCGTGAAAGAGTTGGCATTCGGTTGCAGCATCGTCCAGTCGCCGAACGCGGGAATGTATTGCATGCGTTCGGTTACGACCGGGGCGATGGAGCCCGCGGCCGCTCCCTCGAACTGGTTCTTGCGCGCAGCAGCGCCGGGATCCCGTCGCAGACCGGTCAGTCCCTGCACGGCTTCGGCGAACAGACCCTGATCGCCCACGAAGCGCACGTGACGGTCGTACAGCGGGTCGGTGAGCGGAGTCGAAAAGCGAAGGCCGATGCCGCGGATGAAATCCTTCGCCTCGTCGCCATCGAACACGATGGTGTGAAGCACGCGCAGGCTGTCCGCGCCGGCGTAGAAATAGAGGCGCAGCGTAAACGGAAGCCACTGGCGAGCGCCATTCGAATGTTTTCCGTCCACCTTGATGACGGCGCGCAGCGGGCCGCGCTGCTCGACGGTGACTTTCTCGATCGCGCTTTCCAGTTTTTCCTGGCGCACCTGCGCGTCGTCGGACGACGCGGCGCGATCCTGGCAGAGCAGCACGAGTTTGCCGCTGCGCATGACTTCACGGCCACCGCGCGAAATCGCGTCGATGACGTTCGCGCCGCGGCGTGACACCCGGCAGACGAAATTGCCGGTATCGACCTCGATGCTGCCGTCGGTTTCCTTCACGCCCACCGTGGTCGCGAGTTTGGCGGCGTCGCGCTGCGCGACCACTTCATAGGGACCGGAGCCCGTCTCTTTCTGAGGCGGCAATGCGTGTGCCGTCCACTTCAGCGAGCCGTCGGGCCAATAGGCGAGAGGCCAGCTTTGCAGCGCCAGAAGCTTCTTGTCGGTGCCGCGGAGCGCGAAGTTCTTCGCCTCGCGTTGTTTGCCGCGCGGCCAGGGCGTACCCCACGTGACGCCTTGCGCAACCCCGGTGGAATTCTGATCGAGCCACTTCACCCAGGCGCCGGCGGCGGGATTCGGAGTCGACAGGACGGGCGATGGACCGGATTGCTGACCGGCCTCGAGAGTCGTGGCGCCAAGAACGGCCGTCGTCGCGGCGCTGGTTGAAATGAACTGCCGCCGCGAAATGCGCTTTTTCATGATTCCCCCGGATGAGCGTCCTGCTGCGCCGATTTGTCTTTATTGATCGAATATGCACGATGTTGATCGAATCTGCAAAGTAGCCGGAAGGCGTAGAAGGCCCGACCCCAACCCGCCGGGTGGGGCATTTCTCCGGGCGATGACACTAGTTAGATGAGCGGCGCCGAACGTCGGGGATATGTCAAATGGGAGGCGCGCCGTTTTAACACTTGCAGGACCGGGAGCCGGATCACGGTCGACACGTCCGGATTCTGTAACCCTCGCTTCGGCAAAGCTCTTCGAGAATTCCAGGGAAGATGGACTCACGTCACTCCACATTGGCCTCTGCATCGTCGGATACGGGCCAGACCACTATTCGTGCGTCTGTGCTCAACGAGCAGGTGATTGAAGTCGCGCCGCAGTGGGTGGCCACGCTGGAGCAGGCGCTGCCGCACGCGCGTTACCGCGCGATCGCGTTGTATGACGCGCGCGGTGAAGTCCTTCACTGCACGTCCACCGATTTCGGCATCGAGTTTCGCCAGGCCCTGAACGACGCGCTGGATGCCTTCGTGCTCGGCGCCGCGCGCGAATCGCGTTTCCTGCGCGGCGAGGGCACACGCACCGCCGTCATGCTTGCATTGCGCGACCTGCATTCGGCGCTGCAGGGCATCTGTCTCCTCGTGGTCGAGGACACGCCACTCGAAGACGAAGATCCTGCCGCCCGTTTTCTCACGCCCGCGGTCACGACGATCCTCGCGGACATCGCCTCCGAAGTTGCCCAGACCCTGCACGCGATGCCGCGCGCCAAGGCTCCGAAGCCGAAGCCTCCGGTGCCGCTGCCGCTCGAAGCGGTCTATGCGCAGATCCGAAACCAGGAAGTGGTGTTGCGCGTCCAGCAGCTCGTTCGACTGCGCAAGGCCGAGGGCATTCGCCGCTTCGAAGTCCTGCTTCGCCACATGGTCGACGGCGAGGAGCAGTCACCCGAACGCGTGATGCAGACGGCTGCGAATCACGGCCTCGCGTCGATGATCGATCGTCGCGTCGTCGGCGAACTCATCAGCTGGCTGCACCGGAATCCGGGTGTGTGGAAGAAGGATCCGCCGGCGTTTTCCGTGAACCTTTCGGATGCAGCGGTAATCGAGCCTCATTTCATCAGCTTCGTCGAAAGCTGCCTGCAAAAGGCTGCTCTGCCGCCGGGTCTCATCGGCGTGGAATTCTCGGAGCGCGTCTGCCTCACGCATCCCGACCAGGTGGTGCCGGCGCTCGATGTGTTCGGGCGCATCGGCGTGCCGGTGGCGATCGATGACTTCAACGTCGTTGGCGCGGGCATGCCCATCCTCGATCACTCGGCCGTGCGGCTGCTCAAGATCGACGCCGAGCTCACCACCAATGCGCTTCAGCACCGCCTCACGCAGGCACGTGTCGTCGGCCTCGTGCAGACGGCGAAAGTGATGGGACTGCAGACGGTCGCGAAGCGCGTGATGGGCGGAGATCACAGCAACTGGCTGACCGCGCTCGGCGTGGATTTCGTGCAGAGCTTCGAGGCGTCGCCGCCGGTGGCGCTCGATAGTTTGATTGTTAGCCAGGGCTGACGCCCACAACGGAAAACGCCGGCGAAGCGCCGGCGTCCGTGAAAATTCGAGAAGATCTGGGCTAACTAGCGAGCGGTATACGCGTCCATCATGAGGCCGGTACCGCCACGCGAAACGTGCGCGACGACCGCCGTGCGACGATGCAGCTTCGTGACCGCGCCGAGGTTGATCGCAAACGCGAGCTCCACCTGCTGTCCCTTGCGCAATCCGAGATTCGTGGTTTCGACGAACACGCCGGTCGCCGAGAGATTGATGGCTCGGCAGAGCTTTTTACGGCCCGTCGGGGTCGTAATGTAGACCGTGGTCCTTGCGCGGTGCCGCGTGTGCAGCCGCCGTTCCACGGATTGAATCCCCGCTGTTGTCGTTTTGCTCATCAGGCTCTCCTGGAGGGGATTATTGCCTTGAGACATCGGCGTTTTGATCCGAACTCAACTTAATAGGTTTCAACCAAATCTTCACATCCTTCGATTTACCCGGCAACCCGAACCGCGTCTGCCACCCGAAGCCGTATGAACACTGGGCAGTGATCCGACAGCTTTCGCCGCTGCGCGTCTTTGGGCGGGAATAGTTCTCGTCCGAAGGAGCCATCGACCAATCCCCGCGCCATCTGGCGCCCGAGAAGGATGTAGTCGATGTAGCCGCTGAAAGTCTGCGAATTCATGCAGTTTTGAAAGGCCTGCCCCTCGGCCGTGTTGACAAGGTCGGCGTCGGGCGGGTTGGCGTCGTCGATTTCCGCCCAGATGGACGGTCCGGCGGGCTCGCGTCGCAGATCGCGGTTGAAGTCGCCGAGCACGGCAAAGGGCCGGTGATCGGCAGCCTGCGCGTCGATCCAGCGTTCGAGCACCGGCACCTGGCGCGCGAGTTCGCCGCAGCTGGCCCGACTCGAGTCCAGGGATTCGCGCGCACAGCCGGATTTGAGATGGACTGAAAGCAACCGCAGCTCCTGGGCCGTGCCGGGGAACAACCGCAGTTCGACACCGCGGCGCACGTCGTCGTTCATGGACAGGTCGGTGACATCAGGCGCGCAGACGTACGGCAGGCCGCGGCGGATCGCGAAGCCATTGTTCTGCACCGCGATGCGCCCCGAGAAGCAGAACTGGTAGTCCGGAAACACGAGCCGCGCGGCTTCCGGACCGTCCACTTCCTGGAGTGCGATCACGTCCGCACCGAGCGCACGCGCGTGCTTCCTGAGTGCGGCAATGTCTTCGCGACTTCGCGCGAGTTCGTGCGCGACATCGCAAGGTACGGCGCGCCTCGCGCCATCTCGCGGCGCATCCGCGGGCGTGCAAGCCGGCGTCAATGCACGCAGGGTTTCCGGGGTCATGAACCATTCCAGGTTCCAGGTCGCGATCTTGAGTTCGGCAGGAGCGGCATGGCTCGAGCCCGCGAACGGCAGCAACAGGGAGACGAAGAGAGCGGTGCGGATTTTCATGCGCGCGACTATCGCACGCGCCACGCGTCGTTGTTACTTACAACCGTGTTACTTCCCGACGGTGTTCCGCGGACGCTACTTCCAGCAGCGACGGACGTCCACCGTTCCCGTGACCGCGCGCCGGCCGCGAGCGTCGATGGAGAACGCCAGGCATTCCCGGTCATCGGCCTGTGCGCCCAGTGGCGTCGCCGTCGCGATGTACGACTGGCCATCGGCCGCGAGCGCGACTGCCACGGCGTACTTGTGAGAAGCGCTGGAGGCAGACAGGCCCAACCCTGCCGGTGGCGCTGCTTCGAGGCTGGCGGTAAAGGCGTCGTGTCGCAGGTAGTGAGATTCTTCGGCGGTTTGCAGCTGCAGTAGCAAGGTCATCGCTTCCGAACGGTTCACGCGCAACACGTGTTGGCGATAGGCAGGAACCGCGAGCGCCGCGAGGATTCCCACCACGACGAGCACGGTGAGCAATTCGAGCAATGTAAAACCGCGCGGGGACATGCCGCCACGACATCACGGCGACGAACTCCGGCGTGAGCCGCAAATCTCGCCCGTTGAGTCGGATACTTGCATTGGCAGGTCGACGCACCCATATTTCACGCGCGCCTCGGGCGCGTATATGGGAGTTCCATCATGGGTTGGATTTTGCTTGCGCTGGTCGTCGTCGCGATCTGGTTTGTCGTCTCGCTCTACAACAACCTGGTCGGGGCGCGTAACGGCTACAAGAACGCCTTCGCGCAGATCGACGTTCAGCTCACCCGTCGCTACGACCTCATCCCGAACCTGGTGGAGACCGTCAAGGGCTACATCAAACACGAGCGTGAAACGCTCGAGGCCGTCATCAAGGCGCGCAACACCGCGATGAGCGGGCTCAAGGCTGCCGCCGCGAATCCGGGCGATGCCGCCGCCATGACCGCGCTCTCCGGCGCCGAGACCCAGCTGGGTGGCGCGCTCGGCAGGCTGTTCGCGCTGGCCGAAGCGTATCCGGACCTCAAGGCCAACCAGAACATGATGCAGCTTTCCGAGGAGCTCACCTCCACGGAGAACAAGGTGGCGTTCGCGCGCCAGGCGTACAACGACGCCGTCATGGGCTACAACAACAAGCGCGAGATGTTCCCCGGCAGCGTGGTCGCCGGCATGTTCAATTTCACGCCCGCACAGCTGCTCGAAGCCGCCAAGCCCGAGGCGCGCGAAGCGCCGAAGGTTTCCTTCACCTAGTTAGATGGATTTCTACGCCCGCCAGGAAGCCGCGCGTCGTACGACGCGCTGGCTCCTGGTCGCGTTCCTGATTTCCGTCGCACTGGTCGTCGCCGCCGTCGACGCAGTGGTGGCGTTCGCGATGAGCGCCGCCGATCCCCATGCGTCGCCGACGCACGCGATCGTCGGCAGCAGCATCGTGATGCTGGGAATCATCTGCGGTGCGAGTCTGTTCAAGACGCTTTCGCTGCGCGCCGGCGGTGGCTCGGTGGCACGGTCGCTGGGCGGCACGCGCATCGACCGGAACACGGGCGACATCGCGCTCAAACGCCTGCACAACGTCGTCGAGGAAATGTCCATCGCGTCGGGCGTGACCATGCCCGAGGTGTACGTGCTCGAACACGAGGACGGCATCAATGCGTTCGCGGCCGGAAATTCGCCGGCCGATGCCGCCATCGCGGTGACTCGCGGCGCGGCCACGCGCCTGAAGCGCGACGAGCTGCAGGGCGTCATCGCACACGAGTTCAGTCACATCCTCAACGGCGACATGCGCCTCAACGTGCGCTTGTTAGGCTGGACCTTCGGCCTGCTGGCCGTGGCAATCGTGGCCCGTGTCGTGTTGCAGAGTTCACCCGGCTCCAGCAGCCGCAGCCGGAAAGACGGCGCGGGCGCGCTCATGCTCGCCGCACTCGCGGCGATGGTGCTGGGCTACATCGGTGTGTTTTTCGGACGCCTGCTCCAGGCCGCGGTCTCGCGCCACCGCGAGCGTCTCGCCGATGCTTCCGCCGTGCAGTTCACTCGCAATCCGGTCGGACTCTCCGGCGCGCTGCTGAAAATCGCGGGAGCAAACGCGGGCTCGCGACTGATCACGCCGGAAGCCGAAGAGGTTGCGCACATGTTGTTTGCCGCCGGCCTGCCGCGGTTGTTCTCGACGCACCCGTCGATCGAAGAGCGGCTGAAGGCGCTGGATCCGACTTTCCGTGCCAGCGAGCTGCCGAAGCTCGCCGCCGAGGCGGCGCGCGATGCCGAGCGGCAACGCGCCGACGACGCGGCCCGTTTTCCCGGAGCGGCACGGGAAGCAGAAGGCACGCGCACCTTCACGCCAGCCCACGATCGCAGCATTCGAGGCCACGCGGCCCAGAACATCGCGGCGCTGGCCGGAACCATCGCCAACGAAAATGTGCGCTACGCCGAGAACGCGCGCGTCGCGATTCCCGAAGGACTGCGCGACTTCGTCGATTCCGCCGACCATGCACGTGCGCTCGTGCTCGTCGTGCTGGCGAGCAAGGTGCCCGAAGTTCGCGCTGAACAGCGTCGCATCCTCGAAGCCGCATACGGTGCCGAATTCGCCGCAAGAGTATTCGGCATGCAGCCGCTCGCCGACGCGTTGCCTCCGGCATTGCGCCTGCCCGCCGTGCAGCAGCTGTTCCCGGCGCTGCGACGACTCACGCCGGGCGAGCGCCAACGCCTGCGCGATGTCGTGGCGCAGCTTGCGAATGCCGATGCGCGCATCGATGTGTTCGAGTGCTGCATCACGCTGCTGCTCGCGACCAGCCTCGACGATCTCGAAGCCGGTCCGATGCACGGCAGCGCATCGCTCCTGCAGGAGATTCCGGCCATTCACCAGCTGTTTGCGATCCTGGCCGCGCAGGGCTCCGGCGACGACGCTCGCGCACGGCACGCCTATGAGGCAGGCATCTCGGTGGTGTTACCCGATCATCGTCCTGCCTACGAGTCCATCGCGCAGTGGCCGCAGGTGCTCGCGGATGCACTCGCGCGTCTCGCGAGCCTGCGACCGTTCGCCAAGAAGGTCCTCATCGAGGGACTGGTCCGCTGCATCGCGCATGACCAGCAGCTCTCCCTCGAAGAAGGAGAACTGCTTCGCACCGTGTGTTCGGTGCTGCACTGTCCGCTGCCGCCGATCCTCTCGACGACGCCGGCTGGTTAGGACACCCGGAACGGGCGCAGGCCTTCGTCGCGGATCACGATGCGGCGGGTACCGAACGCGGTGCGCCGCGGCGCTGGCTGCGGAATGGGCCGAGGTCCTTCCAGGACGAACGCGAGGACCAACGTGGTTTTCTGCTCGTTGAGTTCCAGCGCGTCCACGGTCCCCGCGAATTCCTCGAGGCGCTCGGCGAGATTTGAATGTTTCATGACAGTTCCTCTTTCTGTTGCCTGACTTTGATTTCAGGAACAGCGTAAGGAACAGGTCTTGCGCGCGCGTTAATGGCGCACGAAGGTCACGTTACATTCGTCGGTAGAACGCGACGATCAGCCGTGGCTCAAGCGCCCAGGAACCTTCCAATGGCCGCGGCGAACGGTTCGATGTCGACGAGGAACGCGTCGTGGCCTTCGAGCGAGGCCAGCGGCACGAACTCGGTGTCGGTGCCCGCGGCTTCGAACGCATCCGCGATCGCGCGCTGTTCATTGATGGTGAACAGGATGTCGGACTCCACGCCGATAACGAGTGCGCGTTCCGCCGCGGCGCGCTTGAGCGCGGCCGCGCTCGTGCCGCCGTGCGCCGACAGATCGAAGCGATCGATGGCGCGCGACAGGTAGAGATAGCAGTTGGGGTCGAACACGGAGACGAACTTGTCCGCCTGCGCGTTGAGGTAATCCTGCACGGCAAACTCGGCTGGGAAATGCGCGCGGCCGGGCGGCAGGGCTTCGTAGTGACGATCCGAGGCCGGGCGGCGCCCGAAGCGGTGCTTCCACTCCGCGGCCGAGCGATAGGTCAGCGTGCCGAGCTTGCGTGCCAGTCGCATGCCCGTGATGGGCCGCACGTCGCCGGCATATTGGCCGTCCTGCCATTCCGGGTCCGTGAGGATGGCGTCGCGCTGCGTCGCGCGCAGGGCGATGGCGAAAGGCATGGCCGCGGGGCTGCCGGAAATGCTGATGACGCGACGTGCCACGCCGGCGAACTGGGCCGCAAACGCGAGCACCGCCATACCACCGAGCGAAGCGCCGATCACGGCGGACAGTTTTTCGATACCGAGCGAACGGATCGTTTCGTAGCCACCGCGCGCGATGTCTTCGATGGAGAGATCCGGGAACTCGAGTCGATAGGCGAGGCCGGTGGCGGGATCGATGGACGCAGGTCCGGACGACCCGAAGCAGCTGCCCAGCGAATTCACGCAGATGACGAAATGGCGTTGGGTGTCGATCGCCTTGCCCGGGCCGACCATCTTTTCCCACCAGCCGGGAGAAGGATCTTCCGGCGACGACGCGGCATGCGCCGAGGGCGAAAGCCCCGTGAAGAGCAACACCGCGTTGTCGCGCGCAGCGTTGAGCGTGCCCCAGGTTTCGTAAGCGACACGGCCTTCCGAGAGCGAGCCGCCACGCCAGAAGTGGAAGGGCTCGGGCAGAGCCGCAAACTTCGTGGCAGGACCCAGGCTCACCTCGGCAAGCTCGTCAGCAACCGCGCGACTTGTCTGTCCCAATTGGGCAGCTCCGAATTTTTCGCGCGGTTGCCCGCTCATGGCTCGGGATCGCCGCCGTCGGAGATTCCCTCGAACAGCGGAGTGGATAGATATCGTTCGCCGGTGTCGGGCAGCATGGCCAGCGTGACCGAGCCGGGACCGGCTTCGCGAGCCACCTTGAGCGCCGCGGCAAACGTACCGCCGCTCGAGATGCCCACGAAAATGCCTTCGTTCTTGGCGAGCGCGCGCGCCGCTTCGATCGCTTCGACGTCCGTGACCGGCACGATGCGGTCCGGGACGTTCTTGTTCAGTACGGCCGGCACGAAGTCCGGGGTCCAGCCCTGGATCTTGTGCGGCGCGAACGGCTTGCCGCCTAACAACTGCGCGGCTTCGGGTTCGGTGGCGATGACTTTCACGTCGGGACGCGTGAGCTTGAGCACTTCACCGACGCCGGTGAGCGTGCCGCCCGTGCCCCAGCCCGTGACGAAATTGTCGAGACGCTTGCCGACGAAGTCCTGGATGATTTCCGGACCGGTGGTATTGCGGTGATAAGCCGGGTTGGCCGGGTTCTCGAACTGGCTCGCGAGGAACCAGCCGTGCTTTTGCGCGAGCTCCGAGGCCTTGCGCACCATGCCCTGGCCGCGTTCGGCGGCGGGCGTGAGGATGACCTTGGCGCCGAGCATGCGCATGATCTTGCGACGCTCGATCGAGAACGTTTCCACCATGACGGCGACGAAGGGATAACCCTTGGCCGCGCAGACCATCGCGAGCGCGATACCCGTGTTGCCCGACGTGGCTTCCACCACCGTCTGGCCGGGCTTCAGCTTTCCGCTGCGCTCCGCGTCTTCGATGATGGCGATCGCCAGGCGGTCCTTGACCGACGACAGCGGATTGAAAAATTCGCACTTCACGTACATCGTCGTGCCCGCCGGAGCGAGACGGTTGATGCGGACGATGGGAGTGCGGCCGATAGTGCCGAGGATGTTGTCGTAGATCATGGTGCGGCGACTCTAGGCGCGTCCCTGAGGCGAGACGAGGCTGGCCTTGGAATAGCCATATAACAGTTGGTTATGCTCCCGACCCTGAATGCCGGAGCGACTTCAAAAATTGTTGGCCAGCGCCGGGCACGGCTCGCGACGCGGCATCGAAGAATGGATCCGCGCCGGTCGCGTGACGATCAACGACCGCGTTGCGGTGCTCGGCGATCGCGCGTCGGACGCCGACCGGATCTGTCTCGACGGCAAGCCGCTGGAACTGGGCGGTCGACGGCAGGCCGTGGAGGTCTTGCTGTATCACAAGCCGGTCGGCGAGGTGACCACGCGCGCCGACCCGGAGAACCGGCCGACGGTGTTCGAAAGACTGCCGCCACCGGCGACCGGTCGATGGATCGTGGTCGGCCGCCTGGACGTGAACACCTCGGGTCTGCTGCTGTTCACCAACGACGGCGACCTGGCGCATCGACTCATGCACCCGTCTAGCGAGATCAGCCGTGAGTACCTCGTCCGCCTCCGGGGGTCGCCTCCGGCGGAGGTCCTGGACCGTCTTCGCCGCGGGGTCGAACTCGAGGACGGTCCGGCCAACTTCGATGAGATCCACACGCAGTCGACCGAAGGCAGCCACACCTGGCTGCGCGTCTGCCTGCACGAAGGTCGGAACCGCGAGGTGCGCCGCCTGTTCGAGCACGAAGGCTTCGAAGTGAGCAGATTGAGCCGCCTGCGATACGGTAACGTCGAATTGCCCCGAGATTTACGCGGGGGTGCGTTCAAACCGCTGGATCCTGCCGCGATTGCCGAGCTGTCCCGCATGGCCTTTGCGGGCGCTTCCCCCACCCAACCCTCCGCACAGGATTAGCGTCTCCCATGAAGAACACTCTCTTTTCCATCGCTTCGATCCTCGCGCTGGGGCTCGCACTGCCCACCCAGGCCGAGGTCAAGGACTCGCGCGAAGATGGGTTCACGATCGAAACCACGGTGCTGGCCGACGCCAGTCCGACCATGGTCTACAGCCGGCTGATCAAGGTTGCGGGGTGGTGGGACCCCAAGCACACGTGGTCGGGCTCGGCCGGCAACCTCAGCCTCGAGCCCAAGGCCGGCGGCTGCTTCTGCGAGAAGCTTGCGGACGGTGGCTCAGTCCAGCACGCCCGGGTGATCTTTGCCCAACCGGGGAAGCTGCTCCGGCTGGAAGGCGGCCTGGGCCCCATGCAGGACATGGCCGTGACCGGCATCCTCAGTTTCACGCTGGAGCCCGACGGGAAGGGCACCCGGATCCGGATGACCTACCGGGTGGCGGGAATGCTGGCGATGCCGTCCGCCCAACTGGCGCCGGCCGTGGACCAGGTCATGGGGATCCAGCTGACCAGGCTGAAGACTTTCGCAGGCGGGGCCCCGGCTGGGCCTTGATACCCCTCCGTCCCCGTATATAGATGAGTGCCCCGGAAACGAGGCCTCAACAACACAGCAAAATACGCGCCAATCCCGTTGACACTCCGGGGGGTCGAAACGAGAATACGCGGCTCGTTTTTCCCGGGAGGGGTACCCAAGCGGCCAACGGGAGCAGACTGTAAATCTGCCGGCTTACGCCTTCGAAGGTTCGAATCCTTCCCCCTCCACCATTGAGTTCCGGGTGGAAGGAAAAACGGAGTTCGAGGGGTAGTTAGTCGGTGGTTTTTCGCGGGTTAAAGGTTTTGAGGCGTGAGCCTTAAGCGTCATCGGCGGGTGTAGTTCAATGGTAGAACCTCAGCCTTCCAAGCTGATGGCGCGGGTTCGATTCCCGCCACCCGCTCCAGGAAGCTCACGTAGCTCAGTTGGTAGAGCACGTCCTTGGTAAGGACGAGGTCACCGGTTCAATCCCGGTCGTGAGCTCCAGTTCCGCTAGGGTGTCTTTGAGTTTAGGCAAAAGGTTTTAGAGGTTATCTCCGTGTCAAAAGAAAAGTTCGAACGCAATAAACCCCACGTCAACGTCGGCACGATCGGTCACGTCGACCACGGCAAGACCACGCTGACGGCTGCGCTCACCAAGGTGATGGCGGAGACGAACGGTGGCTCGTACATGGCGTACGACCAGATCGACAAGGCGCCGGAAGAGAAGGCGCGCGGCATCACGATCTCGACGGCGCACGTCGAGTACCAGTCGAAGGAGCGTCATTACGCGCACGTCGACTGCCCCGGGCATGCCGACTACGTGAAGAACATGATCACGGGCGCGGCGCAGATGGACGGCGCCATTCTCGTGGTCAGCGCCGCTGACGGCCCGATGCCGCAGACGCGCGAGCACATCCTGCTCGCCCGCCAGGTCGGTGTGCCGTACATCGTGGTGTTCATGAACAAGGCCGACATGGTCGACGACAAGGAGCTCTTGGAGCTCGTCGAGATGGAAGTGCGTGAATTGCTCTCCGTCTACAAGTTCCCCGGCGACAAGACCCCGATCGTTGTGGGCTCGGCGCTGAAGGCTCTGGAAGGCGACGCGTCGGACATCGGCGTGAAGGCCGTGGTGAAGCTCGTGGAAGAGATGGACAAGTACATCCCGGTCCCGAAGCGCGAAATCGAAAAGCCGTTCCTGATGCCGGTCGAAGACGTGTTCTCGATCTCGGGTCGTGGCACGGTGGTCACGGGCCGCATTGAACGCGGCATCGTGAAGGTGAACGACGAAATCGAAATCATCGGCATCGCGCCGACGCAGAAGACGACCTGCACGGGTGTCGAGATGTTCCGCAAGCTGCTGGACCAGGGCGAGGCGGGCGACAACGTCGGTGTCCTTCTCCGTGGCACGAAGCGCGAAGAAGTGCAGCGTGGACAGGTTCTGGCGAAGCCGGGCTCGATCACGCCGCACACGGACTTCGAGTGCGAGGTGTACGTGCTGACGAAGGAAGAGGGCGGCCGCCACACGCCGTTCTTCAAGGGCTATCGCCCGCAGTTCTACTTCCGCACGACCGACGTGACGGGCACGATCGAGTTGCCGGGCAACACCGAGATGGTGATGCCGGGCGACAACATCAAAATGACCGTGCAGCTGATCAACCCGATCGCGATGGAAGAAGGCCTGCGCTTCGCCATCCGTGAAGGTGGCCGTACCGTCGGCGCGGGCGTCGTCGCGAAGATTTTGAAGTAAGGAAGTACAGACTAGGCCAGTAGCTCAATTGGCAGAGCGGCGGTCTCCAAAACCGCAGGTTGGGGGTTCGATTCCCTCCTGGCCTGCCATCTGTGGAACATGAACGACGAAGCTAAACAACAAACGGCGGCGCCGACAGGCGCCGACACCGCGAAACTGATCGCCGCCATCGTTCTCGTGATTGGCGGCATCGTGGGTTATTACGCGCTCAAGAGTCGCCCGGAAGCGTGGGCGAGCTGGGTGGCGATGTTCGGCGGCTTTCTGCTGGGCGCCCTGGTCTTCGCCTTCTCGGCGTATGGCCGCGGCTTCTGGCAGTTCGTGCTGGAGTCGCGCATCGAGTTGCGCAAGGTGTTCTGGCCGTCGCGCCAGGAGACGTTCACGACCACGATGGTCGTGCTGGTGTTCGTGGTGATTGCCAGCACGTTTTTCTGGCTACTCGACTTGCTGCTGGCGTACGCCACCAAGTTCTTTACAGGTACGGGCAGCTGACATGGCATTACGTTGGTACGTCGTTCACGCCTACTCGAACTTCGAACATCGCGTTTCGGAGGCGCTCAAGGAGCGCATCAAGCGCGACGGGCTCGAACACAAGTTCGGCGAGATCCTCGTCCCCACCGAAGAAGTGGTGGAGATGCGTGACGGTCAGCGCCGCAAGAGCGAGCGCAAATTTTATCCCGGCTATGTCCTGGTCCAGATGGACATGGACGAGCAGACCTGGCACCTGGTGCGCGACGTACCTAAGGTGCTCGGCTTCATCGGTGGCACGCCCGACAAACCGGCGCCCATCACCGAGAAGGAAGCCAACCAGATCCTGCGTCGCGTCGAAGAAGGCGTGGACAAACCGCGCCCGAAGGTGCTGTTCGAGCCCGGCGAAGTGGTGCGTGTCACCAACGGCCCGTTCAACGACTTCAACGGCGTCGTCGAGAACGTGAATTACGAGAAGAGCCGGCTCCAGGTGGCCGTGCAGATTCTCGGTCGCTCGACCCCGGTCGAACTCGATTTCTCGCAGGTCGAAAAGGCCTGAGAGGCGAAGGTTTTTTTACGCTCGGGCAGGAAGCCCGGGTGCAACGGCACGGACGCGCATGGGGAGCTCTAGCTGGCTAGGGCGCTTGTACCCAGGAGGTAGATAGTCATGGCGAAGAAGGTAAACGGCTACGTCAAGCTGCAGGTACCTGCAGGCGCGGCCAACCCGGCGCCGCCGATCGGGCCCGCGCTCGGTCAGCAGGGCGTCAACATCATGGAATTCTGCAAGCAGTTCAACGCTGCCACGCAGAAGGTGGAAAAGAACCTGCCGATCCCGGTGATCATCACCGTGTACTCGGATCGCAGCTTCACTTTCATCATGAAGACGCCGCCGGCGTCGGTGCTCATTCGCAAGGCGATCGGCATCGAGAAAGGCAGCGGCACGCCCAACACCAACAAGGTGGGCAAGATCACGCGCAAACAGCTCGAGGAGATCGCGAAGCAGAAGCAGCCCGATCTCACGGCGGCGGATCTCGATGCGGCAGTGAACACCATCGCGGGCTCGGCCCGTTCGATGGGCGTGGACGTGGTGGGTTAAACACATGGCAATCGCAAAACGTGAAAAGGCCTGGAAGAACAAGATTCAGCCGGGCAAGCAGTATTCGGTCGACGACGCGCTGAAGATGGTCAAGGAATTCGCCACGGCGAAGTTCAACGAGACCGTCGATTGCGCCGTCAACCTCGGCATCGACGCCGCCAAGTCCGACCAGCAGGTTCGCGGTTCCACCGTGATGCCGCACGGCACGGGCAAGACGCTGCGCGTCGCGGTATTCACCGCCGGCAAGAACGTCGAGCTCGCGAAGGCCGCGGGCGCTGACATCGTCGGCATGGAAGACCTCGCCGCGCAGGTGAAGGCCGGCGAGATCAATTTTGATCGCGTGATCGCGAGCCCGGACGCCATGCGCGTCGTCGGTCAGCTCGGCCAGATCCTCGGTCCCCGCGGACTCATGCCGAACCCGAAGGTCGGCACCGTGACCCCGGACGTCGCCACGGCCGTGAAGAACGCCAAGGCCGGCCAGGTCACGTACCGCGTGGACAAGGCTGGAATCATCCATTGCATCATCGGCAAGTCGAAGTTCGAGGCGGCGCAGCTCAAGGACAACCTGATCGCGCTGATCAATGACCTCAACAAGGCGAAGCCGGCGACGTCCAAGGGCATCTATCTCAAGAAGATCACCGTGTCTTCGACGATGGGTCCTGGTGTCGTGATCGACCAGGGATCTCTGGGTTTGTAAAGAATTGATGCGGGTCTGCCGAAAGGTGGATTCCATCTAAGACCGCAGGCGAAGCAGGGGCTAACTACCCGCCGCTTCTTAATCGCGAAGGCCTGCGCAGATGGTGTACCGCTTGGACAGTGTTTCGAAGGCACCGCTTCCCCGAAGGAAGGGGTGCCGCAGCAACGCTGGACAAAGGTCGCTATCGATTGGTACCGGGCGCGGAGTCTCGAGAGGGGCGAAGTGTTCCGGAATGTGAAGTGACTTTTGTCCAGGAGAGTGTGGATATGCCACTCAATCTCGAAGACAAGAAAGTGCTGGTTGCCGAAGTGACCGAAGTGGCGAAGACCGCCCTTTCGGTGGTCGCTGCCGAATACCGTGGTCTCACGGTGACGCAGATGACCGATCTTCGCGCCAAGGCGCGCGCCTCCGGCGTGTTCATGCGTGTCGTCAAAAACACGCTGGCTCGCAAGGCGTTTGCCGGCACGGCTTTTGAACCGGTTGGCCCGAAACTGAAGGGTCCGCTGATTCTGGCTTTCTCGAAGGATGATCCGGGCGCCGCGGCGCGCGTGGTCAAGGCCTTCGCGAAGGACAACGAAAAGCTGGTCGCGACGCTCGTTTCCCTCGGTGGAGAAGTCCTCTCCGCGAAGGATCTCGAGAAGGTTGCGACGTTGCCGACGAAAGATCAGGCCCGGGCGCAATTGCTCGGCCTGCTCATGTCGCCTGCTCAGCAGCTGGCCGCGGTCATTGCCGCGCCGGCCACGGACCTGGCACGCGTCATCGCGGCCTTTGCGGAAAAGCGCAAGGGCGAAGCGGACGCACCGGCCTGACTTGTCTAGAAAATTGTTGAATATCGTTAGCTGAAATTTTTTTGGAGATTCAAATGGCTGTTTCTATTCCCGATATCGTCAGCCAGCTCTCGAAGCTGAGCGTGATGGAAGTTGTCGAACTCAAGAACGCGCTGGAAAAAGAGTGGGGCGTCACCGCCGCTGCTCCGGTCGCGATGGTTGCCGCCGGTGGCGGCGCTGCGGCCCCGGCCGCGGCTGCCGAAGAGAAGACCGAGTTCACGGTCTCCCTCAAGGAATACCCGGCTGACAAGAAGGTCGGCGTCATCAAGGTCATCCGCGAACTGACGGGCCTCGGCCTCAAGGAAGCGAAGGACCTCGTCGAAGGCGTGCCCAGTCTCGTCAAGGAAGGCGTCAACAAGGCCGATTCCGAAAGCATGAAGAAGAAGCTCGAAGAAGCTGGCGCGAAGGTCGAGATCAAGTAATTGATCCGCTTCCGTCGATAGAAAAAGCGAGGGGCGCCCCCATAAAGGGCGCCCCCGCCGATTTGATGAAGATTTAGTCCGTTTTAATTGTCCGATTTTTCAGGGCCGCGCGCGCATCGCGGCACAGGAGCACGACCGATGGCTTATTCCTTCACCGAGAAAAAGCGCATCCGCAAGAACTTTGGCAAGCAGGGCAGCATCCTCGAGACGCCGTACCTCCTCGCCATCCAGCTCGATTCCTACCGCACCTTCCTCCAGGCCGACAAGGCCGAAGAGAAGCGCGAGGACATCGGTCTGCATGCGGCTTTCAAGACCGTGTTCCCGATCTCCTCGTACTCGGGCAACGCGATCCTGGAGTACGTCAGCTATCGCCTCGGTGATCCCGTATTCGACGTGAAAGAGTGCCAGCTCCGTGGCCTCACCTATGCCGCGCCGCTGCGCGTCAAGGTTCGTCTCATCGTTCTCGACAAGGAAGCCGCGGGCGCCAAGAAGCCCATCAAGGACGTGCGCGAGCAGGAGGTCTACCTCGGCGAACTGCCGCTCATGACCGACAACGGCACGTTCGTCATCAACGGCACGGAGCGCGTGATCGTTTCGCAGCTGCACCGTTCGCCGGGCGTGTTCTTCGACCACGACCGTGGCAAGAGCCACAGCTCGGGCAAGTTGCTGTTCTCCGCGCGCATCATTCCCTATCGCGGCTCGTGGCTCGACTTCGAATTCGACCCGAAGGATGCCGTGTTCGCCCGCATCGACCGCCGCCGCAAGCTGCCGGTCTCGATCATCCTGCGCGCGCTCGGCATGAACGAGGGCGAAATCCTCGACACGTTCTTCGACAAGAACCGCTTCTTCATCAGCCGCGACGAAGTGTCGCTGGAGCTGGTGCCCGCGCGCCTGCGCGGTGAAACCGCGACCTTCGAAATCCGCATCGGCGACACCGTCATCGTGGAAGAAGGCCGCCGCATTACCGCACGCCACGTGCGTCAGCTCGAAGACGCCGGTGTGAAGAAACTCACCGTGCCGCGCGAATACGTGTACGGCAAAATCCTGTCGCACGATGTCGTGAACACCGACACCGGTGAAGTGCTCGCGAAGGCCAACGAAGTGCTCACGGCCGCCTCGGTCGAGAAGCTCATCGAAGCCAACATCACCGAAGTGAACACGCTGTACGTCAACGATCTCGATCGTGGTCCGTACATCTCCGACACGCTGCGCATCGACCCGGCCAAGACCCGTCTCGAAGCGCTGGTCGAGATCTACCGCATGATGCGTCCCGGCGAACCGCCGACGAAGGACGCTGCGGAAAACCTGTTCAACAACCTGTTCTTCAACCAGGAACGGTATGACCTCTCGGCCGTGGGCCGCATGAAGTTCAACCGTCGCGTTGGCCGCCAGGAAATTACGGGTTCGTCCGTGCTTTCGAAGGAAGACGTGCTGGACGTGCTCAAGGTCCTCATCAGCATCCGCAACGGCGAAGGCGGCGTGGACGACATCGACCACCTCGGCAACCGCCGCGTGCGTTCGGTCGGCGAAATGGCGGAGAACGCCTTCCGCGTCGGCCTCGTGCGTGTCGAGCGCGCCGTGAAGGAGCGCCTGACGATCGCGGAATCCGAGCCGCTCATGCCGCAGGAAATGATCAACGCGAAGCCGGTGGCGGCCGCGGTGAAGGAATTCTTCGGCAGCTCGCAGCTCTCGCAGTTCATGGACCAGAACAACCCGCTGTCGGAAGTCACGCACAAGCGTCGCGTGTCGGCCCTCGGCCCGGGCGGTCTGACGCGCGAACGCGCCGGCTTCGAAGTGCGCGACGTGCACCCGACGCACTACGGCCGCGTGTGCCCGATCGAGACGCCTGAAGGTCCGAACATCGGCCTCATCAATTCGCTGTCCGTCTACGCGCGCACCAACCAGTACGGCTTCCTCGAGACGCCGTATCGTCGCGTGGAAAATGGCCAGGTCACCGACAAGATCGAATACCTGTCGGCCATCGAAGAAGGTCACTACGCCATCGCGCAGGCGAATTCGGCGATCAGTGCCCAGGGCAAGCTGACCGACGATCTCGTCTCGTGCCGCTTCGAAAACGAATTCACGCTCATGCCCGTGGATCGCATCAACTTCATGGATGTGAGCCCGAAGCAGATCGTGTCGGTCGCGGCCTCGCTCATCCCCTTCCTCGAGCACGACGACGCGAACCGCGCGCTCATGGGCTCGAACATGCAGCGCCAGGCAGTGCCGACGCTGCGTGCGGACACCCCGCTCGTGGGCACGGGCATGGAACGTCCCGTCGCCATCGACTCGGGTGTCACCGTGGTGGCCAAGCGTGGTGGTGTCGTCGACTCCGTCGACGCGTCGCGCATCGTCATCCGCGTGAACGACAACGAGACGAACGCCAACGAAGCCGGCGTCGACATCTACGGTCTCACGAAGTACACGCGCTCGAACCAGAACACCTGCATCAACCAGCGCCCGCTGGTGCACGCCGGTGATCACATCGCGCGCGGCGACGTGCTGGCTGACGGCCCGTCGACGGATCTCGGCGAGCTCGCGCTCGGCCAGAACCTGCTCGTCGCGTTCATGCCGTGGAACGGCTACAACTTCGAAGACTCCATCCTCATCAGCGAACGCGTGGTGCAGGAAGATCGTTTCACGACGATCCACATCGAAGAACTGACCTGCGTCGCTCGCGACACGAAGCTGGGCCCGGAAGAAATCACCGCGGACATCCCGAACGTCGGTGACGCCGCGCTCGCCAAGCTCGACGAAGCCGGCATCGCGTTCATCGGCGCCGAAGTGCGCGCCGGCGACATCCTCGTGGGCAAGGTCACGCCGAAGGGCGAAACCCAGCTCACGCCGGAAGAGAAACTGCTGCGCGCCATCTTCGGTGAGAAGGCGTCGGACGTTAAGGACACCTCGCTGCGCGTGCCCCCGGGCATGGACGGCACGGTGATCGACGTTCGCGTGTTCACGCGCGACGGCGTCGACAAGGACTCGCGCGCGCTGTCCATCGAGAAGTCCGAGATCGAGAAGGTGCGCAAGGATCTGGGCGACCAGCAGCGCATCCTCGAGGACGACTTGTTCTCGCGCGTGCGCGACATGCTCGTGGGCAAGATCGCCGCGGGTGGTCCGAACCGCCTGAAGGGCAAGATCGAAGCCGCGTACCTCGACGAAGTGGCCCGCGAATCGTGGTTCGAGATCCGTCTCGAAGACGAAGACGCGAACAGCCAGCTCGAGCAGGCCTCGGAGCGCCTCAAGATCCAGCGCAAGGCGCTGGAGAAGCGCCTCGACGAGAAGAAGGCCAAGATCACGGCCGGCGACGACCTCGCCCCCGGCGTGCTCAAGATGGTCAAGGTGTACCTCGCGGTGAAGCGCCGCGTGCAGCCCGGCGACAAGATGGCCGGCCGCCACGGCAACAAGGGCGTCATTTCCTCGATCACCCCGGTCGAAGACATGCCGTACCTCGCCGACGGTACGCCGGTCGACATCGTGCTGAATCCGCTGGGCGTGCCTTCGCGCATGAACGTCGGCCAGGTGCTCGAAACCCATCTCGGCTTCGCCGCGAAGGGTCTCGGACTCAAGATCGGCAAGATGCTGGAAGCGCAGGCGGCAATCGTCGAAGTGCGCCAGTTCCTCGACCAGATCTACAACCAGGACGGCGGCCAGAAGGAAGACATCGCTTCCTTCAACGACACCGAAGTGCTGAACCTCGCCAAGAACCTGTCGAAGGGCGTACCGATTGCGACGCCCGTGTTCGACGGCGCCTCGGAAGCCGAGATCAAGCGCCTGCTGGCCCTCGCGGATCTGCCGCAGTCCGGCCAGATGCACCTGTTCGACGGCCGCACCGGCGAGAAATTCGAACGCCAGGTCACGGTCGGCTACATGTACATGCTCAAGCTCAACCACCTGGTCGACGACAAGATGCACGCGCGTTCGACCGGTCCGTACTCGCTCGTCACGCAGCAGCCGCTGGGCGGCAAGGCGCAGTTCGGCGGCCAGCGCTTCGGCGAAATGGAAGTGTGGGCACTCGAGGCCTACGGCGCCTCGTACACGCTGCAGGAAATGCTGACGGTCAAGTCGGATGACGTGAACGGCCGCACGAAGATGTACAAGAACATCGTCGACGGCAATCACCAGATGGACGCGGGCATGCCCGAATCCTTCAACGTGCTCGTCAAAGAGATACGTTCGCTCGGTATCAACGTCGAGCTGGAACAGGACTAAGGAGCTAACTACATGAAAGACTTACTCAAGCTATTCAAGCAGCACGCTCCGGTCGAACAGTTCGACAGCATCAAGATCGGCCTGGCCTCGCCGGACATGATCCGCGCCTGGTCGTACGGCGAGGTCAAGAAGCCGGAGACCATCAACTACCGCACGTTCAAGCCTGAGCGTGACGGCCTGTTCTGCGCCAAGATCTTCGGACCCGTGAAGGACTACGAATGTCTTTGCGGCAAGTACAAGCGCCTCAAGCATCGCGGCGTCGTCTGCGAGAAGTGCGGCGTTGAAGTGACGCAGGCCAAGGTGCGCCGTGAGCGCATGGGCCACATCGAGCTCGCGAGCCCGACCGCGCACATCTGGTTCCTGAAGTCGCTGCCGAGCCGCATCGGCCTCATGCTCGACATGACGCTGCGCGAAATCGAGCGCGTCCTGTACTTCGAAGCCTTCGTCGTCATCGATCCGGGCATGACCCCGCTCACGCGCGGCCAGCTTCTGACGGACGAAATGTATCTCGAAGCCATCGAAGAGCATGGCGACGAGTTCGACGCGCGCATGGGCGCGGAAGCGGTGTTCGAGCTCCTCAAGAGCATCGACCTGCAGGCCGAGCTCCTGAAGGTGCGCGAAGAGATGGCGGGCACGTCTTCCGAGACGAAGCTCAAGCGTCTGTCGAAGCGCCTCAAGCTCGTCGAGAGCTTCATCGACTCGGGCAACAAGCCCGAGTGGATGGTCATGACGGTTCTGCCCGTGCTGCCGCCGGACCTGCGTCCGCTCGTGCCGCTCGATGGCGGCCGTTTCGCGACGTCGGACCTCAACGATCTCTATCGCCGCGTCATCAACCGTAACAACCGTCTGCGCCGCCTGCTCGAGCTCAACGCGCCTGACATCATCGTGCGCAACGAAAAGCGCATGTTGCAGGAAGCCGTCGACGCACTGCTCGACAACGGCCGCCGCGGCCGCGCCATCACGGGCACCAACAAGCGCCCGCTGAAGTCGCTCGCCGACATGATCAAGGGCAAGCAGGGCCGGTTCCGTCAGAATTTGCTTGGTAAACGCGTCGACTACTCCGGTCGCTCGGTGATCGTGGTCGGTCCGACGCTGCGCCTGCACCAGTGCGGTCTGCCGAAGAAGATGGCGCTCGAACTCTTCAAGCCGTTCATCTTCCAGAAGCTGCAGATCCGTGGCGACGCCTCGACCATCAAGGCCGCGAAGCGCCTCGTCGAGCGTGAAGGTCCGGAAGTCTGGGACATCCTCGAAGAAGTCATTCGCGAGCATCCGGTTCTCCTGAACCGCGCTCCGACCCTGCACCGTCTCGGCATCCAGGCGTTCGAGCCCGTGCTGATCGAAGGCAAGGCAATCCAGCTGCACCCGCTCGTCTGCACGGCGTTCAACGCCGACTTCGACGGTGACCAGATGGCCGTGCACGTTCCGCTGTCGCTCGAAGCGCAGCTCGAAGCGCGCGCCCTCATGATGTCGTCGAACAACATCCTGTCGCCCGCCAACGGCGACCCGATCATCGTTCCGTCGCAGGACGTCGTGCTCGGCCTCTACTTCATGACCCGCGAGAAGGTGGGCGCGAAGGGCGAGGGCATGATGTTCTCCGACACGCAGGAAGTTCACCGCGCCTATGAAGGCCGGCAGATCGAACTGCAGGCCAAGGTCAAGGTGCGCGTGCGCGAGTGGACGAAGAGCCCCGAGGGCACGTTCACCGAGAAATTCCGCGTCGTGAAGACCACGGTCGGCCGTTCGCTGCTCTCCGAGATCCTGCCGAAGGGCCTGTCCTTCGATCTCGTGAACCAGGACATGACGAAGAAGATCATCTCCGCCACGATCAACGCGTGTTACCGCGCGCTCGGTCTGAAAGAGACCGTCATCTTCGCCGACCAGCTCATGTACACGGGCTTCCAGTACGCCACGCGTTCGGCGGTGTCGTTCGGCATCGACGACATCGTGATCCCGGAACAGAAGACCAAGATCGTCGCGGCCGCCGACAAGGACGTGAAGGAGATCCAGGACCAGTATTCGTCCGGTCTCGTCACGAACGGCGAGCGTTACAACAAGGTCGTCGACATCTGGTCGCGTGCGAACGACCAGGTTGCCAAGGCGATGATGGAGAAGCTCGGCGTCGAAGACGCCATCGACTCCTACGGCAAGCCGCAGAAGCAGAAGTCGTTCAACTCGATCTTCATGATGGCCGACTCCGGCGCGCGCGGTAGCGCGGCGCAGATCCGCCAGCTCGCCGGCATGCGCGGCCTCATGGCCAAGCCTGACGGCTCGATCATCGAGACGCCCATCACGGCGAACTTCCGCGAAGGCCTCAACGCCCAGCAGTACTTCATCTCGACGCACGGCGCCCGCAAGGGTCTCGCCGACACCGCATTGAAGACGGCGAACTCGGGTTACCTCACGCGCCGTCTCGTTGACGTCGCGCAGGATCTCGTGGTCACGCAGCCGGATTGCGGCACGACGCTGGGTCTCACCATGATGCCGCTGGTCGAAGGCGGTGACGTGGTGGAAGCCCTCGGCGAACGCGTGCTGGGTCGCACCGTGGTCGAAGACATCCTGAAGCCGGGCACCGACCAGGTGTTGCTGCCGGTGGGCACGCTCATCGACGAAAAGATGGTGCGCCTCATCGAACAGGAAGGCGTGGACGTCGTCCAGGTCCGTTCGCCCATCACCTGCAAGACGCGTTACGGCGTTTGCGCCACCTGCTACGGACGCGACCTCGCTCGCGGCCGTCAGATCAACATCGGCGAAGCGGTCGGCGTCATGGCCGCGCAGTCGATCGGCGAGCCGGGCACGCAGCTCACGATGCGCACGTTCCACATCGGTGGTGCCGCGTCGCGAGCCGCTGCCGCTTCGTCGCTCGAAGTGCGTAACAAGGGCACGCTGCGCTTCCACAACGTGAAGACCGTGCAGCACGAAAAGGGTCACCTGGTCGCGGTATCGCGCTCCGGCGAGATCGGCGTGGTCGACGAGTTCGGCCGCGAGAAAGAGCGCTACAAGATCCCCTACGGCGCGCAGATCACCTCGAAGGAAGGTGACAAGGTCGTGGGCGGTCAGATCGTTTCGACCTGGGATCCGCACACTCACCCCGTGATCACGGAAGTGGGCGGTCACATCAAGTTCCAGGACTTCGTCGACGGCCTCACCGTCACCACGCAGGTTGACGAAGTCACGGGCCTGAGCTCGACCGTGGTGCTCGACTCCAAGCAGCGCGGCGGCAAGGACCTTCGCCCGACGGTGAAGCTCCTGAATGCCAAGGGCAAGGAAGCGACCTTCGCGAACACCGAAATTCCGGCCGTGTACACGCTGCCCCCGGGCGCGTTGATCGCGCTGGAAGACGGCGCGCGCGTCTCGGTCGGCGACGTCATCGCCCGCATCCCGCAGGAATCCTCGAAGACCCGCGACATCACCGGCGGTCTGCCGCGTGTCGCCGACCTCTTCGAAGCCCGCAAGCCGAAGGACCCGGCAATTCTTGCCGAGAAGTCCGGCACGGTGAGCTTCGGCAAGGAAACCAAGGGCAAGCGTCGTCTCGTCATCACCGGCGAGGACAGCGAGAAGTACGAAGAGCTGATCCCGAAGTGGCGCCAGCTCAACGTCTTCGAAGGTGAAGGCGTGACCCGCGGCGAAGTGATCGCCGACGGCGAGCTGAACCCGCACGACATCCTGCGACTGCAGGGCGTCGAGGCGCTGGCCAACTACCTGGTTCGCGAAATCCAGGACGTGTATCGCCTGCAGGGCGTGAAGATCAACGACAAGCACATCGAGGTGATCATTCGCCAGATGCTGCGCAAGACCGAGGTCCTCGAGATCGGTGAGTCCACCTATCTCAAGGGCGAACAGCTCGATCGCGCGCGCGCGAACCTGGTGAACGACCGCCTGGTCAACGACAAGAAGACCCCGGCGACGCTGCAGCCCGTGCTGCTCGGCATCACCAAGGCTTCGTTGGCGACCGAGTCGTTCATCTCGGCGGCTTCGTTCCAGGAAACCACCCGCGTCCTCACGGAAGCGGCGGTGCGTGGCCTCAAGGACGATCTGCGCGGCCTGAAGGAAAACGTCATCGTCGGACGCCTGATCCCGGCCGGTACCGGCTTTGCTGCCCACGAGCATCGCCGCGCCAAGGCCGACGCCAACGATCGTGGCAGCTTCATGGATGTGGGCGGCGGTGTCGCCGACATCGATGATGGCGGCTCGGTTGGCGAAGGTGCCGCTGTCGAGGGCTAACCTTCGGTAGATAGTCGATACGAGAAAGGCCGGCAGCGATGCCGGCCTTTTTCTTTGGCGGCGGGAAAAGCGTCAGCTGGCCGCAAGCTCGCGACTTTCGAAGTGGAGCGCTTCGGCCGCAATGGCGCCCAGGTCCTGTTTCAACAGCCCCGGCGCCGCGGCTGCGCCGCCACCATCACGGCTCGCATTCGTCACGAATTCCACGAAGGGTGGGTGCTTTCGGAGACGTTCGAACATGGTTCGCGCGAGATCCCTGGAGAGGGCTGACGTCAGGTACCAGCCAAACCACGAGCACGACGAGGATGCTAGTCATTTGCGCTGCCGGAAATATACGTGCTGACGAACCTGCTTGGCAGCGGGAGGTGATTCCTTACAATGCCGGCCGACCATGGTGATACCGGCACAGAAAGCTTTGGGCGTCATGCCCGGTCTTGTTGAATGACAGGATCGGCGCGCGAACGCATGAAACAGCGGCGTTTCGAGGCGCTGTGCGAGCCGTTTCGCGGCGAAATCTTCCGTTTCTCGTTGTGGCTGAGCCGCAGTCACCAGGTTGCCGAGGAGGTCATGCAGGAAACACTGCTGCGTGCGTGGCGATCGCTGGATTCGTTGAAAGACGATGCCACGGCGAAGTCCTGGCTGCTGACCATCGCGCGCCGCGAACATGCGCGTCTCTACGAACGCAAACGTCATCCCACCGTGGATATCGACGAGCTCGCCGCCGCCGAAGCGAGCTGTCTTGCCGCGACCACCGATCGCGATCCGGATGAAGTGCAGGACGTTCGCAAGGCCATCTTCGAACTCGAGGAAGAGCATCGCGAGCCGCTCGTCCTGCAGGTGCTCATGGGTTATTCGACGCTGGAAATCGCCGCGCTCATGAATCTCAATGAAGGCGCGGTATCGACGCGGCTGTTCCGTGCGCGCAACCGGTTGCGTGCTCGGCTCGGGCTCGGGCCCGACGAGTCGAGGCAGGAGGACGGATGAAGCACGAAGAATTCCGCCGGCTGTTCGGTGCCAATCCCAAGCGCAGCGAGCCCGAAGTGCTCGAGCACCGTGCGTCCTGCCCGGATTGCGCGAAGTACGCCGCGGACATGCAGCGCATCGACCAGATGGTGCTCGGCGCGCTCGACGTCCCGGTGCCCGCGGCGGGTCCGAAACCATGGGAAGTCCGGCGCCGCACGCCGTGGCTGGCGATTGCGGCGAGCGTCCTGGTGGTCGTCATCGCCGGTGCCACGTTGTGGACGGGACAACGCCGCGAAGCGCTGATCGTCGAAGTGGTCAAACACGCCGATCGCGAGCGTGACGTGCTCATCGTCAGCGACAAGCGCGTGGCCGAGGACAAGGTGCAGCACACCCTGGAGAAGGCCGGCGCACACATGTCGGGTTCGCTGCCTTTCTCCATCGCGCGCACCTGCAAGATCCGTGGTGTCGTCGCACCGCATTTCGTCATGCAGACGACGGACGGTGCCGTGGCGATCCTGCTGTTGTCGAAAGAGCGCGTGCTCGTGCCGCACTCTTTCAAGGAGTTGGGCTACGAGGGCCAGCTCGTGCCGGCGGGCAAACATTCCATCGCCATCATCGGCACCAGCAAGCAGGCGGTGGAGCAGGCCAGCGAACTCGCCAGCCGGTCCATCGAGTGGACCGACTGACCGTTCTCGTCTGCCCAAGGGTCTGCCCGGAGGGCTGGCCAATCGGCTGCCCAGCCGGCAGTCCCGGCGTCGGTCCAGAACCCCCTCGGTAAGGTTTTCTCGCTCCCCCCGGTCTGTGTTGGAAGCCGGAATTGATACCGGTGTCATCAGGGGGATTTCCATGGCGTCGTCAGTTCGTATCGCAGTCCTGGGCGTGCTCGCCGGGTGCGGCACCGCGTGGCCTCTTCAGGCCCAGGAAGCACAGTTACCGAAGGCAGAGGCAGGAGCGCAGGCCCAGGGCAGCGCACAGGAAGAAATCGAAGAGGTCGTCGTCACGGGCTTTCGTGCGAGCCTGAACGCGGCGCTCGACGACAAACGCGCCTCGGCGTCCGCGATCGACAGCATCCATGCCGAGGACATCGCGAAGTTTCCCGACGCGAATCTCGCCGAGTCGGTGCAGCGCATTCCGGGTGTGTCCATCTCGCGCGACGCGGGTGAAGGCCGAAACATCAGCGTGCGCGGGCTCGGCCCGCAGTTCACGCGCGTGCGCATCAACGGCATGGAAGCGCAGAGCACCACGGGCGGCACCGACAGCTCGGGAGGCTCCAATCGCAATCGCCAGTTCGATTTCAACGTGTTCGCGTCGGAGCTGTTCAACAGCATCACGGCGCGCAAGACCTCGTCGGCGGAAGTCGAGGAGGGCTCTCTCGGCGCCACCGTCGACCTGCGCACCGCGCGGCCTTTCGATTATCACAAGTTCACCATGGTCGGAGCTCTGAAGGGCGCCTACAACGATCTCGCCGAAGAGGTCGATCCGCGCGCGAGTTTCCTCATCAGCAACACGTTCGCCGACGAACGTTTCGGCTTCCTGTTCTCTGCCGCGTATTCGGCGCGCAATGCGATCGAAGAAGGCAGCAGCACGGTTCGCTGGGACCAGGGCAGCAGCGTCGGTGGCTTCCTCTCCACGTCGGTTCCGACGGGCATCACCATCGCGCAAGCCAATTCGCCGATGACCTTCCATCCGCGCATCCCGCGTTATGGCCGGCTCGCGCACGAGCAGGAGCGCCTGGGCCTCACGGGCGCGCTGCAGTTCCAGGTGAACGAGAAGAACCTCATCAACCTCGACGTGTTGTATTCCAACTATGAAGCCGAGCGCGACGAGAGTTATCTCGAAGCCTTCTCCTTCAGCCGCAACTCGACGCAGGGCGGCAAGCCGCTCACGCGTGTGGTCGCCGGTGAAATCGCGCCGAACGGGTCATTCGTGTACGGCCTGTTCGATGACGTGGACATCCGCTCCGAAGCCCGCCACGACGAGCTGAGCACCGAGTTCACGTCGTATGCGCTGTCGGCAACCCACGAGCTGTCGCCGCGCTGGACGATGAGCGAACTCGCCGGCTACTCGCGTTCGGATTTCAACAATCCCGTCCAGACCACGATCACGCTCGACCGCGCCAACTCCGACGGATATTCCTGGGACTACCGCGGCAACGATCGGCTGCCGGCGTTCGACTACGGCTTCGATGTCACTGACCCGGCCAACTGGGCCTTCGGCACTTTCCCCGGCGGCTCCTCTGAAATCCGCATTCGTCCGCAGGGCGTCGACAACACTTTCCAGGTGGGCAAGATCGACCTGCAGTTCGCGGCGACGGAAACGTGGAAGCTCAAGTTCGGCGTCGACTACAAGAAATACGACTTCGTGTCGTTCGAATCTCGCCGCGCATCCGAGACCACCGTTCCGGTGCTGCCGATGGGCACGACCCTCGCGGATCTCACCACGACGATCAGCGGCTTCGGCAAACACCTCGACACCCCGGCCGGCACGGACACGACGTGGCTGATCCCGGACCTCGCCGCGTTCGAGCGCACCTTCGACATCTACAGCAACACGGGCATGTTCGCGGTCGGTGACATCAACGTCGCCACGGCGCGCGGCAACAACCGCAGCGTCAGCGAAGTGGATCACGGCGCCTATCTACAGGCCGATTTCTCGTTCGACACCGCGATCCCGGTCCGCGGTGACTTCGGCGTGCGATATGCGAAGACCGAACAGACCTCGCGAGGATACCTGCCGGCCGGCGGCGCTCCCGTGCTGCTCACCGAGGTGCACGAGTACGACGATTGGCTGCCGTCGCTGAACGTCGTCGCCGAGATCACGCCCGATGTGCTCATGCGCTTCGCCGCGGCGAAAGTCATGACGCGTCCGGCTCTCGGCCAGGTGACGCCGGGCGGCACCACCAGCCTCGTGGGCAATCTCGGCGTCGCGACCGGCAACCCGTTCCTCGAGCCGACGCGCGCGAAGACCTACGATCTCGCGGCGGAGTGGTATTTCGACGAAGGCTCGCTGCTGTCGGCCGCGCTGTACTACAAGGACATCGACACCTTCGTGCAGACGCTCGTGGAGTCGATGCCGTTCAACCAGTCGGGCTACCCGATGGAGTTGTTAGCCGGTACGTCCCTGAACGGAACCGAAGTGTTCGCGTTCTCGCATCCGGAGAATACCGAGGGCGGGCCGCTCAAGGGTTTCGAGATCAACTACCAGCAGCCCTTCAAGTTCCTGCCCGGCGCATGGAGCAATCTCGGCGTGTTGCTGAACTACACGTTCGTCGATTCGGAGATCGACTACGTGACATCGGCAAGCGGCGCGACTCCGCCCGTCAAGAATGACCTGATCAATCTCTCGCAGAACGCGTGGAACGCCACGCTGTACTACGAGGGCGGTGGCTGGAGCGTCCGTTCGTCGGCTTCGTATCGTGACGAGTACCTCACGCTGGTGCCCGCGACGAACGCGCCGACGATCCAGGACGCGGAAGGCACGAATGAAACCCTGAACATCGATTTCTCTGCGTCGTACGAGCTCAACGAGCACCTCACTCTTTCGCTCGAGGGTCTCAATCTCACCGACGAAGCGAACGACCAGTTCATCGACACCGTCACGAACCGCAACGTGGTCTACACGCACACGGGTCGCCAGGTATTTTTTGGTGCACGTTACAAGTTCTGAATGTTGATGTAGCCCCCTGACCCTCTCTTGGGGCTGGCGCCGGGTCGGTCACGCCTTCCGACCCGGCGCCTTTTTGTTTCTGTCCTGTGCAAGACATGCCAATCCCAAACTATTTGGGGGCCCCATTTGTAATATTTCCCGCTCGAGGGACGCTTTGCGTGTCTTGTGTTGCGTTGCGACCGGACAAAAGACATGTCTCAAATGTCTGTAGCGCCCTAACCACTTCGTGCTGTTTTCAGCGGAATTCATGCGAAAAATAGTGTTACGTCGTACGCAACACTCACATAGTATCCAGCGCAGGGGGGCTGCTGCGAAGGGGCCGGTTGCGCGAAAGGTGGAATCGTTGAGCGCAACCGGAAAGTGCAGAAGTTCGCCGAGGAAAGAGTGCGGTCAATAGTTGTAAGACTAAAGACGGGAGCATCTCACTATGGCGAGGAATACTCAGTCGCTGAGCGACAGGGATTTTTTGCAATCTGAACTCAAGAGGGCGATTCGAAACGTACTAAGCAGAAAATCGGAAGCATTACTCGGCATCGTCGGTGGAGCGATGTTGTTGGGTACGGCTCCCGCGCTTGCCCAGGAACAACAGGGAAGCGAGGAACTCGAAGAAGTCGTTGTCACTGGTCTGCGTGGAAGCTTGATCACTTCCATGAACCTCAAGCGCGAGGCGACCGGCGTGGTCGACTCGATCAGCGCTGAAGACATCGGCAAATTCCCTGATACCAACCTGGCAGAATCCCTGCAGCGCATCACCGGCGTTTCCATCGACCGCGTCGCGGGCGAAGGTTCGAAGGTCACCGCGCGTGGCTTCGGTCCCGGCTTCAACCTGGTCACGTTGAATGGCCGCCAGATGCCGACTGCCGACGTTTCGGTAGTGGGCTCCGGTGGTGACGGCGAGTACGGCACGTTCACGAGCCGCTCGTTCGATTTCTCGAACCTGGCGTCGGAAGGCGTCTCGGCCCTCGAGGTTTACAAGACCGGTCGTGCCTCGCAGCCTTCGGGCGGCATCGGTGCGACGATCAACGTCAAGACGCTGCGTCCGCTCACCGCCGGCAACAAGGCGTCGATCGGTGCGAAGGCCATGTTCGACACGAGCGTGGAGAACGGCAGCGAAGTGACGCCGGAAGTCACGGGTCTCTACAGCTTTGCGAACGACTCCGAGAGCTTCGGCTTCGCGTTGTTCGGCAGCTTCCAGCAGCGTGACAGCGCGTCGGTGGGTGCGGGCAACCAGGACTGGAACGTCGAGCGTCTCTCGAAGTTCCTCGATCCGGGCAATGGCCGCGTCCGTGCCGACAATCCTGCGACGCCAGCGAACGAAGCGACGGTGTTCAACAACCTGCCGTCGGGCGATCCGCTGGTTTCGTATCCGAACAACTCGGACTACTACTTCACGGAGATCGAGCGGCAGCGCATCAACGGCCAGGCCGTCGTGCAGTTCCGTCCCGCCGACTCGTTCACGGTCACGGCGGACTTCCTGTACGCCGAGAACGAGAACAAGGAACAGCGTTCCACGCAGGGCAACTGGTTCAACCGTCCGTTCTCGCGCGTCGACTTCGACTCGAACGATCAGGTTGCGACCGCGGTGTTCCTCGAAGACACGCTGTCCGGTCCGAAGGACATCGCGTGGGGCCAGCAGCTCCGCCAGACGAAGGACACGTTGGAATCGGTCGGCCTGAACCTGCGTTGGGACATCAACGACAAGTTCGGTCTCGAGTTCGACGGTCACACGTCGTCGGCGAAGTCGGATCCGAATGGACCGAATGGCAAGACGTCGTACGACTTCGGCACGGGCGCGCACTCGATCGTGGCGCACGACCTGGACCTGACCAGCGGCTTCCCGGTGCAGAACTACACGTACGCCGACAACTACGTGAACACTGACGTCGCGGCGACCCAGCCGTACCGCGCGCAGAACAACAACGGCATCATCGACATCGGTGACGTCAGTTCGTCGGTCGGCCGCACTGCGATCCAGAAGCAGGCGATGGACATCGACCAGTTCCGCCTCGAAGGCGACTGGACGATCAACGAAGGCAACAAGGTGTCCGCGGGCGTCGACTACCGCGCCACGTCCATGGAGCAGCGTCGCTTCGTGACGGCGCAGGTCCTGGGTGACTGGGGCGTCGTTCGTCCGGGCGACATCGAAGGTGAAGCTGCAGGTGCACTCGAGGCGTACTGCCTCTCCTGTCTGTATGACCACTTCTCGCCCGGCGACAGCGCCGTCGCGTTCCGTGGCAATGCGGCGGACCTGTACAACGGCGTGTCGCCTTACTACCTCGGACTGGGTGGCCATGACATCCAGACGTGGAACAACGACCACAACTTCGTCGATGAAGACATCACCGCCGTCTACGCCGAGTACGCGTGGAAGGGTGAGCTCGGTGGTCGCGAAGCCGGCGTGAACCTGGGCGTGCGCTACGAGCAGACCGATGTCGAAGCGCGAACGGTCCAGGCGGCGCCGACGGGCATCTCGTGGAACGCCGACAACGACTTCGCGCAGGTGTTCGCGACCGACACGTCGGTTCTCTCCGATAAGGCCGACTACGACAACGTCCTTCCCAACATCGACTTCCATGTCGAGTTGCTGGACAACGTCGTGGCCCGCGCGTCCTGGAGCAAGACCATCGCACGTGCGGACTACGGTCAGTTGTTCTTCGCTGACGCGGCTGGCACCCCTCCGCGCGCCACCGCGCTCGGTGGTATCGCCACAGGCAACAGCGGCAACACCGGCCTGGTCCCCCTGGAGTCGTCCAACATCGACATCTCTCTCGAGGTGTACTACGGCGAAGCCAGTTACATTTCGTTGGGCTTCTTCAACAAGGACGTGGAGAACTTCATCGGGACGGGCAGCACGGTCAAGACGCTGTTCGACATCCACGATCCAAGCTCGGGCGCCGCGGGCTCCCGCTCGGGATCGGCGTCGGCGACGCTGGCCACCATTCCGGGTGCGCTGCGTAACGACGTGAACCTCTTCGTGTTGACGGCGATGTACGACAACCCGGGTACGTTCCCGGATCCGCGTGCAGCGTTCCTCGCCAATTCGACCAACGGTGTTCTGAACCAGAACTTCGCTGACTCGATGATGGCGACGTACAACATCGTGTCGAACAACACGACGGACCCGCTGATGGAATATCGCGTGTCGCAGCCGATCAACCAGAACAGCGCCAACATCCACGGCGTCGAATTCGCCTTCCAGCACTTCTTCGGCGAATCCGGCTTTGGTATCGCGGGCAACTACACCTTCGTCGACGGCGACGTGGGTATCAACGTTGCAGGCGATCCGGGTGTGGCCCAGTTCGCGTTGGAAGGTCTGAGCGATACGGCGAACGCCACGCTGATGTACGAGAAGTACGGCTTCACGGCCCGCGTCTCGTACAACTGGCGTGACGAGTTCCTGAGCCAGGCGAGCCGTGGTGGTTACACCAACCCCACGTTCGTCGACGCGTTCGAGGAGATCGACATGAACCTCAGCTATGACATCACCGATGCCCTGGCTGTGAGCTTCGAAGCGATCAACCTGACCGGCGAGGACTACCGTACGCATGCTCGTACGGCGGTGCAGTACTGGTTCACCCAGGAACAGCAGCCGCGTTACCTGCTCGGCGTCCGGTACAAGTTCCAGTGATCGGGAACTGACGATTCGGCTCATGCCGAAATGGCAGGCTGACGGGAGAGGGCCGCTGATCGCAGCGGCCCTTTTCCTTTCACCTTGTCGCAGGTCATAAAGTTGTTTTAGATGCGCCATGGCGGACGTTTCTCGTAAAACCCAGGTGATCACCGGCGTGACGCCGGGCCGCATCCCGGTGGAGGAGCTGCTCGAGGCAGGGCAGCCCGCGATCCTGAAGGGCCTGGCGCGGGAGTGGCCGCTCGTGCGCAGCGGGGTCGAATCACCGCAAGGTGCGATTGCGTACCTGCGCAGGTTCGCCGGCCCTCAACCCATCACGGTGTTCGTCGGGCACCCCGACATCGCCGGGCGGTTTTTCTACAACCCGGAAGTCTCGGGTTTCAATTTCAAGGCGCTCAAGGCGCCGCTCGGCGACACTCTCGACCGTCTCCAGGCGCAACTCGGGGATGCCGCGGCGCCCTCCATCTATGTCGGATCCACCGACGTGGACCTCTATCTACCGGAACTGCGAAAGGAGAACGATCTCCTGCTTCGCGGACCGGCATTCGAAAATCACCGTCCGATCGTGAGCATCTGGCTCGGCAATCGCACGATCGCCACGGCTCACTACGACTCGACGCACAACCTCGCGTGCTGTGCCGTGGGCCGGCGTCGCTTCACGTTGTTTCCACCAGGGCAGGTGCACAACCTGTATCCCGGTCCACTCGAGCCCACGCCGGGCGGCCAGGTGGTCAGCATGGTGGACTTCGAAGCGCCGGACTTCGAACGCTTCCCGCGATTCCGCGAAGCCCTGGCTGCCGGCCAGGTGGCGGAGCTGGAGCCGGGCGATGTCCTGTTCTACCCGGCCATGTGGTGGCACCACGTCCAGGCGCTCGAATCGTTCAATGCGCTGGTCAACTACTGGTGGACCACGTCGCCCGCCTTCATCGATTCGGCCCAGGTCACGCTCATGCACGCGCTCATCAGCCTGCGGGATCGGCCTGCCGCGGAGAAGGCTGCCTGGCGGGAACTCTTCGACTACTACGTATTCGGCACGCCCGATCGCCCGCGCGAACATCTGCCCGAGCATGCGCGCGGCAACCTGGCTCCAATGGACGAGGTAAAGGCGCGCCGCCTGCGCACCTTCCTGATCAACCGACTGAATCGCTGAGAGGGAATCGAGTGGAAGCGCCAAGAGTGAAGAAAGTGGTCGTCGCCGGTGGCGGCACGGCCGGGTGGCTGACGGCGGCCGCTCTCGTCCAACAATTCGGTTCGCTGCTCGACATCACGCTCGTCGAGTCCGAGGAGATCGGCACCGTCGGTGTGGGCGAGGCGACGTTTCCGTCCATCCAGTCGTTCCATCGACTGCTCGACCTCAACGAGCAGGAGTTCATGCGCGCCACCAAAGCCACGTTCAAGCTCGCCATCTCGTTCGAGAACTGGGGCGGACTGGGCGATCGCTACATGCACGCGTTCGGCACCATCGGCCGCTCCACGTGGATGGGCGACTTCCAGCACTTCTGGCTCGCGGCGCAGGAAGACGGTTTCGGCGGCGAGCTCGGCGACTACTGCTTCGAACGGCAGGCCGCCGTCGCCGGAAAATTCGCCACGTCGGAAAGCGTCAAGGTCAACTACGCCTACCAGTTCGACGCCGGGCTCTACGCCGCCTATCTACGCAAGCTCAGCGAGCCCAAGGGCGTCAAGCGCATCGAAGGCAAGATCAAGTCCGTGGACCAGCATCCGGAGACCGGGTACGTCACGGCGCTCAATCTCGAGTCCGGTGAATCCATCACGGGCGACCTGTTCGTCGACTGCTCCGGGTTCCGGGGCCTGCTCATCGAGCAGACGTTGAAGGCAGGGTTCGAAGACTACAGCCCATGGCTGTTCACCGATCGCGCGCTCGCCGTGCAGACGCCGTCGGGCAAGGAGATCCCGCCCTATACGCGCGCGATTGCACGCGACTCCGGCTGGCAGTGGCGCATTCCGCTGCAGCATCGCGTCGGCAATGGCCTGGTCTTCAGCAGCCGCTACCAGAGCGAAGACGAGGCGCGCGCGACATTGCTGGCCAACCTCGAAGGCGAGCCGTTGTTCGAGCCGCGTCTTCTGAAGTTCAAGGCCGGACGGCGCATGAAGTCCTGGGACAAGAACGTGGTGTCCATGGGCCTCGCCGGCGGCTTCATCGAGCCGCTGGAGTCGACCAGCATTCATCTCATCCAGATCGGCGTCACGCGCCTCATGCAGCTGTTCCCGTTCAGCGGCATCACGCCTTCGCTGATCCATCGCTACAACGAACAGTCGAAACTCGAATACGAGCGCATCCGCGACTTCATCATCCTTCACTACAAGGTGACCGAGCGCGACGACTCCCCGTTCTGGCGGGACTGCCGCGACATGCAGATCCCGGACACGCTCGCGCAGCGCATCGAGCTGTTCAAGGAAAGCGCCATGGCCTACCAGGCCACCGACGAGATGTTCCGCGTCGAATCGTGGATGCAGGTGATGCTGGGCCAGCGGCTGCGCCCGCGCGGCTATCACCACATGGGGCGCATGCTCGGGCCCGAGCGCCTGCGCAACGCGCTCGACACGCTCAGGAACAGCATTGCGGGCGCGGTCGCCAGGATGCCCACGCACCGGGAGTTCCTCAACTCGTATTGCGGCGTCGCCGGCAACTGACGGAAGAACGGGCTCGCAGGCATACTCGGCGCCATGGAGCAGAGCGTCCGATTCGTGACGACGAGCGATGGAGTGAAGCTCGCGTACGCCATTTCCGGCAACGGGCCGCCGCTGCTGAAAACAGCGAACTGGCTCAATCACCTCGAATTCGACTGGAACAGCCCGGTGTGGCGTCACTGGTTCGAAACCCTGTCGGCCCACCATCGCCTGTGCCGCTACGACATCCGCGGCACCGGGCTCTCCGACCGGCGCATCGACGCCGACCTGTCGTTCGCGACCCAGATCGCCGATCTCGAACTCATCGCGGATTCCGCGGGGCTCGAGAAGTTCGCGTTGTTAGGCGTCTCGCAGGGCGCCGCCATCGCCATCGAATACGCCGCGCGCCATCCGGAGCGCGTGTCCCATCTCGTACTCCATGGCGGTTACTCCAGGGGCTGGGCCAATCGCGGTCCCGACTCGCTTCGGTACGGCCGCGCGCTCGCGGAACTCATGCGCCTCGGCTGGGGTATCGAGCCGTCGCCGTTCCGGCGCATGTTCGCGGAGCTTCTCGTACCCAAGGCCACGGAAGAGCAGGTGAGCTGGTTCAGCGAACTGCAGCGTCGAACTACCACGGGCGAAATCGCCGCGAAGATCCTCGAGGCCACCGGCGTCATCGATGTCTCCGAACGCATGAAGCTCGTGAAAGCGCCGACGCTGGTGCTGCATCCGCGTGGGGATGTCATGGTGCCTTTCGACCAGGGTCGCATCATCGCCGCGGGTATCCCCAATGCCACCTTCGTCGAGCTCGACACGCACAACCACGTGCTCACCTACGGCGAGCCCGCGTGGCAACGCTGGGTGGAAGTGGTCGGTGATTTCCTCGGCTGGCAGCGCGAGACACCACGGCGCCGCGCGGCCGATGCGCCCGCCGCGGATGATGACCTCGCGCGGCTGACCTCGCGAGAGCGCGAGATCCTCGACCTCGTCGCGGCGGGTGCGAGCAACCTCGACATCGCCACGAAGCTCTTCATCAGCGAGAAGACGGTGCGCAATCACCTCACGGCCGTGTTCGAGAAACTCGGCGTGACCTCGCGATCGCAGGCCATCGTGTTCGCGCGCGATCGCGGAGTGGTGGGTCGACCGCACTGACCCCGGGCTCGTGCCGGTCCCGGCGGGACGTTTGTCCCTGTTTTCGCGTTTCCAAATTGAGCCCGGTGCCTCAGGCGGGCCGACCGCGCGGTTTCCAGAATGCGCGCTCCCGAAATCAACATTTCAAAGGGAGCGCCGTCATGCTCAAACGCCTTCTGATCTTCGCGTATGGCCTCGCCAGCTACGCCGTGTTCTTTGCCACGTTCCTCTATGCCATCGGCTTCGTCGGCAACTTCCTCGTGCCGCGTTCGATCGACGGTACGCCATCGACCGACTTCACGACGGCGTTGCTCATCGACCTCGGATTGCTCGGCCTGTTCGCGGTCCAGCACAGCCTCATGGCGCGGCCGTTCTTCAAACGATGGTTCACGCGTCTCGTTCCCGAGTCCGCCGAACGAAGCACCTACGTGCTGTTCTCGAGCCTTGCGTTGATCGCGATGTTCGCGTTCTGGCAGCCGCTCGGCGGCACGGTCTGGGACGTCACGGATCCCACGGGCCGCGTGGTGTTGTACGTGTTGTTCGGGTTTGGCTGGGGCCTCGTGCTGTTCGCGACCTTCCTCATCAATCATTTCGATCTCTTCGGACTGCGTCAGATCTGGCTCCAGCTGATGGGCCGGCCCTACACCGCGCTGCGCTTCGGCACGCCGGGGCCGTACAAGCTCGTCAGGCACCCGCTCTACGTGGGCTGGTTTTTCGCCTTCTGGGCGACCCCGACCATGTCCTTCACCCACCTGGTTTTCGCCCTGGCGACCACGGCCTACATCCTCATCGCCATCCAGCTCGAGGAGCGGGATCTGGTGGATTCCCTGGGGGACGACTACCGTCGGTACCGCGAAAAGGTGCCCATGCTGATCCCGTTTACGCGTCATTCCGGGGGTCGGTAACGGGCCTGCCGGGGCTGGCATATATAAGAGCGAAGGAATCGTGTGATGCAGCGCAGCAATGCGTTGACACCCCCCGGTCACATACCTAGAATCGCCGGCCTTTGTCGCCCCACCCCCACACCGGGGAGGGCGTAAATAGCGGACTAAAAGCACCGGGCCGGCCTCCCCAAGGAGGTCGGCCCGGTGTTCATTCGTCCGCGCAGTGGATTTAAAACTGGAGTAAGCATGGCCACAACGAGCCAGTTGATCGCGAACCCGCGTCGCGTCAACAAAGAGAAGACCAAGGTCCCCGCGCTCGGCGCGTCACCGCAGAAGCGCGGCGTTTGCACGCGCGTGTACGCGACGACCCCGAAGAAGCCGAATTCGGCGATGCGCAAAGTGGCGCGTGTGCGCCTCGTCAACGGTTACGAAGTCTCTTCGTACATCGGCGGCGAAGGCCACAACCTCCAGGAGCACTCGGTGGTGCTCATCCGCGGTGGTCGCGTGAAGGACCTCCCCGGCGTTCGTTATCACACCGTGCGTGGCACGCTCGATTGCGCCGGCGTCGGCAATCGCAAGCAGGGCCGCTCCAAGTACGGCGCCAAGCGCGCGAAGAAGTAAGAGGACTAACTAATGTCACGTCGCACAGCAGCGCCCGTCCGTCACATCCTGCCGGACCCGAAGTTCAACAACGACATGCTCGCCAAGTTCATGAACGTGGTCATGCAGAGCGGCAAGAAGTCCGCCGCTGAACGCATCATCTACGGCGCCATCGACCGCATCGTCGAGAAGACCGGCAAGCAGGGCCCGGATGCCGTGGCCATGCTGACCACCGCGCTCGACAACGTGAAGCCCGTCGTCGAAGTGAAGTCGCGTCGCGTCGGCGGCGCCACGTACCAGGTACCCGTCGAAGTCCGCGCGCAGCGTCGCCAGACGCTCGCCATGCGCTGGCTCATCGAAGCCGCGCGCGAGCGCAGCGAGAAGTCGATGGCGTTCCGCCTCGCCCACGAGCTCATGGACGCTGCCGAAAACCGCGGCGCCGCCGTGCGCAAGCGCGAAGACACGCATCGCATGGCCGAAGCCAACAAGGCATTCGCTCACTACCGTTGGTAAGCCTTGCGGCTTTTCCCTGGTAGATAGCTCCATGCCTCGCAACACGCCCATCGAGCGTTATCGGAACATCGGCATTTCGGCGCACATCGACGCCGGGAAGACGACCACGACCGAACGCATCCTTTTCTACACGGGTGTGTCGCACAAGATCGGCGAGGTCCATGACGGCGCGGCCGTGATGGACTACATGGAGCAGGAACAGGAACGCGGCATCACGATCACGTCTGCCGCGACGACCTGCTTCTGGAAGGGGATGGAGAAGAACTTCCCCGAACACCGCATCAACATCATCGACACCCCCGGGCACGTCGACTTCACCATCGAAGTCGAACGCTCGTTGCGTGTGCTCGATTCGGCGGTGGCGCTGTTCGATTCGGTTGCCGGCGTGCAGCCGCAGTCGGAGACGGTGTGGCGGCAGATGAACCGCTACAACGTGCCGCGCATCGCCTTCGTCAACAAGATGGATCGTGCCGGCGCGGACTTCCTGCGCGTCTGCGACATGATCCGCGCGCGACTGCGTGCCAACCCGGTTCCCATCCAGCTGCCCATCGGCGCCGAAGACGCGTTCAAGGGCGTGGTCGACCTCATCAAGATGAAGGCGATCTACTGGGACATGGAAACCCAGGGCATGAAGTTCGAGTACCGCGAGATCCCGGCCGAGCTCCAGGCCCAGGCCGAGGAATACCGCGCGAAGATGATCGAAGCCGCCGCGGAAGGCGACGATGCGCTGACGGACAAGTTCCTGGGCGGCGAGACGCTGACCGACGACGAGATCAAGCGCGGCCTCAAGGCGCGCGCGCTCAAGAACGAAATCGTGCTGTGCATGTGCGGCACCGCGTTCAAGAACAAGGGCGTGCAGGCGCTGCTCGACGCCGTCATCGAATTCATGCCGTCGCCCATCGAACTGCCGCCTACCAAGGGGCTGTCCGAGCGTGGCGAAGTCATCACGCGCACGGCGGAAGACGGCCAGCCTTTCTCGGCGCTGGCCTTCAAGATCCTCAACGATCCGTTCGTCGGCAATCTCACGTTCTTCCGCGTCTATTCCGGCTCGCTGAATTCCGGCGACACGGTGTATGTACCGTCGCGTTCGAAGAAGGAACGCATCGGACGCTTGTTACAGATGCATGCCAACGAGCGCAGCGAGATCAAGGAAGTGCACGCCGGCGATATCGCCGCGGCCGTGGGTCTCAAGGACGTCTACACGGGCGACACGCTGTCGGATCTCGAGAAGGTCATCACGCTCGAGAAGATGAACATTCCGATCCCCGTCATCTCGGTGGCGGTGGAACCGAAGACGCAGGCCGACCAGGAAAAGATGAGCCTGGCGCTCCAGCGACTCGCGAAAGAAGACCCGTCGTTCCGCGTGGCGACCGATGAAGAATCGGCGCAGACCATCATCTCCGGCATGGGCGAGCTGCACCTCGAAATCATCGTCGACCGCATGCGGCGCGAGTTCAAGGTGGAAGCGAACGTCGGCAAGCCGCAGGTCGCCTACCGCGAAACCATACGCGGCACGGTCGAGAGCGAAGGCAAACACATCAAGCAGTCCGGCGGCCGCGGCCAGTTCGGGCACGTGTGGCTCAAGATCGAGCCCAACGCCCAGGGCAAGGGCAACGAATTCGTGAATGGCATTCAGGGTGGCTCGGTGCCGCGTGAATTCATTCCCGCCGTCGAGAAGGGCATCAAGGAAGCCATCGACACTGGCGTCATGGCGGGTTATCCCGTCGTCGACACCAAGGTCACGCTGTTCGACGGCTCGTACCACGACGTCGATTCCGACGAAATTTCCTTCCGCATGGCCGCGATCTTCGGCTTCAAGGATGGCTTCCGGAAGGCGAAGCCCGTGATCCTCGAGCCCATCATGAAGGTCGAGGTCGTGACTCCCGAGGATTACATGGGCGACGTGATCGGCGACTTGAATCGCCGCCGCGGCCAGATCCAGGGCATGGAAGACACGCCGGCCGGCAAGACGGTCACGGCGGAAGTCCCGCTTTCAGAAATGTTCGGCTACGCGACCAACGTGCGCTCGATGAGTCAGGGGCGCGCGACGTTCACGATGGAATTCGCGAAGTACATGGAAGTGCCGCCGAACATCGCCGATGGAATCATCAACCGGTAACCACACCAACCATTAGTTAGAAGATCTCTTTTCAGGAGCGCAGCGCATGTCGAAGGAAAAATTTGAACGCAACAAGCCGCACGTGAACGTCGGCACGATCGGTCACGTCGACCACGGCAAGACCACGCTGACGGCTGCGCTCACCAAGGTGATGGCGGAGACGAACGGTGGCTCGTACATGGCGTACGACCAGATCGACAAGGCGCCGGAAGAGAAGGCGCGCGGCATCACGATCTCGACGGCGCACGTCGAGTACCAGTCGAAGGAGCGTCATTACGCGCACGTCGACTGCCCCGGGCATGCCGACTACGTGAAGAACATGATCACGGGCGCGGCGCAGATGGACGGCGCCATTCTCGTGGTCAGCGCCGCTGACGGCCCGATGCCGCAGACGCGCGAGCACATCCTGCTCGCCCGCCAGGTCGGTGTGCCGTACATCGTGGTGTTCATGAACAAGGCCGACATGGTCGACGACAAGGAGCTCTTGGAGCTCGTCGAGATGGAAGTGCGTGAATTGCTCTCCGTCTACAAGTTCCCCGGCGACAAGACCCCGATCGTTGTGGGCTCGGCGCTGAAGGCTCTGGAAGGCGACGCGTCGGACATCGGCGTGAAGGCCGTGGTGAAGCTCGTGGAAGAGATGGACAAGTACATCCCGGTCCCGAAGCGCGAAATCGAAAAGCCGTTCCTGATGCCGGTCGAAGACGTGTTCTCGATCTCGGGTCGTGGCACGGTGGTCACGGGCCGCATTGAACGCGGCATCGTGAAGGTGAACGACGAAATCGAAATCATCGGCATCGCGCCGACGCAGAAGACGACCTGCACGGGTGTCGAGATGTTCCGCAAGCTGCTGGACCAGGGCGAGGCGGGCGACAACGTCGGTGTCCTTCTCCGTGGCACGAAGCGCGAAGAAGTGCAGCGTGGACAGGTTCTGGCGAAGCCGGGCTCGATCACGCCGCACACGGACTTCGAGTGCGAGGTGTACGTGCTGACGAAGGAAGAGGGCGGCCGCCACACGCCGTTCTTCAAGGGCTATCGCCCGCAGTTCTACTTCCGCACGACCGACGTGACGGGCACGATCGAGTTGCCGGGCAACACCGAGATGGTGATGCCGGGCGACAACATCAAAATGACCGTGCAGCTGATCAACCCGATCGCGATGGAAGAGGGCCTGCGCTTCGCCATCCGTGAGGGCGGCCGCACCGTCGGCGCGGGCGTCGTCGCGAAGATTTTGAAGTGAACGGATGGGGACAGACTTAAGTCTGTCCCCATTCATCTCGAAGACGAGAAACGTTGACAACAGGGGACAGGCTGAAAGCCTGTCCCCGATCCAGCCGGGTAACTAACTACCCGGTCGCTCTTTAGAAGGAATACGAAAATGGCCAACCAGAACATCCGCATCCGCCTCAAGGCTTTCGACCATCGCCTCATCGACACGTCCGCCAAGGAAATCGTCGAGACGGCCAAGCGCACGGGCGCCACGGTCAAGGGCCCGGTGCCGCTGCCCACGAAGATGGAAAAGTTCACGCTGCTCGTCTCGCCGCACGGCGACAAGGACGCGCGCGACCAGTTCGAACTGCGCACGCACAAGCGCATCATGGACATCATCAACCCGACCGATAAGACGGTTGATGCGCTCATGAAGCTCGAGCTGCCGGCCGGCGTCGACGTCCAGCTCAAGCTGAACTAATAAAAGCTGCACTTCATTGAAGCTGCAGCAACTTCGATATCTCGCGGCCGTTGTGCAGAACGGCCTCAACGTCACTACTGCCGCCCAGGCCCTGCACACTTCCCAGCCTGGCGTCAGCAAGCAGATCCGTCTGCTTGAAGAGGAGCTCGGCCTCACGCTGTTCGTGCGTGATGGCCGCGCCCTCAAACGTCTCACTCCCGCCGGCGAAGAAGTGGCGGCACGCGCACTTCGCATGTTGCGCGAGGCGCAGGCTCTCAAGAGCCTGGCCAAGGACCTCAAGCAATCCGACCGCGGTTCGCTCTCGATCGGGACGACACACACGCAGGCGCGCTACGTCCTCCCGCGCGTGATACGCGATTTCCGCCAAAAATATCCCGACGTGCAGTTGCACCTGCACCAGGGCACGAGCGACCAGATCGCCGAGATGGCGACGCTCGATCGCATCGATTTCGCAATCAACACCGGTAGCCAGGACAAGTTTCCCGACTTCGTGCTGTTGCCTATCTACTCGTGGCATCGGCAGATCATCGTGCCGAAGGATCATCCGCTCGCGCAGGTGGCCAAGCCGACGCTGCAGCAGCTCGCGGAATATCCGCTGGTCACCTACGTGTTCAGCTTCACCGGGCCCTCGTCGCTGCATCAGCAGTTCGCGCGCGCGGGGCTCGAACCCAATGTGTCACTGACCGCGCGCGATGCCGACGTGATCAAGACCTACGTGCGACTCGGCCTCGGCGTCGGCGTGGTGGCCAGCATGGCCATCGAGCCCGAAGACGAAAAAGATCTCTCGGTGGTGGAAGCAGGGCACCTGTTCCCGAGTCACGTCACCTGGATCGGTTTCCGTTCGGGTGCGCTGCTGCGCGGATTCACGTACGACTTCATCCAGCTGCTCGCGCCGCATCTCACTCGCGAGCGCATCGAGCGTATCCTCTCTGCGCCCACGCCCGCGGCGCGCGAGAAGCTCATCAACGCCATCGATCTGCCGCGATACGACTGAAATCGATGCGCACACTCGTGCGCAAGTACCGCGAGATCCCTTCTACTTCTTGACGACGGCCTCCGTTCCCCAGCCGTCATATTCGCCGCCAAACTCTTCCGCCTTCCGGCGAAGCGCGATCGTGAAAGAGCTCAGATCACCCTGGATGGTGTTGCCCACGTGGTTCAGCCGCACGCCGTAGGTCTTGTCCTCGGTCCATCCGGATTCCTTTTCCACGTGTGTGAAACGGTCGCTCGTCGCCCAGTCGGCGAAACGTCTCGCGGAGGCCTCGTCGGGGAAATATGCGAAATGTTCGATGACGTGTTCGGCTTCCCGATCATCACCAGCCTTCTCGAGCGCCTCGATCACATCCATGTCCCCGATCACCTGCCAGTCGTCCGGCGTCGGGTAGAGATATTTCCAGTACTCGCTGTGTTCCGGGTCTCTCTCGATCTGCAGTTCGAGCTTGTACCCGGTGCTGCCGGCGAGCTGTTCCACGAAATGTGCCCACGGCGCCTCCGCGCGGTGTGTGTAGACGAAAAAGATGCGCTGGCCTTCCTTGGTGATGCGCCCCACGTATGCGTCTTCGTCGAGCTTGACGAACGCATCGAGCCGGTCTTCGAGCGCGATAACCGCATCGAACTCGACGTTCGTGGGCATTCCCCGCTCATCGGGTTGTTTATAGGTCAGCGTCACCGTGGCGAGGTTCGGCGGAGTCTTCGCGATGCCGTCCGAGATCCCCACGTCCACCATGATCGAAGCCAGGTTCTCGCCCATCGTGCACATGAAAAATTTCCATTCGTCGCTCATCGCGAACCTCTCGTCTCGGAGCTGGAACCTGGATGCATCGCGGCTATCCTAATCGCATGCACCTTCCTGAGGAGTCGCCATGAAACTGTTCGTCGCACTCGTTCTCGCGGCCATGCTGCCGATGGCCGCAAACTCGGCGGATGCCGTTCCCCGGACCCGGAAGCCCATGAAGATCGGCATCATCGGCACCGGCGAGATCGGCAGCGCGTTGGCCCGCCACTGGTCCGCTGCCGGCCACCAACTACTCATTTCGTCGCGTCACCCCGAACAGCTGCAGGCTTTTGCGAAAGAGCTTGGCCCGAACGTGAAGGTGGGCACACCGCGCGAGGCGGCCGCCTTCGGTGACGTGGTGATGCTGGCGGTTCCCTACGGTGCCACGCCGCAGGTGGGCCGCGATTACGCAGCGGAGCTCAAGGGCAAGGTGGTGCTCGACGCCGGCAATCCCTATCCCTCGCGTGACGGCGACATGGCCGTGCGCGATCGCCAGCGCGGCACCGGCGTCGCGTCCGCGGAATATCTGCCGGGAACGCGCCTGGTGCGCGCGTTCAACGCCATCAATTCCGGGCCGCTCGAGCGCGATGCATTCCGCAAGCCCGAGAAGCTCGGCATTCCACTCGCCGCGGACGATCCCGAGGCCATGAAAGTGGCCGAACAGCTGGTCACTGACGCGGGCTTCGATCCCGTCCCCGTTGGAAAACTGTCACGCGCGCGCGAGTTCGACTACGGCACGCCGGTCTACGTGCGCGGAATGACAGCGGCGGAATTACGGAAAGCCCTGAAGCTCTAGCTACCGCAGTGCACGCGTTGCCGCCGTTCCACGACATGCGCAGGCTTTAAGTAAATTCGCGGCGCGACCTAACAATTATTTCGTCGCTTAACAAAACGCGTGGTTCCACGCGATTCGGCCGCGTGGAATCGAAAAATCCGCGTCGCACCCTCCGCGCGACCCCGTGCAGGCGTCACAAAAGTTTCCCGGCTTTGGAGTAGTCTCCCCGCCGCTTGGCCGCAAGGCCCGAAACGCTTGCTTTGCACTCGATTTCACAGGGATGGGATGTATGCGAAACGATACCGTTTGCCGCTGGCTGTTCACCGCTGTCGCCCTGATTTTCTCCGCGACCGCCTCGGCCCAGGTCCGCATCAGCGAATTTCACTACGACAACACCGGCGCCGACACGGGCGAGGCTGTCGAAGTTTCCGCGCCCGCCGGCACCGACCTCACCGGCTGGCAGGTCGTCCTCTACAACGGATCCGGCGGTGCGTCGTATGGCGCGCTGAACCTGACGGGCGTCGTTCCGGCCACCTGCGGCTCGCGCGGCGTGGTGGTGGTGCCGGGGCCCGCGTCGGGCATCCAGAACGGCGCGCCCGATGGCCTCGCTCTCGTGAATGCCAGCGGCACGCTGGTCGAGTTCCTCTCCTACGAAGGCGTGTTCGCCGCCACCAACGGTGCCGCCTCGGGCGTCACCTCCGTCGACGTCGGCGTCCTCGAAGTCGGCAATGAACCCGTCGGCACCTCGCTCTCGCGCAATGCCGCGGGAGTCTGGAGCGGTCCGGCCGCCAACACCTTCGGCGCCTGCAACGACAACGGCGATGTCACGCCGCCCGCGGAAGTCGCCACGGTGACGGTCGCCCCGATGACCGCGACGGTCAGCGTCGGGGGCAGCATCACGCTGGTCGGCTCCGCGTTCGATCTCGCGAACGAGCCGATCAATGGTGCGACGTTCACCTGGAGCAGCACGGACACGGGCATCGCCACCGTAAACGCTTCGGGTGTGGTCTCGGGCGTTTCGCCCGGCGATGTCGTCATCCTCGCGACAGCCGCGAACGGCGTCGAAGGCTCGGCGGAAGTGCACGTCGACGATGGCGCTCCGCCGCTGACCGACGTCCACTTCAACGAAATCCACTACGACAACATCGGAACGGATGCCAACGAAGCGATCGAGATCGAGGGCCCCGCGGGCGCGAGTCTCGATGGCTTCCAGGTCGTGCTCTACAACGGCAGCAACAATGCGCCGTACAGCACGCGCGCCATCACCGGAGTTCTGCCGACGAGCTGCACGAATCGCGGCGTGATCGTGCTGAGCTATCCGGTCGACGGCATCCAGAACGGCGCGCCGGACGGCATGGCGCTGGTCGCCCCGGGTGGCGCAGTGCTCGAGTTCCTGTCCTACGAAGGGACGATGACCGCCGCTTCGGGTCCGGCCGCGGGCATGACGTCGGTCGACATCGTCGCGTCGCAGTCGAACGCCGCCATCGGCCGCTCGCTGCAACGCAATTCGGCGAACGTGTGGCAGACCGGCGCATCGACGTTCGGCGCCTGCAATCCGGAGACTCCCGAGAACGGCAGCAACACGCTGAGCTTCAGCGGCCGTCTCCCGACGGATCCGGCGCTGCCCGTGGGCTACGAAGACCAGCTGTTCGCGACGCTGCGCGACCCGTCGAACGGCACGATCCCGACCACCATCACGTGGACGTCCGAGACGCCGACGATCGCCAGCATCGACGAGAACGGCGTGCTCCACGCGCTCTCCGAAGGCACGGCGGTGGTTCGCGCGACGGCGGCCGAAGGCACGACGGCTACCTACTCGCTGCCGACCCACGTCGCCGTGGCGAGCGGCGTCGCGTATCCCGGCAACACCGAGTTCGGTGAGCCGGCCGATGCCGATCCGAGCGACGATATCGTCGTTCGCCACGAGCAGTTCACAGCTTCGTACAACCCGAATCGCGGTTCGCCGAACTGGGTGAGCTACGACCTCGACGCCGCGCATTTCGGCGCCGAAGACCGTTGCGACTGCTTCACGATGGATCCGGACCTGCCGGCCACGCTGCCGCGCATCACCACCAACGACTACACCGGCTCGGCCGCCATCAACGGGTTCAGCATCGATCGCGGTCACATGACGCGCTCATTCGACCGCACCACGGGCAGCCTCGACAACGCGCGCACCTATCTGTTCAGCAACGTCGTACCCCAGGCGTCGGACATGAACCAGGGTCCGTGGGCGAACATGGAGAACGACCTCGGCGATCTTGCGCGCGTGCAGGGCAAGGAGGTCTACATCATCACGGGCCCCGCGGGTAACAAGGGCACGCTCAAGAACGAAGGCAAGGTCGTCATCCCGACTTCGACCTGGAAAGTCGCGGTGGTGATGGCGCATGACCAGGGCCTCGCCAACATCCACGACTATCGCGACCTCGAAGTGATCGCCGTGAACATGCCGAATGAACCCGGCATTCGTAACGTGGACTGGAACACGTACCGCACGACGGTCGATGCGATCGAAGCGCTCACGGGCTACGACCTGCTCGCGCTGCTGCCCGATAAGGTCGAGGCCGCGGTCGAGTCGAACACGCAGCCGCCGCTGGCCAGCATGACGGGTCCGGCGAATTCAATCGAGGAGGGCGGCTCGGCGACGTTCGACGCCTCCGGCTCGCTCGATCCGAACGGCACGATCGCGAGCTACGCGTGGGACTTCGGTGACGGCAGCACCGGCAGCGGCGTCTCCGTGTCGCATACGTTCGCGCAGGACGGCGCGTTCAACGTGCATGTGACGGTGACCGACAACGACGGGCTCACCGACACGGCCACGTTCACCATCAACGTGACAAACGTCGCGCCGGTGATCGGCGCGGTACCGAATGGCTCGCTGAACGTGGGCGCCACGTACAACGTGACGGGTTCGTTCACGGATCCGGGCGCCGATGCCTGGACGGCGACCGTGCACTGGGGTGACGGCAGCGCCGCGGAAGTGGTGCCGCTCAGCGGCCGCAACTTCTCGCTGACGCACATCTACACGGCCGCGGGCACGTACACCGTGAGCATCGACATCGCGGACGACGATGCCAGCGCGACGTCCACGCATTCGGTGACGGTGGAACAGCCGGCGCCGGAATCGGGCCTCGCCGACGCGCTGCCGATCATCGATCGGCTCATCGCCACGAAGAAGATTCCGCGTGCGGTCGGAATCCTGTGGAAGGCCGAGGTGATTGCCGCCCAGGTGCTGATCGGGCGTGGCAATGAGCCTGCCGCCATCCAGGTCCTGCAGGCCGAGGTCGCGCAGATCGACCTGCTGGTCCGGTGCCGCGTGGTGAAGGCCGCCGATGTGGCTCCGCTGCGCAAGGTCCTGACCGACGCCATCGCCAGCCTGAAGGGCTGAACTCCGGGGTGGTGCCGGGGCGGTGCCCGGCACCAAAAGTCGTAGTTCGGGCGGGGGATGACCCCCGCCCGAATCTCGCCGGATCCAGCGCGAATTACGGTTTTCGGTGCCCGGCACCGCCTGTAACCCGCCTGTTATTGCTGCATAACCAATAGTGCTTTCCGCCCGGGGGGTGGGGACCGTACAGTCCCGCCCACTTTTCCCGGAAGGCTCTAGATGCACGCCCAGATTCAGTCAGTTACGTCATTGAAACCCTCGGCGGGAGGGCGGGCGCGGTCGACTGCGGCCCGGATGACCCACCTGGCGCGGCTCGAGGCCGAAAGCATCCACATCTTCCGCGAAGTGGCGGCCGAGTTCGCCAAGCCGCTGCTCATGTATTCCATCGGCAAGGACTCGTCGGTCCTGCTGCACCTGGCCCGCAAGGCATTCTTCCCGGGCCGCATCCCGTTCCCGCTGCTCCACATCGACACGGGCTGGAAGTTCAAGGAAATGATCTCATTCCGCGACGAGACCGCCCGTCGTCTCAACGCCGAGCTCATCGTCCACACGAACGAAGCGGGCAAGGCCGCCGGCGTCACGCCGTTCACGCATGGCGCGCGCTACACCGACATCATGAAGACCGAGGCGCTCAAGCAGGCACTCGACAAGTACGGTTGCGACGCCGCCATCGGTGGCGCCCGCCGCGACGAAGAGAAGAGCCGCGCGAAGGAGCGCGTGTTCAGCTTCCGCGACGCGCAGCATCGCTGGGACCCGAAGAACCAGCGCCCCGAACTCTGGAACCTCTACAACGGCCGGCTGCGCCGCGGCGACAGCATCCGCGTGTTCCCGCTGTCGAACTGGACCGAGGTCGACATCTGGACCTACATCCACACCGAGAACATCCCGGTGGTGCCTCTCTACTTCGCGAAGCCGCGTCCGGTCGTCGACCGCGACGGGCTCAAGATCATGGTGGACGACGATCGTCTGCCGCTGAATCCCGGTGAGAAACCTCACCTGGAGACGATCCGTTTCCGCAGCCTCGGCTGCTATCCCCTCACTGGTGCGCAGGTGTCGAAGGCTGCCAACGTGCCCGAGATCATCGAAGAGATGCTGCGCACCACCACTTCAGAGCGCCAGAGCCGCGCCATCGATGCGGACTCCGCGGCGGCCATGGAAAACCGCAAGCGCGAAGGTTATTTCTGACCATGGCTGCGATCGAAACCAAGTCCAAGCCCGTGGCCGTCGATACCACCATCCGCACGCTGGAGCAGTTCCTCGCGCAGCAGCGCGAGATCGACCTGCTGCGATTCATCACCTGCGGTTCCGTCGACGACGGCAAGAGCACGCTCATCGGCCGCCTGCTGCACGACACGCGCCAGGTGTTCGACGACCAGCTGAGCGCCGTTGCCAACGACAGCCGCCGCTGGGGCACGACGGGCGAGGTGCCCGACCTCGCGTTGCTCGTCGACGGCCTGCAGGCCGAGCGCGAGCAGGGCATCACCATCGACGTCGCGTATCGTTATTTCTCGACGCCGCGCCGCAAGTTCATCGTCGCCGACTGCCCCGGCCACGAGCAGTACACGCGCAACATGGCCACCGGTGCGTCGACCGCCGATGCCGCCGTCGTGCTCGTGGACGCCGAGAAGGGCGTGCGCGTGCAGACGCGCCGTCATACGCACATCGTCGCGTTGTTAGGTGTGCAGAATATCGTCGTGGCGGTCAACAAGATGGACCGCATCGGTTACGACAAGGCGAAGTTCGAGAGCATCGCCGCCGAAGTCGTGACCTACGCGCGCAAGCTCGGCGTGAAGAACATCGAGGTGATTCCGGTCGCTGCGCTGGTGGGCGTGAACGTCGTCAGCCGCGGAACGCAGGAAACGCCGTGGTACACCGGCCGCACGTTGCTCGAAGCGCTCGAAGGCATCGACGTCGAGCGCACCGACCTGCTCAAGGAAATGCGCTTCCCGATCCAGCTCGTGAGCCGCCCGGACGCGAACTTCCGCGGCTACGCGGGCACCATCGCAAGCGGCGAGATCGCCGTGGGCGACAGCGTCCTCGCGCTGCCGTCGCGCAAGTCGAGCAAGGTTCGCGAGATCACCACCGCCGACGGCCCGCTCGAAAAGGCCGGTACGCACCAGGCGGTCACGGTTGTCCTCGAAGACGAGATCGACCTGTCGCGCGGCGACGTGCTCGTGCACCCGGATCATCGGCCCACGCTGGCGCGCACGTTCGACGCGAACATCATCTGGATGGGCGAGGCTCCGCTTCTGCCCGGCAAACGTTACGAATTCAAGATCGGCAGCCGCTACGTCAAGGGCCTCATCGATTCGATCCAGCATCGCATCGACGTCAACGATCTCACTACCCGCTCGGCGGAAGCGCTCGATCTCAACGGTCTGGCGCGCGTGCGCATCGCGCTCGAAGAGCCCGTCGCCATCGACGACTACAAGCTGTCGCGCGCCACGGGCTCGTTCATCGTCGTCGACCTGCTGCACTTCGGCACCGTCGGCGCCGGCATGGTCATCGCGCCCCCGCAGACGACTCGTTCCACGGACGTGGTGTGGCAGCCGACGAAAGTCAGCGCGTCGATTCGCGCCAACCAGAAGAACCAGCGTCCCGCGGTCATCTGGTTCACCGGGCTCTCGGGCTCGGGCAAGTCGACCATCTCCAACGCGCTCGAACAGGCGCTGGTGCAGCGTGGCCATCACAGCTACCTGCTGGACGGCGACAACGTGCGCCATGGCCTCAACAAGGATCTCGGCTTCTCGGACGCCGATCGCAACGAGAACATCCGCCGCATCGGCGAAGTGGCTTCGTTGTTCGTCGACGCGGGCCTGCTCGTGATCACGGCGTTCATCTCGCCGTTCCGAGCGGATCGCAACAAGATCCGCGAGCGCATCGGTGACGCGCAATTCATCGAGGTCTATCTTTCGACCCCGCTCGAGGATTGCGAGCGCCGCGACCCGAAGGGCCTGTACAAGAAGGCGCGCGCCGGCGAGATCCGCGAGTTCACCGGCATCGATTCGCCGTATGAGCCGCCGATCGCGCCGCAGATCACCGTCGATACATCGAAGCAGGACATCGGCACGACCGTGGACCAGATCCTGCGCTATCTCGAAAACAAGGGCTTCCTGCACCAAGCGGATCCTGGGCTATGAGGTCTAACCAGTGAGCGGCGGCGTCGTCATTCAGGGCAATTTCCCGATTCCGGAAGAACGCCGGGACCAACTGCAGCAGCTCGCCACCGAGCTGAACCGCGAACAGCTCATGTGGCTGTCGGGGTATTTCGCGGGCGCCGCTGCGGCCGCGCCGTCGAGCATTCCCGGCTTCCAGAACAATCTGCTGGGCGGCGCGCAAGCCCGCGCGCAGATTCCGGCCGCCGCGACCGCGGCGCCGGCGTTCGTTGCGCCCGCGCCGGCCGCCGCCGCCGCGCCGCTGCCCACGCTCACCATCATCTCGGCTTCGCACACCGGCAACGGTCGCAAGATCTCCGAGAAGCTGCTGGCAGCAGTGCAGGGCATCGGCATGCAGGCCCGCGTGGTCAAGGCAGGCGACTACCAGCCGCGCGAGATCGCGAAGGAAAAACTGCTCTACGTCGTCATCAGCACGCATGGCGACGGCGATCCGCCGGACGAAGCGCGCGGTCTCTACGAATTCCTCGGCACCAAGCGCGCGCCGCCGCTGCCGGACCTGCAGTACTCCGTGCTCGCGCTGGGTGACACCAGCTATCCCAAGTTCTGCGAAGCCGGCCGCGTGGTCGATGAGCGCCTCGCCAAGCTCGGCGCGAAGCGCCTGCTGCCGCGCGTCGATTGCGACGTCGACTTCGAGCAGCTCGCGCAGACCTGGGCCGACGACGCGCTCGCGCGCGTGCGCGAGATCAAGGACAAGCTCGCGCCGGTCGGCGCTCCGATTGCTACCGGTTTCTCTGGTCAAACTACTGCCGCGGCTGCCGCTCCCGTCCCGGAGCTGACGCGCGCGCAACCGGCGACGGCCGAAGTGCTCGCCAACCAGCGCATCGTGGGCCGCGGCGCGCTGCGCGAAGTGCGGCACGTCGAGCTCGCGTTCCCGGGCCTCGGCAATCTGTACAAGCCCGGCGATGCGCTGGGCATCGTGCATCGCAACCCCGAGCCCGCCATCGACGCCGTGCTGAAGGCCACGAAGCTCGATGCCGGCGCGACCGTGACGCACGAAGGCAAGACTCACACGCTGCTCGAATGGCTGCGTGACGAACGCGAGCTGACGCGCATCGCACGCCCACTGCTGGTCCAGGTCGCCAAACACGCCAACGTCGATATTTCGGAACTGCTCGGCAACGCATCGGCGATGGCGAAGCTCACGGCGACCTGCCAGGTGTCCGACATCCTCGGCACGTATCCCGCGGAGTGGACTCCCGAAGCGCTGGTCAACGTGCTGCGTCCCGTCACGGGCCGCGTGTACTCGATCGCGTCGAGCCCGGCGGCCGTCGGCGACGAAGTCCACCTCACCGTGGCCGTCGTCGGCAGCGACACGGATCGCAAACTACTCGCCGGTGCCGCTTCGCATTTCGTGGTCAACACGGCCGTGGATTCGAACGTGCAGGTGTGGATCGAGAAGAACGATCGCTTCCGCGTACCGGCCGACACTTCGCGCGACATCATCATGGTGGGGCCGGGCACCGGCATCGCGCCGTTCCGCGGCTTCGTGCAGGAGCGCGAGGCCACGGGCGCCACGGGCAAGAACTGGCTGTTCTTCGGTGGCCGCTCGCTGTACACCGACTTCCTCTACCAGCTCGAGTGGCAGCAGGCCCTCAAGCGAAAGGCGCTGCATCGCGTGGACGTGGCGTTCTCGCGGGACCAGGCCGAAAAGATCTACGTGCAGCACCGCATCAAGCAGGCCGGCAAGGAGCTGTTTGCCTGGCTGTCGAACGGTGCCTATTTCTACGTGTGCGGTGACGCCTCCGCCATGGCCCCCGATGTGAACGCCGCGTTGTTAGACGTGGTGCGCGAGCACGGCAACATGGATGCGGATGACGCGCAGGCCTGGCTGGCCGACCTCACTGCCGATGGACGGTATTTACGCGATGTCTACTGAAGTTCTCAATCCTCCCGCCGTGAAGCCCGCGAAGGTCGATCCCCCTTCGCCGGTGGAAATCATCAAGAAGGCGTCGCGCGGACTGCGTGGCACGCTGGTGGAGAGTCTTGCGGACCCGCTGACCGGCGCCATCCGCGATGCCGACACGCAGCTCATCAAGTTCCACGGCAGCTACATGCAGGACGACCGCGACCTGCGCGCCGAACGCGAACACCAGAAGCTCGAGCCCGCCTACAGCTTCATGATCCGCACGCGCCTTCCCGGCGGTGTCTGCTCGCCGAAGCAGTGGTTGGCACTGAGCCAGCTCGCGCGCCAGTACGGCACCGGCTCGCTGCGTCTCACGACTCGCCAGGCGTTCCAGCTGCACGGCGTGATCAAGAAGGATCTCAAGGCGACGATGCAGGGCATGAATGCCGTGCTCATCGACTCCATCGCCGCCTGCGGTGACGTGAATCGCAACGTCATGGCGGCCGTGAATCCGGTCGAGAGCCGCGTTCACCAGGAAGTCTTCGACTGGTCCGTCAAGCTCTCCGAGCACCTGAAGCCGAAGACGCGCGCGTACCACGAGATCTGGCTGAACGGCGAGAAGCTCGTCGGCGAGGCCGAGCACGAACCCATCCTCGGGCAGCTCTATCTACCGAGAAAGTTCAAGACGGCCGTCGTCGTGCCCCCGCACAACGATGTCGACATCTATTCGCAGGATCTCGGCTTCATCGCCATCCTCGAGGCCAACGACGCAGGCGAAAACCGGCTCGTGGGCTTCAATCTGACCGTCGGCGGTGGCCTCGGCGCGACGCACGGTGAGCCGCAGACATTCCCCCGCGTCGCCGACGTCATCGGTTTCCTCACGCCCGACCAGGTGCTCAAGGTTGCCGAGACCGTCGTGATGATCCAGCGCGACTTCGGTGATCGCACCGATCGCAAGCACGCGCGTTTCAAGTACACCATCGCCGACCGCGGCGTGGACTGGTTCAAGAGCGAACTCTTCAAGCGCCTGGGTTACGCGCTGCCGCCGCCGCGCGAGTTCAAGTTCACCACGCAGGGTGATCGCTTCGGCTGGACGCGCGGATACGACGGCCGCTGGCATCTCACGCTGCGCATCGAATCCGGCCGTGTCGTCGACAAGCCGGGCGCGCCGTTCCTCACGGGCCTCGAGAAGATCGCCGCCATTCACCAGGGCGATTTCCGCCTCACTGCAAACCAGAACCTCATCATCGCCAACGTGCCGGCGACCGAGTGCATGAACATCGACCGCATAGTTGCGGACCATGGGCTAGGCAAGGCGCTGTTCACGTCGCCCGTGCGTCGCGATGCGCTCGCCTGCGTCGCGCTGCCGACCTGTGGCCTGTCCATGGCCGAAGCCGAGCGCTACCTGCCGACATTCATCGATCGCGTCGACGAACTGCTCGTGAAGCACGCGTTGAAAGACATTCCGCTCACGGTGCGTATTACCGGGTGCCCCAACGGCTGCGCTCGTCCGTATCTCGCGGAGATCGCGCTCATCGGCCGCGCTCCGGGGCGCTACACGCTGCGCCTCGGTGCCGACGCCGTTGGCTCGCGACTCAACGTCCTGTATCGCGACAACATCGACGAGGCCTCCATCGTCAAGGAGCTCGACGAGCTCTTCGGCCGATATGCCCGAGCGCGCAAGACCGACGAACGCTTCGGTGACTTCCTGTGGCGCGTGAACGTGCTCAAGGCGGAGACACACGCGTGATCGAGTCCGTCGCGCGCGAAGCTCCCAAGTTCAGCAGCACCCCGGTGTCGCTGGCGGGTGCGCCGCGCCTGACGCTCACGCCGCAGCAGTTTGCCGACGACGCCAACGCGGCGAAGGTGATCAACGACTGGCTCGCGTCCGTCGATGCCAACACGCGCGTGCGCTGGGCGCTCGAGAACCTGCCGGGTCCGTTTGCGCTGTCGTCGAGCTTCGGCGCGCAAGCCGCAGTGTCGCTGCACCTGGTCGCGGAGGCGGATCCCGACATTCCCGTGCTGCTCATCGACACGGGCTATCTGTTCCCCGAGACCTACCAGTTCGTCAAACAACTCGAGCAGCAGCTCGGTCTCAACATCCAGACGTTTTCCAGCCCGCAGACCGTCGAGGACTTCGAGGCACAGAACGGCAGGCTCTGGGAGCAGGGCCGCGAAGGTCTCGACAAGTATCTCGAGCTGCGCAAGGTGGAGCCGATGCGCCGCGGTCTCGCCACGCTCGGCGTCGCCACGTGGTTCGCCGGATTGCGCCGCAGCCAGGCCGAAAGTAGAGCGCGCCTGAATCCGCTCGAAGTGCGCGACGGCCGCTTCAAGGTTCACCCCATCTTCGACTGGTCCGATCGCGACGTGTACCTGTACCTCAAGGCGCACGAGCTGCCGTATCACCCGCTGTGGGACAAGGGTTACGTGTCCATCGGCGACTGGCATTCCACCAAGGCGCTGCACGAGGTGGATTCGGCCGAAGAACTGCGCTTCGCGGGACTCAAGCGCGAGTGCGGCATCCACGGGCTCGAGGGTTAGTCCGCCGGGAGAGTTGCGAGATGCCCGGCCGGTTTCCCAGATTCTTCTTTGTAGCGCTCGCGGTCGTCCTGAGCGGCGCGGCTTTCGCCGAGGAGCCGACGCAACCTTGTTCGACCCAGGGCGACATGAAGTCTCCGGCGTGGCGCGCGAGCTGCGATGACGCCATCGCCCGCACGACGAATGCGAAAGTGCTTGCCTCCCTGCGGTACGGTCGCGCTTACGCCGCGGTCGAGGCCTATCGCTACGACGATGCGCTCCGGGATCTCGATGCCGCGCTGAATGCGTGGCCCGACAACCCCGACTATCTACGCGAGCGCGCCTACGTGCACGTGGAGTTGTCGAACTTCGGGCCGGCGATCGTCGATCTCGATCGCGTTCTCCAGTTGGAGCCGAAGAACGTCCTCGGCTACCGCGAACGCGGTTATGTGCGTCACTTCACCGGCAATCTGCAGGGTGCGTACGAAGACCGCGCGCGCGAATTCGAACTCACGCCGAAATCTCCGGATGCGCTGCTGGCGCGCGGCATCGCGGCGTTGTGGCTCGGAAAATTCGACGACGCGAAGGCCGACGTGAAGGGCGCGCGCAAACTCGGGAAGGCGGCGGGCAAGGAGAATGTGTTGCGCAACGCGGACGGGTGGCTCACCGACATCGAACTGTGGCGCCACGCCACCGGGCGCGGTGACGCGACGAAACTCTGCAGTGACGACCGCGTGCCGGACAAGGGCAGTGAAAAGACCATCATCGGCGATTGCACGAAGGCATTTTTGGAAGCGAAGACAGGCGTCGCGCGGGCGGATGCGCTGACCACGCGATCCATGGCGTGGCTCGTGATCACGGGCGATCAGAAGCACTCGACCGAAGATCTGGCAGTGGCCAAGGCGTTTGATCCCGAAAACGTTCGGCGTCCCATCAACCTCGGATACTCCTACCTGCACTCGAATCACTCGTGGGCGGCGAATCGAGAGTTCGAACGCGCGCTGGAGCTGGAGCACAACCCCTACGCGCTGGCGGGGCGCGCGGCGGCTCGCAAGAACCTGGGCGACAAGGATGGCGCGCTGGCGGATGCGGTGGCCTCCAACGAGCTCGAGCCGAATGAAGCGGCCACTGGCGTGCTGGCGGACCTGGCCTACGAGCGAGGCGACAAGGATCAGGCGCGCGAGTTGTACCAGTTGCTGTACGAGCGAGGGTCTCGGTCCGACGAAATCACGGAGCGGCTTCGCGAACTGGGGGTGCCGAAATGAGGCGCATGGCAACGCCGTCTGCACCGCCACGGCACGCGGGGCATACCCCACGCACCATTGCGGGCCACAGTTCCTCGCAAGGCCGCGCGCGCCCGGACGGGGTGCTGGCATGCGGCTTGCTCCTCAACGGACAAACATGAATTTCGACGAACCCATCGTGTTAGGCGCGCGCGCCAGCGTGTTGGCGCAGGTGCAGGCGCGCCTCGTCGGCGACGCCTTGCTCGCCCGACACCCGGGTCTGAAGGTCGAATACTCCTTTATAACGTCACCAGCCGATCGCGAGCTCGACACGCCTCTGCCCGAGCTGCTTCGCCGCGGCGGCTTTACCGGTGACCTCGGCGTGGCGCTGCGCGCCAATGCCATCGACATCGCCGTGCATCTCTGGAAAGACCTTCCGTTCACCACGCATCCGCAGACCCACGTCGCTGCGACGCTCCCGCGCGCCGACACGCGCGACCTGCTGCTGGTGAAACGCAGCTGGCTCGCGGGCCGCGACCAGGGCGAGCTGCGCGTGTTGTCGTCGTCCGCGCGGCGTCGAACGAATCTGTCCGGCTTCCTGCAGTGGGCGCTGCCAGTCAAATCACCGCGCATCACTTTCGTCCTCGCGCGCGGCGATTGCGAAGCGCGCCTCAAACAACTCATGGACGGTGACGCTGCGGCGCTCGTCGTGGCCAAGGCGAACATCGACCGGTTGCTCGAATCGCAGGCGCCCGAGCTCGCGTCCATTCGCGAGCGCACACGCGCCGCGCTCGATGCCTGCGAAGTCATGGTGTTGCCGCTCGCGCTGAACCCCACGGCGCCGGGGCAGGGTGCACTTGCCATCGAGATCCGCCGCGATCGCGCGGACCTCGCCGAGTTGCTAGCACCCATCAACGACCAGGCCACGTTCGGCCGCGTGATCGCCGAGCGCGCCCGACTCTCGCCGACCGGCGATGAAGATCATCCGCTCGGTGTCTCGATCGTGCCTATCCACTGCGGCGAGGTGGAATTCACGCGCGGCCAGAAGGGCGGCCAGTGGATCCAGAGCGCCGAGCTTCGGCGCCACGATTCGCCTTTGCCGCCCGCCAGCAGCGAGGCCGCTGTCTGGACCGGCGATGAGGGAGATGGCGATCGTTACCGGCGCGTGGCGTTGCAGGTGCGCCACGACCAGTTTGCCGATGCCCGGATCGGGCTGTTCGTCGCGCGGTCCGAGGCCTGGCCCGACGGCTACTCCCCGCGTCCGGGGCAGGTGGTCTGGAGCGCGGGCATCGACACCTGGCGCCGGCTTGCCGCCCGGGGAATCTGGGTTCACGGCAGCGACGAGAGCCTTGGAGAAGGCGGCGGCGAGGCGCTGAAAACCCTGTTTCCGCGAGTCCATCACTGGGTCAAGTTCTCGCACAGCCAGGGTTACGATTCACCCCACAGCGAGCGAATTCCCACCTATCGGCTGGAACGCTGCGCCCCCCTCGCGGATCTAACGGGCCGGACCCACTTTTTCTGGCGCAGCGGGGCACAGTTTTACGACTACCTGCAGGCAAACCCTGAAATCCGTGGAGCCTGGCACGGCTGCGGACCTGGCAATACATTCAGTATGATCCGCGCCGCCATCGGGAAAGACCGCGTACGCGCTTTCCTGTCGGCTGATGTGTTTCGTCAGGAAGTCGAGCAATGAAAAGACTGCAGAGATTGCGCGCCACCGCCGCGTTGCGGGACATGGTTTCGGAGATCGGCTTTGGTCAGAGCCAGCTGATCCAGCCGCTGTTCCTGTCCGAAGGCGCCGTCAAGGAAGAGCCCATCGCCGGCCTGCAAGGCACGTCGCGCCATTCGCTCGCCTCACTACTCACCCAGTTCGACAAGGACCTGGCCGCCGGCGTGCGCCAGTTCCTGCTGTTCCCCGTGCCCGCGCACAAGTCGAACCGCAGCTTCCAGGCCGAGTTCGTCGGCACCGCCATCGGCCAGATGCGTCAGCGCGCAGGTAACGACGCCACCATCTGGGTCGACACCTGCCTCTGTAGTTTCACCGAGTCCGGCCACTGCCAGGTTCATGACTCGCGCGGCCACCAGGATCTCGCTGCCACGCACAGCGCACTGTCCGTATTAGGCCTGACGTATGTGAAGGCGGGGGCCAACGGCATTTCGCCCTCCGACATGAACGACGGTCGCGTTGCGCATCTGCGCGCCGCGCTCGACGGTGCCGGCTACGACATGGCGCCGATCATGAGTTACAGCACCAAGTTCGCGAGCAATTTCTACGGCCCGTTCCGCGATGCCGCGGACTCCGCGCCGCAGTTCGGCGATCGCCGTAGCTACCAGCTCGACGTGCGCAACCGCAGTGATGCGCTCGCGTCGAGCCGCCGCTGCGCGGAAGAGGGCGCTGACCTTTTGATGGTGAAGCCCGGCCAGCCGTCCGCGGATCTCATCCGCCCGATTCACGAACAAACCGGATTGCCCGTGGGCGCGTACCAGGTGAGCGGCGAGTACACGTCGCTCGCGTTGTTAGCCAGGGAAAACTACGTCAACTTCGACGCCGCGCTGCTCGAGAGCTGGTACAACCTGCGTCGCGCCGGCGCCAGCTACATCATCACGTACGGCGCGCGTCTCGCGCAGGGACTGGGGCTGCCTCGCTGATGCGCTACTTCCCGCTGTTCCTCGACATCAAGGACAAGCCGGTGCTGCTCGTGGGCGGCGGGGACGTGGCTGCGCGCAAGTTTTCGTTGCTGATGGAGGCGGGCGCCAGGATTACCGTCGTCTCGCCGTTGTTAGGCGATGAGTTGAATGCCGCGCTGACGCGTGGCGAGTTCGTGCATGTGGTGCGCGAGTTTGCCGTCGCCGACATCAAAGGCGTGTGGCTGGTAGTCGCTGCCACGGATGACCGCGCGGTGAACGCTGCCGTGTCGGCTGCGGCAAATGCGGTGCGCATCCCATGCAACGTCGTCGACGATCGCGAGCTGTCGAGCTTCATCATGCCCGCCATCATCGACCGGTCGCCCGTGCAGATCGCCGTGTCGACGGGCGGTACCTCGCCCGTGCTCGCGCGGCTGATCCGCGAACGGCTGGAGACACTGTTAGATAGCTCGCTCGGCCCGCTCGCCGCGTTCGCCGATCGCTGGCGCGGTGCCGTGAAGGCCAAGTTCGCGGACATCGGCGCGCGGCGCCGGTTCCTGTCGTGGATGCTCACCGGGCCCGTGGCGGCTGCGGTGCGCGCCGATCGCACGGAGAAAGCCGAAGAGCTCACGCGCAAGGCGCTCGAGAATTCCGATTCGCTTCCCGCAGGCCACGTCGTGCTCGTCGGCGCCGGTCCGGGCAATTCCGGGTTGATGACGCTGAAGGGTCTGCGCGCGCTTCAGGAAGCCGATGTGATCGTTCACGATCGTCTGGTGTCCGCCGAGGTGCTGGATCTGGCTCGGCGCGATGCCGCGCGCTTCGACGTCGGCAAGTTCGTCGGCGGCGGCGGCGCCACGCAGGAAGAGATCAACAAGCTGCTCGTCGAGCACGCGCAGCGTGGCGAGTACGTCGTGCGTCTGAAGGGCGGCGACCCGTTCGTGTACGGTCGCGGCGGCGAGGAAATCGACTTCATGCGCGCGCACGGGGTTTCGTATGAAGTGATTCCTGGCATCACCGCCGCGCTTGCCGCCGGCGCTTATTCCGGTGTGCCGTTGACGGACCGCCGCTATTCGCAGTCCGTGCGCTTCCTGACCGGCAACAGCGACGAGCAGGTGGCGCAGTTCAACTATTCGGATCTGGCTGCCGGGCGGGAGACGCTCGCGTTCTACATGAGCGTCGGTCGGCTCGCCGCGCTGCGCGACAAACTACTGGCGTCGGGTGTGCCCGCGACCATGCCCGTCGCGTTCATCGAGAACGCCAGCCGCGCCGAGCAGCGTGTGCTCGTTTCCAGCGTGGAAGGCATGCATCGCGATGCCGTCATGCAGAAGATTAAGGCGCCGACGCTGCTGATCATCGGCTACGTGGCCGGTACCGCTGCGGAGCTGCAGTGGTTCGGGCGGCAAGTTATCGCTTCCGCCTGAACTTCTGCCCGTAACTCTGGTCGGTAGAGTTAGCCGCCTCGCGGCCTAACCTGGGAGTTGTCATGCGGTTCAATCGCGCCTGGTTTCGTAAAGAAGTCGCCCCCATCCTGCTCGCGCTCGTGCTGGTGACCGCCGCCCGGTCGTCGCTTGCAGATCACTACTACGTGCCGTCCGGCTCGATGGAGAACACGCTGTTCGCCGGCGATCGCGTGGTGGTCGACAAGACCGCGTATGGACTGCGCATTCCCTATACCAAGATCGACGTGATCGAAGGCGCTCATCCGAAGGCAGGCGAGGTGGCCGTCTTCGATTCGCCCGTGGATGGCATCCTGCTCATCAAACGCATCGTCGCCGTCGGTGGGCAAGTCGTCACGTTGCACGACGGGCACCTCGCCGTTGATGGAGTGGCGCTCGAATCTCGAGAGTATCCGGGGAGCGAGAAATTCGGCGAGCGGCTGGCAACGCTGAATCTGGCCGATGGCGGCGGGCCGCCTATCGATCGTCTCGTAATTCCACGTGGCAAGCTCCTGGCCATTGGCGATCATCGCGGCAACAGTCTCGATGGGCGGTACTGGGGGCTGATCGATGAGCGCGAGTTGTACGGGCGCGCGGTGGCCGTGTATTTCAGGAAGGGCGACGGGTTCGTCTGGAAACGTCTCTAGTTGGCGCGTTTTCCAGGCGTGGATTGCCGGAATCGAAAGGACTCTTCACTGAACTAGTACCCTTCGTCATGACGTGCGTGTAGATCTGCGTGGTCGAAACGTCCTTGTGCCCCATCAGTTCCTGCACCGTGCGAATGTCGTAGCCGTTTTCCAGCAGATGAGTTGCGAAGCTGTGTCGAAACGTGTGCGGGGAAACTGGCTTTTCGATGCCCGCTGAGCGCGCGGCATTGCGCACGTGCCGTTGCACGTTGTCTTCACAAAGGTGATGACGGCGGCGAGTGGCAGTGCGCGGGTCTATCGAGGGGCGGGAGGCGGGGAACACGTACTGCCAGCCCCACTGAAGATGTGCCCTTGGGTATTTTCTTTCGAGCGCGAACGGTAGCTCCACACCTCCGAACCCGCCTTCGATTGCCTGCCGGTGAAGCTCGCGAACCTTTTGGAGGTGAGCCTCCAAGTGTGCAACCAGTGACGCGGGCAGAATCGTGACTCGATCCTTGAAGCCCTTGCCGTCGCGAACCAGGATTCGGAGGTTGTCCAGTTCCAGATCCTTGATTCGCAGCCGCAAGGCTTCGGTGAGTCGCAGGCCACTCCCGTACAGCATGGCGCCCACGAGCCAGTACGCCCCCTGAAGGTTGGCCAGAACGCGCTGTGCCTCCTGCTGACTGAGCACGGTCGGTAGCCGCTTCGGTCGAGTTGCTCGTACCACATTATCGATCCAGGGCAGATCTACATTCAGCACGCGTTTGTAGAGAAACAGCAACGCCGCCAGCGCCTGGCCTTGCGTCGAGGCGGAAACATTCCGATCACTCGCCAGGTGGCTGAGAAACTTCTCGACTTCCGCGCCGCCCATCTCGATCGGGTGCCGCTTGTCGTGAAAGATCACGTAGCGCCGGATCCAGTCGACATAAGCCATTTCGGTGCGGTAGCTGTAGTGACGAAGGCGTATTGCATTGCGCACTTCGTCGAGCAGGCGAGGGGCTTTTGGCATGTCGAATCGCCACCCGGCGCGTTGACTGGTTAGGGTGAAAGTGCTGAAGTGGAATCAGATAGTTACCGGTGGCCGATGCGTTATCCCGCACTTTCGCTCCTTTGTAACGCCGCATTTCTGCGGTCTACTTACCGTTAGGTGACAAATGGGTTCGCGGCACTTTCCCAAAGTAGCGGCATTGTTGCTGACGACCGTCAACGCGTGCGCAGATTTTGGGCCCAAGCCGTCGGCCGTTGTCGTTGGTGTTAAGACTAAGGTCGACTCCGGTTCTGCAAACGACGCTGTCCTGTCCGACTTTTCAAGCAGCGCCTTTCAAGGGCTTACTCAGGCTCAAATCTCCGAGTCACTTCAGGCATACGCGGAATGGATCGAAGATCCGAGGAAACTTGTGGAGCGCATCGAAGGAGACGAGGGGTGCGTCGTGTTTCCCAAAGCCTATCGCGCTGAGGCTCCGGGTGAGTGGTGGGAGTTAACGCAGTTCGCTGTTTCAAGAAGCGACGGGCGTTGGCTCATCACTCGAGTCAATCATGGAATCTCGGCTGACTGGAATACCAGCACATCAGGTGATCTATGCTGGCGCCTGGGCTGGCCATGGGGTGCAGCTCATTTGTCACCTAACACCTCGCTGGAGCGGACGCGTGATAGATAAAGTGCCAAGCTCAGACGTCGGCGCGCGCGCCGCTCAGCTCAACCGTTAGACCGCTCGAGATCATGACCGCCGCGGCTCAAGGCAACACCACAATCTACGTAGCCCTTCTCGGCGAGGGCACCGACGTGTGGCGTCCTGTTACGGCGCAGGTTCGAAGCGATGGCCTTTACGTCATTGCCTCGACGAACCCAAGTCCCGATGATGAGCAATGGGAATTCTCAACCGGAACCGTCGTGCGCTGCGAGGCACGCCGACTTTCCGGAGATGAAGTCCTGGTGGCTGTCACGGCTATTCGATGAGTGTCGCAGCCTATGCAAACGACTCGCTGTCTAACACCTCGCTGGAGCGGACGCGTGAGAGATAAAGTGCCAAGCCCAGAAGTCGGCGTGCGCGCCGCTCAGCTCAACCGTTAGGCACTCGAGTATCACAGTGGACGCAGTTGTAATCTTCTTCGGCAAGGCACGCGCGAACGAAATACATGCGACAGCGCTGACGCTCGGTCTGAAGGGTTGTGCTTTTGTAGACAAGGATTGGCACTGCTTTTTCCATGAGTATTCGCCGAAGGAGCAGGAATCGGAATTTGATGAATCAGAGCTCGCGCAGATTCGGGAGGCAATTGGGGGCGCAATAGTGAGTGCCTTTCTTGTTGAGAGTGGGCACGGTATGGGTGCCAAGCTCGCTCTTCATGTGATCGATCGGCTTATGAGCGAGCATCAACCGGCGGTGCTATACGATGTCCACGGTGGTTTGTGGTCGCCGGTCGAGATTGTCGCCAACTTAGAGACAGACTCGCTGGCAGACATCTATTCTCTTCGGCGCGTGCCTAACATCTCGCTGGAGCGGACGCGTGAAAGATAAAGTGCCAAGCTCCAATGTCGGCGCGCGCGCCGCTCAGCTCAACCGTTAGATGGCAGCTGCAGCCCAATTCGAGGTTCGCGAAATTTTCAGGCTCTCTCACGGGCCAAGCATTGTATTTGCCGGTCGCATCGTGGATGGCACAGTCCGCGCCGGGATGGAGATCGAGCTTGAACTTCAACCGCGCCTAACTTGCAGCTGCACGATTCGAAGTGTGGAGTACATTGATCGCGTCTCGGTAGGTGAGACTCTTGTCGGCCTTCTCTGCGCAGAAACCGATCCCAGCCAGGCCGAGCTCTACTCGGATCTTTGCCCTCCAGGCACAGTGGTCCAGGTCAATGGTTAGCCTGTCGCCCAATATCACCGAACCAACGTCGCTTCCCACTAGCGAGGGCTGCCATCTAACATCTCGCTCGAGCGGACGCGTGGAAGATAAAGTGCCAAGCTCAGACGCCGGCGCGCGCGCCGCTCAGCTCAACCGTTAGACGGCATGGCCACTCAGCTCGCCAAGCGCCTTGAAGTCATCGGCCACGCCCTGCGTGAGTGGGATCCGATTGGCGTATGCGATCCGCGTCGGGCGCCTGGTCCCGCCACGGACGAGTACGAAATGTATGTTCCAGAGATCTTGGCCGCGGTCGAAGCGAATGAAGGTGCGCCGACGATTGCCGGTCATTTGGCGCTCATCCGCTCCAAACGAATGTGTTTGGGCAGCAACGCTCCCAGCGAGCACGAGTTTCAGATCAGCACTAAGCTGTGTCTCTGGCGGGATTCGGGCTTCAGGCAAGAACCTCAGTTCCAACCCGGCGGTCATGCCGTCTAACACCTCGTTGGAGCGGACGCGTGAAATATAAAGTGCCAAGCTCGTACAGCAGCGGCCGCGCCGCTCAACTCAACCGTTAGAACGCACAGATCGAGAATGAAGAACTGCTTGGTCTTCCCCCTTCGATCACGCGGCGCAATCAACAACGCGGCTCGCGCAAGTAGGCAGCGCAAAGCTCGGTCGCATTCCGGTTGAGGTCGCGGCGCCTGGCCGGAAACATCGCGGCCTAGCGCGCCAAATCGCTAAATCTGGCGGTTAAGGTAAGCGGTGTTGCGCCGCTACTGTGTCGGCGGCATCCTGCGTCCCAGCTTCGGCGAGAGCCCTTCGACCTCGTGTCACGGATGGGCGCGAAGCGCCAGAGAGATAAAGTGCCAAGGGACCTCAGATGGCTTCGGAGAACTCAGACGTGTGCGTTCTAACACCTCGCTCGAGCGGACGCGTTCAGCATCAAGTGCCAAGCTCAATCGTCGGCGCGCGCGCCGCTCAGCTCAACCGTTAGGCCTCTATGGCAGCGAAACGCACATTTCTCCGGATCCATGCTGCGGCTGATTCTTTCAAAAGGGCTGGTGGCAAGTGGTGAACAAGCGCTACGAGAGATTCCACCTTGGCGCAATGAACGTCGGGGCACGCATTTTCGGTGGCGGCCTGCTGGTGATCGGAGTCGTGTCTCTGCTGACCGCAGCCTTTTCAGCCGACGATCGCGTACTCTTTGCGATCCTCGGTGTCCTCGCCGTGGTGGGCGGTGTCGCCTTCCTGGTAGTCGAGCCGATTCGGCCGGGCGATATCGAGAAGTTCATGAACGACAAATCTGAGCCTCGTCGCACCGGCACTTACGAGAAGCGGAAGTAGCTCAGGCCTAACACCTCGTTGGAGCGGACGCGTGAAAGATAAAATGCCAAGCTCAAACGTCGGCGCGCGCGCCGCTCAACTCAACCGTTAGGCCGCGCATGAGTAGTGCCACGAAAACGCGCTCATCTATTGCTATTGCTGCGTGCGTCGCGGCGCTCGTCCTGTCTCTCTTCTGGGGTCGGGTGCCCGCAGAACTCGGGCCATGCTCGTTCGAAGACCTAGGTGATGGTCCCGAAAACCCATATGGGATAGGCCCTCTAGGCACTTGCGTTCAAGGCCCATCAGCCTTGGTCAGTATTCTTCAACTTGCAATCGCAGTGCTCGCGGTAGCAACCGTGGCGGTCCTTGCCTCTCAAATGGTTTCGAGACGCCAGTGGCTTGTGGGCGCTCTTGCCGCTGCGGCGAGCGCATGGGTTGGGTTGGTAGCGATGCAAATTGTGATGGCGCAAGTATTTCAGGTTGACTACCTTCAACTCCTCGCCGCCTCCGCAGTAGTCGGGGTCGTGTTCTTTGCGTTTGGTGCCGTCGTAGTGTGGGCTTGGCGCAAGTGGCGGCCTAACACCTCGTTGGAGCGGACGCGTGAAAGATAAAGTGCCAAGCTCATGCGCGGCGTGCGCGCCGCTCAACTCAACCGTTAGGCGTCATGTCTGAGGCACCTCCAGTTTCGGCACTTGTAGATGGGTGGCTCGCGTGGTGTGCGTGGGTCAGCGATCCCGCAAACCGCGACCGGTTCGATGGTCCTTCTGGCCACTCCGATTTCCTGTGGGCAGTTGAAGAACACCCCGAACGGGCATGGGAGGCGATCCTCAAGCTTGTCGAAGACCCGGCCGCCCATTGCTACCTCGGGAAACTGGCGGCGGGGCCCATTGAAGATTTGCTGTCGCATCACGGGCAGCAATTCATCGAGCGTGTTGAAGGATTTGCTCGCACAAACCCAGCGTTTGCGAGTGCCCTGACTGGTGTGTGGCAATTCGCGATGGGCGAGGAAATTTGGTCGCGAGTGCAGGCGGTGAAAGGCAAGGAGCTTACCGGCCAGGTTACCTCTGAGACGCCTAACACCTCGTTGGAGCGGACGCGTGAGGGATAAAGTGCCAAGTTCACACGTCGGCGCGCGCGCCGCTCAACTCAACCGTTAGACCGCCTGAATGTCTCGCGCTTTCACCGTCGCAGCATGGCTAGCTCTCGCGGCTATAGTCCTGGCGCCAATCACATACGTCACGTTCTGGCCGCTTGATACGTCGTTCTGGCCAAGCGTGATGAGTGGTGCCTTGTCGACAGCCGCCGCCTTGGTAGCAGGTGTGCCAATCGCGCTTTGGATTGATCGGCATATCAAGAGCAGGGAAGACGCGGAGTCTGGGAAGGAGGAGCGTAAAAGGGAACTTGAGCTTCTCGAGTTGCTAAAGGAAGAGCTGCAATTTAGCCTCAACGGGCTCGACCGGCGCGCCGCTGAGTTCATTGAGATTCAACCGCTGAAGTCTGACTTGTGGGGCGCGATTGCGAGCTCCGGAAAGGTAAACCTGATTCGTAGTCATCGCTTGTTGAATCGCATTGCGTCGGCCTACTACGTTGTCGACATCGTGCGCGACATAGAACGTCGTGCCTATATCGCGCTGCGTGGTCCGACGGTTACGTTCAATAACGGTCAGACTGCTCTCCAGCAAATCTGGGCAGATGCTCGCCGATTCGACGGCCTGCTTCGAGCGAGCATAGAGGAGGCGATCCTTGATATCGATGCTGATATGGCAGCGCTCCCGGCGGTCTAACACCTCGTTCGAGCGGACGCGGGGACGATAAAGTGCCAAGTTCAAACCACGGCGCGCGCGCCGCTCAACTCAACCGTTAGAGCGCACGTGACTAGCGAGACCTACGTAGTCGAGAGGCAGTGGCACGGTGTCGCGCCGGACGGCACGGAGCACCCCGTGGCCTTTCGCGTCGGAACACCAACGCCGCATGAGCACGGCGATTGGGCGGTTAACGTTGCAATCCTTCCTATGCAGGCCGCTCCATACGCCATCATCGGCGTCGACTCCTGGCAGGCTGTCGACCTAGGCATGCAGCACATTGCAGTCATGGCCAAGCACTACTACAAGCTGGGTTGGCGGTTTTATTGGGAGCGTGGCGGTGAGGAAGCGCCGCCTGACGATCTGCAGAGGAAAACAGAATGACTCACGTAGAAAGGGCGTGCGCTCTAACACCTCGCTGGAGCGGACGCGTGAAGGATAAAGTGCCAAGCCCAAATGCCGGCGTGCGCGCCGCTCAGCTCAACCGTTAGGCCCCAAGACATGCCATGGTTCGAACTTGCGGAGTTCCTTGGCGGCGCGACCGCTATTTCCTTGACGTTGGCATACCTTGGAAGGAAGGCGATAGAGGCCTACTTGGAGGGGCGGCTTGAACGACATCGGAGTGACTTGCAGCGTCTCGCAACAGAGCACTCAGTTCGGTTTCAAGCTTTACATGCCGACCGCGCGCAGGCTCTAAAGGAGTTCTATTCGAAGCTCGTCGAGCTTGATGATGCCCTTCGTTCGACGCTGCGTTTCTTTCAACATGTCAGCGAGACCCCGCTCGAAGAAAAGACCGCCAACCTGTCCAGACTTTTCAACGAACTACGCAGTTGCTACATACCACGCAAGATCTTTTTTGAGCCGTCCATTTGCATTCAAATCGAGCGCATCCTCGAGATTGCCCAGGGCATTTTCATTGAGATCACTGTACATCCTGTTGATCCGCAGCACGTCCAATACAAATACAATCCTGAGGTTCTAAAGGAGCGTCATGAGTTTTGGGAGAACGCCCGCGGCGCCCACAAGGTCGAGTTCTTAAATGTGAAGGTCGCGCTAGAGAATGAATTCCGCAAGATTCTGGGTCTTGGGGCCTAACACCTCGCTGGAGCGGACGCGTGAGAGATAAAGTGCCAATCTCAAACGTCGGCGTGCGCGCCGCTCAGCTCAACCGTTAGACCGCATGCCTACGTCGTCGCAAGTGGGCTGTTCCTTCTGCAACTCGTCTCGGGACGAAGTTGCGCGCCTCGTTGCAGGGCCAGGTGGGGTGTTCATTTGCGAGCGCTGCGTAGCTAAGGGCATTGCAACCCTTACGGCAGTTCCGGCAGGGTCAAACGAAGGCGGTGCCGTGGCTTCGGGAACGGTCATCTTCTGTGCGTTCTGTGGAAAGATGGCGCAAGAGATCGCGCTCACCGGGCACGGCAAACACGACATCTGCTCTGAGTGCTTAGTTAAAAGCGTAGAGATCATGCTTGGTAAAGTCCCCCCACTTACGACATCGAGGAAGTGGCCGTGATGCGGTCTAACACCTCGCTGGAGCGGACGCGTGAAAGATGAAGTGCCAAGCTCAAACGTCGGCGCGCGCGCCGCTCACCTCAACCGTTAGGTGGCTATGGAAGCAACGCCAGAATCCGAGGCTCGGTGGCTTCGCTCACTTCCGTCGAAGGAGCGAGCCCGATTCCTCGCGTGGTTGAGCCACAGTCTCACGATCGCTGGCCGATCTATCGTGCTTTCGACAACACCGTCAGAGACGCGCGTGGAACAGATGCGGCAACTCAATGAAATTCAGCACCGCGTATCGAGCTACATTGGCCACGCGCTGGGAATAGACGAGGATCCGCGATGGCTAATTGCAGTTGCCACGCATGTTTTCGAACCAGTCGATGGGAGTCTGAGACGCGAGACAGTCTATGCTTGGATTCAAACTCGAAAGCACTTCGACACAGCCACCTAACACATCGCTGGGGCGCAATCGTGGAAGATAAAGTGCCAACCCCATATGTCGGCGTGCGCGCCGCTCAGCTCAACCGTTAGCAGGCATGGTTAAGCTCACCGCGTCCCTGTTCGTCGCTTTTGCCTTCATGGTCAATGCTAGCGCCAAAGAAGGAGACGACGGCTATGCCGTGATTTACGACGGTGCCATCGCAATGAAGAAGATCCCGATCGAACGCGGCAATCTCTATCCTTGGCTCGATCCCTCTGAGATCTATATCTCATCCTGTGGGTTCGCTCAGATCACATACAAACAAGTTGATGTCGTTGCATTTCTTGCGGGAGACGACAATTTCTCCACTAAGCCGTCCTCCTTCTTTTATCTAACAGGTGAATGGTGCGAAGTTGCCGACGCGTTGATGGAAACGAGCAGCAGAGCGGCACATGTGATCGCCTATCGCACTTGGGGTCGAAAGAAGTACATGCTTTCGCGAGCCGATGTTTATGTCGACAACGCAGGCGACGCCTATGTGGCGGATAAGCACTTTGTCGAAGCGAATAACCTACAGTCTCTCGTCCAGCCCATTGAGCAAGGCGATCAGAATAGTGGATGTTTTAGTCCCGACCGCGAGCGGCCAGATATGGTTGACGCGCAGACAAATCTCGCGACCACTGGAGGATTGCTCTGCGTGACGAGAGGCGTACGACTGAAAGACTTCGTACTGCCTGCTAACAAATCGCTGGAGCGGACGCGTGAGAGATAAAGTACCAATCTCAAACGTCGGCGCGCGCTCCGCTCAACTCAACCGTTAGGCGGCACTAGATTGTCGCAATCCCACCGGCACCCACAGTGAAAATTGTCTATTCGGACCAGATAGCTTGCCTTGAGGCCATGGGGCGACTTCTTTCAGAAAACGCGCCTGCGCCTTGGGAGTGGATCCGATCAACAGGAACACTCGAAGGCAATGCGACAATGATCGAATCCGTTTATCAACCGCTCGGGGTGGTTGGCGGTGAACCTGAGTGGTATGTAATCGAAGACGGAGAACGAGATGGGGAGCTGGCCGACTGCTACCAGCAGCTCGCACGACTTCTGAGCGAGGGGAGCAGCGGGCTCTTCACAAAGTGCCATTATGTTCTCGATCGTAATGGGCAGTACCGTGCCGACTACGAGTACTGACATCGCGCGGCAGTCACAACTATCATCTGGACTTCAGATGAGCCCGACAGCTATGTTCCCGACCCGCCTAACACCTCGCTGGAGCGGACGCGTGAAAGATAAAGTGCCAAGCTCAGACGCCGGCGTGCGCGCCGCTGAGCTCAACCGTTAGGCCGCCTTGGGTATGCGCAAGTCTAAGCACCACAAGTACTTTGCCAACGCGAAAGCGCAGCAGTCGTATCTGTTTCCGTTTGCCTGCTTTGGGTGCCGCAAGTCCTTCAAGTATCCACCTGGATCGCAGGGCCGCCTCTGCCCGCAATGTCGTAAGCCACTAGAGATGCTGAGCCGTAAGTTCGCCGCTCCTAAGTCCCGCGATCTCGCTCAGTGGCAGAAGATTGAATTGTTGGTGGCGCACGGCTTTCGCTTCTACTCGGTGTATGAGCCAAGTAGCACCGGCGGCCTAAGAAAGGTGAAGTACCCCGATTCGCCCGCGGAGGCAAAACTCTTTGTCAAAGCATTCAAACCGCAGCCGCCCAGCACGGCGGCCTAACAAATCGCTCGAGCGGACGAGAGAAAGATAAAGTGCCAAGCTCATATACCGGCGTGCGCGCCGCTCAGCTCAACCGTTAGGCGGCAGGAGAACTGGCGTGCCAAGTTTGGAAGACGCAGTGGCCACCATCTTCATTAACGAGCGTGTTTGCCCAACTCCAATTCGTTGGAACTCCCTGTATGAGCTTCTGTGCAAGGTCGCTGAAGAGAAGGGGGTCGACGGGCCACTCACACCTCTTATCTTGGGCGCTTGGTGGCACTCACCGCCTGCAGAGAAGGCGGATAGGCTCAAGTCTCATTTGTCTTGGGCGTCCGACCATGGCGTGCTCGAACAGGCGCTCAGCTTTCTCGCCCGTATCCCCGAAAGTGACTGGGTGCATGTCGCGGATGCGCCATCTGGAAAGGGTGGCTACGACTATCTCGATGAGGTCGAGTAGTGTGGCGCCTACCGCCTGACACCTCGCTGGAGCGGACGCGTGGAAAATAAAGTGCCAAGCTCATACGTCGGCGTGCGCGCCGCTCAGGTCAACCGTTAGGCCGCGGCTGTGCCATACGAATACGTCACTGCTTCGGGGAGATTTCGGTTGGTGGAATCTCCGACCCCGGTCGATGACTATCGAGGCGGCGTGGCGGCCGTGATTCTCGACCAGTCGGGTGCTCGCGTAGCGAACCTGCAGATTTACTGCCACCCGGATTTTCCAGGCTTCGAAATCTGCTCGACGCTCAGTGTCGAAACAATGCTCGAACGCGCTGCGGCACGACTTCAGAAAACTGGCCACGACGACATTCTGCTCGGGGAATCGAGTGGTGCGTCTGTCGGTATGTTCCTAAACCCTCCGGATGGGCCGCTGCCTAACACCTCGCTGGAGCGGATGCGTGAAAAATAAAGTGCCAAGTCCATTCGCCGGCGCGCGCGCCGCTCAACTCAACCGTTAGACGCCGCATGCAAGTGAAACACATAGTAGCTACTGTGGTCCTTTATTCCCTCTGCGCGAATCAAGCTATCGCGCTCGTTTGCACCGTCCCTGGATCTGGGCGATGGTGTCCGGCTGGGGCCTCACTGCCAAGAGCTGGCCGGTGATCGTCTGGGCAGTTCTATTCCAGTTCGTTCTTGTGTGTGTACACGCGAACGTCAATGCCAAGGACCATTCACTGACCCCGCAACCAGCGTCTTGATTCGCACACGAGTGCAGTAGTGAGCAGGTGCCACAGCCGCCTAACAAATCGTTCGAGCGGACGCGTGAGGCATAAAGTGCCAAGCGCAGCCGTCGGCGTGCGCGCCGCTCAGCTCAACCGTTATGCGGCCCGCTAGTCTCTTCGCAGTCACGATGCTTGCAGCCGGCTGCACATCGAATTCCAGAAGCGAGTCGGAGTACCAACGGGACCTGTGCGCGGTCCCACAAAGGCAGGGCTGGAAGCAACTTCGGAGAGCACCTCAGCAAGCGCAGGTGCTCCTCTCGTTATCGAATGTGAATGATCAGCTCGGCCCTCAGTCCGAACGGCCTGGGGATCTGTGGTTCCTTGCTCCCAACGGTGATCTCAGAGTTTGTCGTTTCGTATCACCAGGTGCGGATCACTGCACAATTCAGTACAAGAGCATCGAGTTTTCGAAGTCCTCGGGTGCATGGAGTCATGGCGAACTTCGCACTGAAGGCTGCTTTACGATTGAGCCAGCTAAATGAATGGCCGCATGACAAATCGCTGGGGCGGACGCGTGATAGATACAGTGCCAAGCTCAAATTCCGGCGTGCGCGCCGCTCAGCTCAACCGTTAGGGCTCACTCAATGGAACCACAAGTGCTCAAAGAATCCACGCGAAGCCGCCGCGCCAAGAGCGCATTGACGGCACTCGGTCAGGAAATAAACTAGTCCTGCGTGCGTCACCTATCTAGAAAATTGTCGGTCTACTACGTTGCTCTCATGTTCATGGGCATGAGGTACCAGGAACGCGTCAAGAACTCGATCAACTCGCCGGCAACCGCCGCAGTGGGCTTCGTCTCTCTCATCGTTGGAATCCTGGTCCTTTATGCCCTGGATGTAGCGAGCGAACATGGATACTTTTCCCGGATGATGAGCCTGCCGGGGCGCGTGTTTATTTATCCGATTGTTATCCTGATCTATTTCATTAATTGGAGGATCTGGCGCAAGGTTTCACAGCCTGAAAGCGCGCTCGGTAAAGACTCGCGCGAGCTGGCCGAAAGGCTGCCCGTTGGTACGATTCTTTTCATCGTTGTCATTGGCCTGGCTCTGTACATTGCTTCAGGCTTGGTAGCAGACGCCTAACACTTCGCTGGAGCGGACGCGTGCGCCATGAAGTGCCAAGTCCATTTGTCGACGAGTGCGCCGCTCAGCTTAATTGTTAGGCGTTACGAGGAGTGCCATGGCGGAAGTACGCTCATGACCGACGAAGTAGAGGTTCTAAGGTTGCTGCTCGGGGCGATTCACTTTGCGAAGCTGGGCTTGCCGCACGGGCCGAAGGAAGCGCAATGACTGCGCAAGGTCGTCCGTTTGCCCCCACTGGAGGCGTCGTGCAGATCGTCTACGCAATCCTCTGCATCGTTGGCACCGCCCTGCCCCTAGCGCAATTCTTGCCGTGGCTCGCTGATCACGGCCTGAATTTGGCTCTCATATTCTCGGAAGCTACTGCGACCCCAATCGCTGCGTTCGGTTGGTCGGATGTAGTCGTTTCCGGAGTGGTAGTTGTCGCTCTTGTGCTTGCCGAAGGACGTCGGCTAGGCATGCGCCACGCATGGGTATCCCTGCTTGGATTGGTTGTTGGGGTTTCCCTGGCTTTACCACTCTTCTTGCTGCTTCGTCAGCGACACCTGGCGGTAGTGGCTCCTAACACTTCGCTGGAGCGGGCACGTGAAAGATAGAGTGCCAAGCGAAAATGCCGGCACGCCCGCCGCCCAGCTCAACCGCTAGGCAGCAGGCATGAGCAAGGTATCGGCCGGGTTCGCCGCAGCAAACATAGGCGGTATCGCGCTCTACACGTATCAGTGTTGGCGGATCAGCGAAAGAATTCGGTATGAGCAGCGGAATCCGGAATTTGCTGACGGGTTTTCATTTCTGATTTCAGCATTCCTATTGCTATGCACCTTTGTAGTAGCTGATCTTCTCTGGGTAGCTGTCATGGCCAATCAGCACAGAAAACACGGGGATTCCAAAACGGAGGCGCTTTTCGGAATCTTCGCGGTCGGCGCATGGATCGCTACCTATTTCACTGTGCCGCTCGTCATCTGAAGATGCTGCCTGACACATCGGCTTCCGGTGCGTCTGGCAGTCATGCGGCGGCTGCCTCGCGGCCGACTGGCGGCCAACTGGCGGGCGGTGTCGTATGCTCATTCGGGCCTCAACAGCCAAGATTCATGCCCCTAAAATGGCAGGAGTGACCCATGGAGTACGAAGTGAAACTCAATCCCGAAGGCATCAAAAAACTCCGCGAATCCAAATCGTGGACACAGGAGCATCTCGCTAACGCTGCCGGGGTCAGTCTTCGAACGATCCAGCGCATGGAAGCTGACGGGTCCTCATCAGCAGAATCGAGGCTTGCCGTCGCTGCGGCCTTAGGTGTACCCGTCGAGAACATCAACTTAACGCCCGAGCCCGGATTTATCCCTGGCTCCAGCGAGCTGCGTCGCATCGAAATGGGCACGCGGTGGGGCTACGCGGGACTCGCTGTTGGTACCTTGGCGTCTGCCGCCGGAATCATTGGTGGAAGTTCGACGCCGGAGCAGGCCAGTGTGGCCTTGGGAATTCTTGGTGCGGTCGCGGGCGTAGTTGGCGCAACGATTGGCGTGCTATCGCACCGATTCTCAAGACGCACGCGCAATGCCTAACAAATCGCTGGGGCGGACACGTGCGGAATACAGTGTCAGGCTCAAACATCGGCGCGCGCGTCGCTCAGCTCAACCGTTAGACGACATGGTGCGCATCTTTCAGCCGAGCAAGCTGGCCGGTCAAGGCAACTTGTTGTTTCAGGAGTAATTGCATGCGATATCTCGTGGCAGCCCTCTCGCTACTCATCTTTGCTTCTGTTTCGCGCGCCGAAAAGTCGGGCGACGAGGTTCAAGCGCTCTCTCGCGAAGTTCGCGCGTACTTCGTCGATATGGGCAAAGGAGATATCACGGGCATTGAACGAAAGCTTGCCGCCGACTACAGAGTCATCGGCGGCGATGGCAAGTTGGAAACACGCGCCGAACGACTGGCTTGGCTGCGAAGCCATGTCAAGGATCTCGCGGACATCAAGCCCAGCGAGCTACTTGTGCGCCTATACGGCAATACAGGTGTCGTAACCGGACTGGTCGAAATTTCGCTTGACGCCGGGGCGCCGCCTATCCAAGAACGCTTCACTCAGGTGTGGGTCAACGAGAGCGGCGCGTGGAAAATGGTGAGCGGACAGATCACACTCGTCAAGGAATAGGGACGCATGCACCCGAGGGTGCATCATGGACCAAGGCGAATCTGAATTGCCTCCTAACAAAACGCTGGAGCGGACGCGTGGAAGATAAACTGCCAAGCCCAATGGTCGGCCCGCGCGCTGCTCAGTTCAACTGGTAACGGGCATGAGCCTTCGATCAAGCCATTGGTTCCGGCGCGCCGCAGTTGGCGTCACGGCAATCGTGCTTCTTCTGCTCGCCATCAGGGCTGGGCTGCAGGTTGCCAAAGGAGCCGGTGCCGATACTTATACAAATGCAAAGGGTATGCACATCACCTGGGGAACGGCCTTTGTCTTCTTTGTTTCCCTGGTCGTCGCCCTTGGTGCGGCGTTCCTGGCTCACTGGTGGCATGGTCGAGGTGGATGGATCCGGTTTGCGCGCTTTTCACGTCCTCGTATCGCGAGACTCGATGACGGGGAAAGCGGATCTGCCACTGACGTGCCGTCTGACAAATCGCTCGAGCGGACGCGTGGAGAATAAAGTGCCACGCTCCCACATCGACGCGCGCGCCGCCCAGATCAACCGTTTTGGGGGATGCTCGAGTCAGCACAAACCGGCGTGGGCGTGGTTAGGGCTTGCGGTGATTGGGGCGCAGTTTCTCCTAGTAGTCCCGCAAGCCTATGCGGACCCACAGGCAATAGTCACGGTTTCATGTGACCGCGAGAAGGGCGAACTGCGCGTCGATGAGAGCGTCGAGGACATCGATCCATTGCCGGGCGTGATTGCCCCGGGAGCTATGACATTCTCGCCCAGTAGTCTCGTAGACGTGAATGAACTCGATGGAGCGCTCGCATGGGAAGACCAGCCAGTTAGTCGTGAGTGCCAGTTAGGCAGTGATGTTTACGTCGCGGAGTTCCGAGGGCGAAAGGCTAACTACAACATTCAGGGAGAATGCGGCGGCAATCCGGAGACTCTCTCACTGACGCTGCAGCGCGATGGCAAGGTGCTCTTCAAGGATTTGGTTCTCCATGATGGGTGCCGCGCAGTCCATGAAATCAGCTCTATTCGAATCATTGGCAGCAAGCACGAGGTTGTCGCTACGATCGCGACCGAGTTCGTAGAGGAGCTTCGTGAGGTGCACATTTCGATGGATACTGAAATCACCAGGGAGTCGATTATTGATGCCGCTTGGCCGACGATGGCCCCCTGACAAATCAACGGAGCAGGCCCGTGACAGACAAGATTCAAGTGGCAAGCGTCGGCGCGCGCGCCGGTCGGCTTAACCGTTGAGCGACATGAAGCGCGCGGCACAAATCGCGATCGGAGTCTTCGCCATCGTCGGCGTCGGGTATACGGCGCTCATGATCTATGCCAATTGGGTAGGCCCCCATTGCCAGTTCGTACCGTCGGTCGAGGCGCGCTCACCGGATGGCCAGCACTTCGCGGTGTTTCAGCAGACCATCTGCGAGGATCCGGCTCGCAGCAGATCTACGGTTGAGATGGGTGGTACGGACCCGAGGCAGCGAATCACGCGGCTTGAGATCAAAGGCACTAGTGACGTTGACCTGACCTGGAACGGAGATCGCGAACTCGTGGTGTCGCTCCCTGGTTCCGCATCGGTCAAAGAATACGGTCCTTATGATGGCTGGCCGCGAGTCACGCAACATAAACGTAGCGACCAATGAGATGTCGCCCACAGATCGCTGGAGCGAACGGGTGAAGGATAAAGTGCCAAGCTCGACCTGCGGCGCGCGCGCCGCTCAGTTCACCGCTAGAGGACGCTGATGCCGCGCGCGAAGTCCAAGGAGTCCAAACACAAGGGCGCTAAAGTGGCGAATCTCGAGCGTCAATTGGGTTCCGCTGAACCTGCTCTGCTTGGCCTTGGGCCATTCTCTCTTCGAATTCTGCGCGCCGCAGGAATCGCCACGCGCGCCGACCTGGAAAGGCTGGGCCCCGTTAGAGCGTACATTGCCGCGAAGAAGATCGAACCGAGCGTCACCTTGAATCTGCTGTGGGGCATTGCCGGTGCGGTGACCGACACCCATTGGACCAAACTTCCCGCCGAATATCGGTCTTCACTTCTGCTCGACTACGACGGATATCTGGATTCCGTGCGTGCGCAGGCGACGCCCTCCAAAAGCAAGCTGACGCGGAAACGTGGGAGATAAAGGGCCAAGCACATACCACGGCGCGCACGCGTCGCTTCAGCACGCCGCTGGCCGCATCCTTTTCGAAGATGTCCGCGCCTATGCGATCGAAAGAATGGATTCCACGCTTTCGGTTGAGGCACGAGCGGCGACTTTGAAGGGGATTGATGACGCCATGTACGGATTGATGATGGTGATCGATGGCGTATCTGGTGCCCTCAAGAACGACACGCAATCCGTCGAAATTGCGGTTACAGCAAGACTCGTGAATCACGAACCCGAAGGAATCGCAGCTGAGATAGACCTAAGGAATGGAGATGGCATGTGCATGGGATATCACGGGTGGATCGACGGCGACTATGGCGAGGTTCCAATCGTGGCTGCAAAGTCGGAATCGTGATGCCATCATGCCTAACACCTCGTTTGGGCGGACGCCTGAAAGATAATCTGCCAAGCTCTTACCCCCGCGTGCGTACCGCCCAGCTCAACCATCAGGCGTCATGAAAATCACCACCGCGTCCCATTCCGATATCGACGAAGCCGTGGGCTGTTTAGCCACGGCTTTCGCGAAGGATCCAATCACCGGATTTCTTCTGCAGACCGGGGAGGGCTACCGAGAACGCGTGACGCAATTCTTCTCGCTCCTGATGCGCGCTCGCATCGCGCTCAAGATGCCTGTTTTCGTGGCACAGGGGGCCAACGGTATTGATGGGGCAACGATGGGTTACTCAACGGTGCGATCTGAATGGCCGTCTGGCCTCACGGAGGAGTGGGTTCGCTTTGAGAATTCAATTCCGGGCGTGACCGACCGAATGGCAATCTACGATGAGGTTGCCAACAAATTCAAACCACCAGCTCCGCACTACTATCTTGGCGTAATCGGAACTGACCCAGCTTTGCAAGGGTCCGGAATTGGAACGCAATTGCTCAAGGCGTTCTGCGGGGTTTCAGCAGGTGATCCACTATCCTCCGGTGTCTACCTGGAGACGGCGCAGGCATCGAATCTAAGATTTTACGAGCGCGCCGGATTTGCGGAGACCGGCCGCGGAAATCTCGGGGACGCAACCCTGTGGTGCATGTTTCTCCCGCACCAGCGGCGATGATGCCTAACATCTCGATTCGCGCTGATCTCGGCAATCAATGCTGAAACGATGCCTGTTCTGGTTCCCGGCTCTCTATCTCGGAACGATTTTCCTGGCGATTCTTGATTCCGTCTTCGCAATCAGCGGGAGCGGGGAGGCTAACCTCGGAGTCTGGATAATTTTCTTTTCCGTGATCCCCGCGGCAATCGTCGGAAAGGCAATGGGAGTTTCCGAATACCTGATGGAATCAAAGGCTCTTGTCGTCATGGCAGTCCTGCTGCAGGCGCTTATGCTGCTGGCCTTGGGTGCGGTGGTGGACGCCATTCGAAGGCGTCGACGTCCTGACCGGATCGTTCCACCTAACATCCGGTAGAGGCGCATCCGATCGGAAACAACCGCGGTTACATCAACGGATGGATCGGTTCGAATAGCGTATTTGGCAAATGCGTCAGCGTGACGGACTGATGCTTATTTAGTCACATGTCCGACGGCGCGCTCATTCTCCTCATCCTCGCGATCATTGTCGATCTCGCGACAGCAGTTGTCCTGACGCGCGTGATCAATCGTCGCGGATACACAGGCCAGAGAAAGACTTTGCTGATGGCGTTGACCTGGTTGGTTCCCGCAGTCGGCGCGTTTTGCGCCGCGTTAATGGTCTGGGCCCTCAGCTCCGAGGATTCCAATGCAGCGGATTGAGTTTGAGGTCGAGGGCATCCATCGGGGCATTGTCGTTTGAGTGCCCTGCGACAATTCAGCTACTTTCTATTGACCGTCGAGACCGTCGTGCTGGTCTTCCCGACATGCCTGGGCGTCGTCTTCCTGCTCGCCGCCGGCGGAATGGCCTGGAAGGCGTTATGGGCAAGTTCTGAAATCTTCGGTGCACTAGTTTGGCTGGCCTTGGTGTTCAGCCTGGTGACGGCCTGGTGGTTACTGCTGGCCTACTTCTACAAGGGAGCTCAGGGAGCACGCCGAGTGCCCATCGCGGTTTGGGCATACGCGGCACTCGTCGCAATTCTCGCTTCCGTGGAAGTGGCCTTTGGAGGCGAGAATTCGCCGCTTCAAGGACTTGGCGTCGGTTTTCTATTCGTTCCGACGTTCCTGCACTTGGTAGGCGAGGTCTAGGTATGGGGGACTAACTCCTCGACTCGAGGCAACCGCGAGGGTTAGTTCGATCGTGGTGTCACAGGACGCCTCCGGCCGACAGAGAATTCCGGCGAGCGGGTTCATCGCTCACCTGGATTCAAGCCCATGCCACAACAGGTCTACTGCTGGCGTTGCCAGATCGACATCCCGATGCTCGATGAGCAAGAGTGGGCGCAACTCGTGCCCTTGCTTACGCACGTGCTCGATCGGGCGCGGACATATCGCGACCGTACGGGCGCGAGCCTCGAGGTGGCATTGGAGCAGGGCATTCAGCGCGTTGCACTCGACAAGTACAGGGAACTCACCGGGTTCCCGGCGACCAACTTCAATGCGCTTTGGCATCATCGGCTGGCGCACTACGGCCCGCCGTGCCAGGCGTGCGGAAAGCTCATCAGGACCAAGGTCGCACGATTTTGCGCGGAATGTGGTCATGCGACGACTTCCGACTTACCGCGGCGCGTCAGTGAAGGTTAAAGTGGCAAACCGGATCCGCCGCAGGAGAAGCCATGTCGCAATCCATCTCGCCGAATGCCGTCGCTGCATCGCTCACCGAGTTCTGGTCCCCGCGCGTGATCGGCGAAGTCGACGATGCGTACGTCAAGGTCGCCAGGGTTCACGGATCTTTGGCTTGGCATAGCCACCAGGACGAAGACGAGCTCTTCTACGTCCTCAAAGGCCGCCTTCGAATCGAGATGGAAGACGAGACGGTTGAGCTCAAGGAGGGCGAGATGTTCGTGGTCCCCAGAGGGGTTCGTCACAACCCCGTTGCGGAAGAGGAGTGCCACATCATGCTCATCGAGAGAAAGAGCACGCAGCACACCGGGGATGTAAAGACCGAAAAAACGCGGTCGCTGGCGGAGCAACTTCGGCCGGTGTGACCATGCAAGTTGGTATCAGAGGAGTAGGCCACCCCTGAGAGCTGGCGGCCTGCCGCTCCGATGGATGAATGTCTGACCTGGGGCCATATTGATGGCGCGACCTGCAACGGCTACCGACGCAATCGACGCGATCGAGGCAATACGCCAGTCGATCACCATCTTGTGTGAGGCCGATCATCACAACGACGCGGCCACACTGGATAGATGGCTCGCGAACAAGAAGCCGGAGTCATTCAAGACCTGGATTGCAGACCCCGACAACTACTGCGTGGTGGAAGAAGTAGGTGGAAGAGTGCAGGGCGTTGGCCTTCTGCGTCGGAGCGGTGAGCTGCAGCTGTTCTACGTGGCGCCGGGCCATGAGCGCCAGGGCATTGGTCGACTGATCCACGCGGCTCTGATGTCCCAGGCGAAGCATTGGGGCTTGACGAAGGTTCGTCTCGAAAGCACATCGGTGGCGCGGCGCTTCTACGAATCGCTGGGTTATCGATCCTCGGGTTCTGAAAAATCCTTTCTCGGACTTCAAGTGTTCCCCTACGAAAAGACTTTGGATGTCGCCACCCGTGACATCGATGCCCGCTGATCTCGCCACGAGTCTGTCCACCATCGATGTGGTGTACGTGCTTCGCTCAGACGTTATGTATGGTCGAATCGGCCAATAGGCCGGCTGATTCGCGGGTGTCACGAAATCAGGTTCTCCGCCAGATACTCACATCCATGGAATTCACTACCGTCCTCGTCGGATGAAAGCAGCGCAGTCCATTCACGGTTTGGTGGCGGCGTTGGTCGAGCGAGGCTTGCACTTCGAGCGAATCGCTGCCGCGCCGTGGATCGCGAGCCTCGAGTCTCGGCTCGGTCTTGCCTTGCCGAAATCCCTGCGCCTGCTCGCCAAGAATTATTCCTTTCCGACGATTGAACTCGGAAAGGTGGAACTCTTCTCAAACCGCGGAGATGGTTCAGACGATGAATTGTCGGTCGCTCCTTTCAGCGACAAGAAGATAGATGAATGGCTGCAGAGTAACGGCAAGTTTCAGTTCGCGCGACTTGCGACAGGAGGCTACGATCCGGTTTGTCTGAACTCCCATGAGAAACACGGCAGAGCCGTGGAGCAGTTCGATCACGAAGACATCCTGCTCAGTCGCCGTCGGGTGAAGTCGCTTGTGCTCGCCGAGTCTCTCGAAGACTTGTTGCGACAGGCCGGGGCGGACGCGTGAAGACCGAAATCAAAGTCATCGTCGGTGACATCGCGACCCTTGAAGTGGACGCCATCGTCAACGCCGCCAACACCACGCTCCTGGGAGGAGGCGGAGTCGACGGCTCGATCCACTACGCGGCGGGCCCCGAACTACTCGCTGAGTGTCGACGCCTGGGAGGCTGCCCAACCGGCGAGGCACGAATCACGCTGGGATATCGATTGCCCGCGAAGCGAATCATTCACACCGTCGGGCCGGTCTGGAAAGGCGGCACCAGGAATGAGTCGGAGCTCCTGGCTGCTTGCTACACAAGCAGTTTGCAGCTGGCGGTCGATCACCAGCTGAGGACCGTGGCCTTCCCGTCGATCAGCACGGGAGCATTTGCATTTCCGCTCGAGCTGGCCGCGCCAATCGCGGTCGGTACAGTCCGAGAGTATGTGGACGAGAACCCCGGAATCGCTGAGGTCACCTTCTGCTGTTACACGCGGGAAGACTTTGCTATCTACAAGAAAATCGTACGCGGCGGTGGATGAACGTGTCACTGTGTGAAGCGCGATCCCGGAGATTCGAGACGGGAAGGGACGAAATTCCTGACCTGGAGGTTTGCTGAATCCATGCGAAACATTTTGCAAGTCTTGGCTGCTCTCCTGTGGCCGGTTCGGCCGCAAGGCTCCGGTCAGGACCCCAAGGCCATTTGGCGGCCGCTCATCGTGCTCGCGATCGTTCTGTACTGCGGCCCCGAAGTGTTCGCGGCCGCCGACCTGATCCTGCTGCTCGATATTCTCGGCGTGACCCTGTTTCTCACCGCGTTCAACGCAGGATTCAGGACGATGTTGCTTACGGCGCTGGCACGAGTGCAGAGCATTCTCTTCCCGGCGGACTGGGCCGGTTTGATCAGGAGCCGCAATCCACCCACGGTGGTAACGCATGGCCTGGTTCTCGTCGGATTCAACGCTTTGTTCACCGTGATGCCCTGCCTGATCGCCATGGTAGCCATCGTCGAAGTGGTGAGGGCGGTGGCATAGGTGAGTCGCCAAGATGCCAGCCTCGACGGTTTCATTGCGCGTTTCTTTGGCGCGTTCGACAACCGAGGGGGCCGCGTTCCCACGCGAACGGAAATCGATGCCCTGTTTATCAAGAACGCAGCGATTCTCCAGCGCGTCGGAGACAAGACTGCCGTCATGTCTGTGGCTGAATTCGCGGACCCGAGAGTAGCTTTGCTCAACTCCGGAAGACTCCGGGATTTTTCCGAATGGGAGACGGCGAACACCACGCAAATGTTCACCAACTTCGCCATCCGTACATCGCAGTACGCGAAGCAGGGCTTGCTCGATTCGCAGCCCTACGCGGGCCAGGGGACGAAGCTGTTCCAGCTCGCGAACCTGGACGGCGAGTGGCGGATTGCTTCCCTGTGCTGGTTCGACATCGATGCGTGAGCGGGGCGCAGTTGCGATCACCGACCGCGAGGCTCATCCTGCGGGCCAGCTTCGTCGCAAAGGGACATTCAGCATGAGCATTCGTGCCAGCCGAATTCTTGCCGCATTCATTGTCATGATGGGCGGGCAATCCATCGCCGGCGACGCCTTCATAACGATCCGCGTGAAACAGGACGGACAGATGTGTGAGGTGCTGAATCAGATCACCGAGTGCGCATCTGTCGCCGGCGTGCTGTCCCAGGAGTTCGGCGACGATCGAAATATTCCGCTCTCGATATCACCGGAGGGCTGCGGCGAATCTGCAATCGGCCAGATTCGCGTGGTCGCAAACAAGCTCAAGTCGGCCGGGTATACGCGAGTTGCCATCGTGGGATTTCTATCGGAGCCGAATACCAAATGCACGCCGACGCCCCCCGCTCGATAAACGAATAGCGGCTTTCCTCACAGAGACACAAAAATGGACGAAGCAACAGAACCTGCGAATGACGGCAAGAAGAAACACGAAAGAACTGGCGCAGGTGCCGGCCTGGGCATTGCGCTGGGCGCCGGAATCGGCGCTGCGCTGGGGAACGTGGCGATAGGCATCGCTATCGGACTTGTGTTTGGTGCGGCGATTGGCCGTGCGTTGTCCGGGAAGCGGAAAACTCGGACTGACTAATGGCCGAACACCGCATCTTCAAAATGGCTTTCTCGAAGGTCTATCCCCTGTACGTCAAGAAGGCTGAACGCAAGGACCGCACGAAGAAGGAAGTCGATCAGTGCATCACCTGGCTCACGGGCTACACACCCGCAGCGCTGAAGAAGCAGTTGGATAAGGACGTGGACTTCGAGTCCTTCTTCGCGAGCGCGCCCAAAATCAATCCGCGCGTCGCGCTCATCAAGGGAACGGTGTGCGGTGTGCGCGTCGAAGAAGTGGAAGATCCGCTCATGCGGAAAATCCGCTACCTCGACAAGCTGATCGACGAGCTCGCGAAAGGATGGCCGATGAAAAAAATCCTTCGCGAAGAAGACCCGCCCAAGAAGAAGTAACCGCGCGAGCGAAGCCTCTACTTCGACTCGCGCGGTGTGTACACATCCACTGACAGCGTGACGGTGCGGCTCTCGCGCCCAGACAGCGCGCCAACCCCAACGACCTTGCGGGCCACTTCCTCGCCGCGATCATTGCGGACCGAAACCACCACCGAGTACTCCCACGCTTCAGCGCCTTCCGGATTGCGAAACGCGCCCTCGACCCGAAGCGCCGAGAACGACGGTCGAGCCCGGCTCTCGACGTTCGAGGCGTGGTCGAATCGCAGATGATGGTGGCATCCCGGACAGACGGCCGCGCTTTCAAGAATGATCGTCTTGCAGTGCGGACAGGTTCTCGTCTTGCCGGGTGCCACTACGCGGCTGTTCATGGGCCCGTCAGTGCTTCGACTTCTCGTCCCAGCCGAACTCGGCCTTGCCGCGCATGCGTGAACCCGCTGCCACGGTGAGCGAGCCGGCCTTCAGCTCGCCGTTGAGCACGCCGGTCTGCAGTAGTTCGACGCGCGAAGCGGCATCGATGTTGCCGTCGAGCTGACCGCCGACGACCACGGTGTCGGCCTTTACGCCGCCCGTCAGATGCGCACCGGCTTCGATAGTCAGGTTGCCCTGGACGTTGACGTCACCCTTGAAGTCACCGGCGATGCGTACGTGGCCTGCGCCCTCGATCTTGCCTTCGATGGTGAGCCCGGCCGCAATCACTGACTCTTTCATCGTGGCTCCATCGGCGCGAGTCTGCGACGAGACAGGGCGCGCAGTCGTATCGGCGACAGCACTCAGAACGGAAACTTTCTCTGGCGCCTTCGCGGGGGGATCCTGCCGCGCAGTCTGTTCCCGACCAGATTCATCTTTCCACAACGCCATGACAAACCTCCTGTTTCTGAATCGTGTATCGATCTCCCGAGAGACCGTGAAACGTAAGTACACAGCGCGCTCAGGAGTGTCAAACTTCACGGTGATTTGTCGTGATATGCCGACATGTAGGACAGCCGGGCCCCTAGGAATGAAAGCACGCAATTACTGGCGGAATTGGCTTCGGTGGCAGAAGGGGCGACAGGGCACCGGCTATGACAAGCTGCTGCTCCTCGCGAATCCACTCCTGATTCCCTTCGATCTCTATCTACTGCGTTTTCCCGACGGCACGGAGATACCGCCGCACCGGGATCCTCGACTGACCCGCCGGGCGCGCTGATGTCACAAATCGGGGTGAACCTTCAGAAGGATGAGTAACCAACTCCAGGTGGCACATGGGAACTCCGTCCAGGGAATTGTGGCAGTCACTCGTCGATGCCTTTGCCGGCATAGGCGACGGTGTGCACCAGAATTGGGTCACGGAACGCGTGAAGTACCCGGACTTCGAGGAGAACCGCGAGATCAATGAGCTGCTGGCGTCGTTGTCCGACGCGCAACGCCGAGTTCTCGCGAACATGCTCGTCGACGCCCGCCACGGCGGCATCTTCGACGCGCTGGTGGTCCTTCACGAGCGGCTCATCTTCAACGAAGGCAAATACTCCGAGCGGGGCGTGGAAATGGAAATCGAGCCGCACGGCTACACGCTGTTCGAGGACTATCTGTCGCGACGGTCGGGGCACGATTGGTCGGAGTAGCCGCCTCTCTCTTCTGGACTCTTTGCCGGGCTTGCGCTCCGGTGGTATAGAAAGCACCCCGCTTTGCTTACCCAACATTGGAGTTCCCCATGCTGCGGCTTTCGCTCCGTACTCTGGCACCAGTCATCGTCCTCGCCTCGGCATCGCTGATCGCCGCCTGCTCCAAGAAAGAGGAGGCGCCACCGCCCGCCGCCCCTGCGGAGGCTCCCGTCGCCGCTGCGCCGGCCCCCGCGAAAATCGAAGGCGTCGAGTCGTTCAAGATTGGCGAGCTCTCCGCCACGGCGCTCCGCGATGGCGGCATGGAACTCCCGAATGACAACAAGGTGTTCGGCCTGGGTCTCAAGCCCGAAGAAGTCGCCGCCGTCCTGAGCGGGGCGGGCCAGCCTTCGGACAAGCTGGCGCTGAGCATCCAGCCGCTGCTGGTGAAGAGCGCGGACAAGGTACTGCTGTTCGATACCGGAGCCGGCAACAACTTCGGCCCGGGCGCCGGGAAGTTAGGCGAAACGATGTCCGCGGCGGGCATCGATCCCAACAGCGTCACGGACATCTTCATCTCGCACGTTCACGGTGACCACGTCGGAGGCCTCGTGAATGCGCAGGGTGCGCTCGCGTTCCCGAACGCCACGGTCCACATTTCGAAGCCCGAGTGGAAATACCTCACCGGATTGAAGCCCGAAGCCGCCAAGGAAATCGGTGTCGGTGACCAGGCCAAGCTCGTCGCAGCCGTCACGCCGAAGGTCGATGCATTCGAGCCCGGCGCGGATCTCGTGCCTGGCGTCGTGAAGGCGGTCGAAATCAAGGGTCATACGCCGGGCCACTCGGGATATCAGATCACCTCAGGCACGGATTCGGTCCTGTACGTGGGCGACTCGATGCACCACTTCGTCGTTTCCGTGCAGAAGCCGGAATGGAACATGGCCTATGACGGCGACAGGAAGATGGGCGCGGCCAGTCGTGCGGCGTTGGTCGCCAAGCTGGCGGCCGATGGGCAGCGCGTGTTCGCGGTGCACTTCCCGTTCCCCGGCATCGGCAAGATCGAGAAGCAGGGTGACAAGTTCGTGTGGGTCGCGGAGGCGCCGTGACAGACGCATCGCAGAAAATCTCCGAGAGAATCGCGGAACTCGGCGACTGGCGTGGAGAGACGCTGAAGCGGATGCGCAAGCTCATCCACGAGGCGGATCCCGCGGTCGTCGAAGAATGGAAGTGGATGGGCACGCCCATCTGGTCGCACGACGGCATCCTCTGCACCGGCGAAAGCTACAAGGACAAGATCAAGCTCACGTTTGCCAAGGGCGCTTCGCTGAAGGATCCGAAGCGCCTCTTCAATTCGAGCCTCGACGGCAATGTGCGCCGCGCGATCGACATTTTTGAAGGAAAGCCTGTAGACGAGGCGGCGTTCAAGAAGCTGATTCTCGATGCCGTCGCGCTCAACGGCGCGAAGAAATCGAAGCCGGCGAAGAAGGCGGCGAAGGCTCCCCCAAAGATGAAAGCAGCGAAGAAGTCAGCGAAGAAGCCCGCGAAGAAAAAGTAATGGCAGGCAAGCGCCCGGCGACGATCGAGGAATACATCAAGGCTGCCCCGAAGGCGGGGCAGCCGCACCTGCGCAAGCTCCATTCGATCCTCAAGAGCTCGGCGCCCAAGGCGCAGGAAGCGATCAAGTGGAACATGCCGTTCTTCGTCGAGCCGCGATTCCTGTTCGCGTTCTCCGCGCACAAGGCGCATCTCAGCTTTGCGCCGATGGCGGGGGTCATCCAGGCCTTCAGCAAGGAACTGGAAAAGCACCAGACCACGAAGAACTTTCTCAAGATTCCCTACGACGAGCCCATTCCTGAAGCGCTCGTTCGCAAGATGGCGAAGTATTGCGTGCGAAACGTGAGCAAGCGCAAGGACGACGCGTTCTGGTAGTTGGAGCGCTGACTCGCGCTCGCCGGCTGAACGTGGCTACAACGCGCCCGCGTCGATCTCGCGCCACGTGCCAGGCGCGATGTCTGTCACGCTGACGCGCCCGATCGCAGCGCGAATCAGTCGCAGCGTCGGAAAACCGACGTGGGCCGTCATGCGACGGACCTGGCGATTCTTCCCCTCGCGCAACGTGAGTTCGATCCACGCCGTCGGAATTTTCGCGCGATATCGGATCGGCGGATCACGCGGCCACAGCTTGTCAGGCTCTTCAATGCGGCGCGCGCCGGCGGGCTTCGTGAAGAAGTCATTGAGCTGAACGCCATTGCGCAGAGCGGCCAGCGCTTCCTCCGTGGGCTCACCCTCGACCTGCGCCCAGTAGGTCTTCGGAAGTTTGTGAGAGGGATCGGAGATCCGCGTCTGCAGCGCGCCGTCATCCGTCAGGAGCAGCAGGCCTTCGCTGTCGGTGTCGAGACGTCCCGCGGGGTAGACGTCCGGAATCTTCACGAAATCCGCGAGCGTCGGACGGCCGGGCTCGGGACGAAACTTGCAGATCACGCCAAACGGCTTGTTGAGAGCGATCAGCACTCACTGCTCGAGAAACGTTTCGATGAGGTTCGCGGGCACCTTGGTCCGGGGCACGCGGACAATCTTGCGTCCCCCGTTGGTGCGCGGCTCGAACCACTCGCGCACGTCGGCGTCGAGCCCGATCCCGTGCATGTAGTTATAGAGTGCCTTGCGCAGCCCGCTGCCGAGGTAGTCGTGATCCGTGCCCGTGGGGTCGTGGAACGCGACGTCGTTGTGCGCAAACTGGATGTCGGGCGGCGGCTGCAATTCGATTCCGAACGCATCGGGGTTCAGGCCGATGGGCGAGTGCGCGGTCGCCGAGAAGCGATGCCAGTAGGCGGACTGGATACAACCCGCCGCGAAGAGCTGGCGCACCCGCTCGAGCGCGTCGACGGTGTCCTGCTCGGTCTCGGTCGGAAATCCATACATGAGATACGCGTGAACCATGATGCCGGCGTCCGTGAAGGCGCGGGTCACACGGGCCACTTGCTCGACAGTCACGCCCTTCTTCATGAGCTCTAACAACCGGTCGGACGCCACCTCGAGTCCGCCACTCACCGCCACGCAGCCGGACTCGGCGAGCAGGCGGCAGAGCTCGGGCGTGAAGGTCTTCTCGAAGCGGATGTTGCCCCACCAGGTGATGCTGAGCTTTTCCGCGACCAGTCGCTTTGCGAGCGCGCGCATTGCCGACGGTGGCGCGGCTTCATCGACGAGGTGGAAACCCGTCTCGCCGGTCTCGGCAATCAGCGCCTTGATCCGTCGCAGGATGAGCTCGGTGCTCGGCTCGTCGTATCGGCCGATGTAGTCGAGCGAGACGTCGCAGAACGAACACTTCTTCCAGTAGCAGCCGTGCGCCAGCGTGATCTTGTTCCAGCGGCCGTCGGACCAGAAGCGATGCATCGGGTTCAGCATCTCCATGACCGACACATATTTATCGAGCGGCAGTCCGTCGTAGGTCGGAATGCCCGCGTCCTTCTGCGGGATGTCGTGCTGCGTCGGGTCGGTCTCGAGCACGACCTTGCCGGACTTGCGCACATACGTGCGCAGCAGCTTCGCGTCGCGGCCGGCGAGCCGCGTCAGGAGATTCAGCAACGGCCGCTCGCCGTCATCGAGCGTCACGTAGTCGAAGTAGTAGAAGACGCGCGCGTCGCGCAGGCTGCGCAGCTCGGTGTTTACCCAGCCGCCGCCGAGGATGAGCGTGGCCTTGGGATTTTCCGCACGAATCGTGCGCGCCATTCGGAACGCGCCGTAGACGTTGCCAGGAAACGGCACGGTGATCGCAACCACGTCGGGCTTTCGCTCTGCGAGCAATTCGCGAGTGATCTCGTCGAGCGATTCGTCGACGAGTGTCGGCTCTCCGGTCAGCGCGTCGTGCAGCGGGTCGAAACTCGCCGAGCTCGCCGCGAGCTTCTCGCCATACCGTGCGAGTTCGAAACGCGGATCGATGCCGTCGCGCCAGACATCGGCGAGGTCGTCGACAAACAAGCTTGCGAGATAGCGGGCCTGCTCCGTCGTGCCCAGCGCGCCGAACGCGGCGTGGATCTGATCGTCGAGCGCCTGCGCGAAGCGCGGACCTTCCGGAAGGAACGCGCGACCGACGATCCGAAACGCGAGACTCGGATCGCGGCGCTGAAGGAAACGGATCGCGGGCTCGACGGTCTCCGCGTACCGATCGGCATGTGCGAGGAAGTGCGCGATAGCGGGAGGCACGGTGGCGCGTTTGCCCGCGGCCTTCGCGCGTGCGCGCAAGACGTCGGCCATGCGGGAGACGAGCGGCGCGGAGAACAGGCGAAGGAACAGCAGGATCGAGGCGTCCGCCTGGGACACGTCGAGCGCCAATTCCTGCGCATGTTGGCGAAGAAATCCCGTCAGATACGCCGTCGCGGGGTAGGGCGTATTGAGCTGAATCATCGGGGGGGTGACGAGCAGGATCCGCATGGCGGGCGTAGCCTAACGCAGGCGGGAGCACTGTGGCATAGGCACGGCAGAACGGCGAATATGGCCGCCGTGCACATCGATGGCGTTCTCCAGGCTTCTTCGACCATTGCGGTTCCGCCCGTTAGCGGGCGTACGGCGCTCGTGGGGTTCAACGTGGGTCCGCAGGGCGAGGTCTACTTCGTTTCCGCGCTGGGAAAGCTCGACTACGAGACGCGCAGCGAAGGGTTCGCGATCTTCCCGAAGACTGTTCCGGATGCGCCGCAGAGTTATCGAGTGCAGTGCTCGCGGGATGACGTCGTGGAACTGGACGTCACGATTTCCAACGAACGGTTCAATATTCATCTCATCCAGCCCATTGGCGATGAGCTGTTGTTGGCATGTGCTCGCTCGGTCAGACGCAGTGCCACGGACTTCGAACGCAACGGGCGCATCTATGGACGCGACGGAACCCTTCGCCGCGAGTTTCTGTTAGGCGACGGAATCGAGAGGATTCAGTCCACCAGCAACGGACAGATCTGGTGCGCCTACTTCGACGAAGGAGTTTTCGGAAACTACGGCTGGCGAGAGCCGGTCGGTGCCAGTGGGCTCGTTGCCTGGAATGCCGAGGGAGAAAAAATCTACGAATTTGATGCGCCAACGGGATTCGACACGATGGCCGATTGTTATGCGTTGAACGTCGCCGGGAACGACGATGTCTGGTGCTGCTACTACACGGATTTCCCGCTCGTGCGAATTCAACATCGGAAAGTCACCTCGGCATGGCGCTCTCCAGTTCGCGGGAGCCATGCTTTCGCCGTGGCCAACGGACATGTCCTGTTCGCTGGCGATTACGACGATCCACACTCGATGCGCCTCGTGAAACTAGGCGCCAATGAAAAGGCAAAGGTGGTCGGCACCTTCAGGCCCGGTGATGAAAACGGAGAGCGATTGTCCATCGAGCGTATGGTCGGACGTGGAAGCAAGCTCTACGCTTTATCTGGTGAGACGGTTCACGTGATCGATGCAAACGACGTGATCGCACGACGCTGATGAACAACGCGGATCCTCATAACCTCAAACGCTTCCTCGAAGCCCAGGCGTCGAACTACGAAGACGCACTTGCAGAGCTGCATGCCGGCAGCAAACAGTCGCACTGGAGCTGGTACGTGTTTCCGCAAGTGCGCGGCCTGGGCTCGAGCCCGACGTCGGTTCGATATGCCATCGGCTCGCGGGCCGAAGCCAGCGCCTATCTCGCGCATCCGATACTGGGTCTCCGGCTTCGCGAATGCGTCAATGCAATGCTCGGCCAGCGAGGATTGAGTGCGGTGCAGATTCTCGGTGACATCGACGCGCAAAAATTCCGTTCATGCCTCACGCTGTTCCGGGAGGTGGCGCCGACCGAAGGCGTGTTCCGCGACGCGTTGAAGAAGTATTTTGATGGTGTGCCGGATGCGAAGACGCTCTCCATCCTGAGCCGGGAACTGGCTGGTCCAAAATGACGTACGCCATCAAAGTCGAAATACGCGACTCGCGCGCGAAGACATTCACTTTCAACGCGCAGAAGACGATGTATGGCGGCAAGAAAATCGCCGAGGGCGACGCCATCTTCATCTTCGCGAGCGAGAACGAGGGCGAGCCGGGTCTGGTTGCCCGCGGCGTGGTCACGAGCGCGAAGCCCTCGCCGCGCAAACCCGGCGTCGAGCGATGGACGCCGCGCGTGAGCATCACCGTCAGACGCACCGCGCTCGTGAAGAAGCGGCTGGGCCGCGGCGAGCTCAAACCGTTCTCGAACTGGAAGGACGGGCGGCCGGAAACCGAGCTGAACTTCAAGTTTTACCGGCAGGCCACCAACAAGATCGTCGGTGTTTCGGAAGGCGCGGCCGCCTTCCTCGGCAGGCACTTCTAATAAGGTAGAGTTCGCGCGTGATCAAACAACGCATCGGCCTCATGGCCCTCATGACGTTTCTTCTGCTGGCTCCCGCGGTCTATTCGGAAGATCTCGACGCATGGCCCGCATCCCGGCTCATGGGTATGGGCGTCAACATCGGCAACACGCTCGAAAACACGACGAGGTGGGAGACGGGCTGGGGCAATCCGGTCATCACGAAAGAATTCGTCGACAACCTGGCGAAGCTCGGTTTCAAGACAGTCCGTCTGCCGGTGGCCTGGGACACGTACGCGAAAGACGGCCGCATCTCGGCAGACAAACTCGCGCGAGTTGGCGAGGTCGTCGACTGGATCACCGCCGCGGGCATGTACTGCGTCATCAACATTCACTGGGATGGCGGCTGGATAGATTCGAGCAACAAGGAGCGCTTCCCGAAATCGTTCGCGACTTTCAGCCCGGAAGCGGAGACCAGGTTCGTCTCGTACTGGACGCAGATCGCCAGCCACTTCCGCGATCGGAACGAGCTCGTGCTCTTCGAAGCGTTGAACGAGGAAACGAACTTCGAGGGCGCGGGTTCCACGAAGAAGGCGTTCGCCACGCTCACGCACGTCAACCAGCTCTTCGTCGATACAGTGCGCAAGACAGGCGGCAACAACGCGAAGCGGTTGCTCGTCGTGACTGGCTACGCCACGGACTTCACCAAGACGTCGAGCGCGGACTACGTGCTGCCCGTCGACACCGTGCCGCACCGGTTGCTGATCTCCGTGCACTACTACACGCCGTGGCAGTTCGTCGGCATGGAGAAGGATGAGAGTTGGGGGAAGATGCAGCTCGACTGGGGCAGCAAGACGGACGTCGCCGATCTCAATCGACTGTTCGATCTCCTGCAGGATTTCTGCAAGCGCAATGACATGCCCGCGTTCATCGGAGAATTCGGCGTGACCGGGAAACGCGACGTGGCTGCCCGCGTACGCTGGATGTCGGCCGTGGTCGACGCCGCGCTGTCGCGCAAGATGGTCCCGGTACTCTGGGACACGGGCGGTGATCTGCCTCGCAAGCCGCCATACGGGACGAGCGCGGCACTGGGTGCGGTGCTGAAGAAATGAACGAGAGGAAGTCGCTCAGCAAAGAGGTGATGCCTTTCCAGCACAGTGGGATCCGAAGCTTGGAATTCACGTGACTTGAAGTCGCGGC
>JADMIO012704395.1_pt1 | contig 99084 bp, 90 predicted proteins | sample 8958161 | NCBI WGS metagenome assembly JADMIO01 (sample SAMN16585339, study PRJNA669376) | soil metagenome | isolation source: Crop rotation soil | place: USA: Cullars Rotation, Alabama | collected 2011
CCGCGACAACTTGTCCACGTGGAATTCTAAGCTTAGGATCCCAATGTGCTGGAAAGAAACGGTGAAATCCGTTAGGCCATACAGGTCCATCAATTCGGCCTGACTGACTTTGCCATGCCAGCGAATTCGCGGGTTCCTTCGCGTCGTCGCGGTCACAAGCTCTGCAATTTCGGGCGCCGCGTCGTAAGAATCTCCCACAAGGTGCAGGAATGCGTTCATGTTCGGAGAAGCCGCCAGGAAATCTTCGAACGCCTCGATCAGCACGCGGTGATTTTTGCGAGGTTCCAGGGTGGAAACGCACAGCACGTGGATTGCGCGGGGGTCGGAAGGGGCAGGCTTGGTGACGCGTTTCGCGCCGAGAAGTTCCGCGGGTTCGGCACACACAATGACGTGGTCGTGGCGCAACCCGTTTGCCGCGGCGAACCGGGTAAACGCATGGGCCGATTCAGCAGACACCGCCAGTACAGCATCAGCGCGGGTGAGCGCCCGCATGTAATCGGCATGGTCTTTGACCACGGCAGGACGAACGAGCTCCGGATGGGTAATGGGAATCGCATCATGGAAAATGGCGGCGACCCGAAGCCGAACCTGGCGGGCGTGCTCGATAATGTGGGCAGCATGTCCAAGATAGAGCAGCTCGGGGATCAGCAGCCATGCTTTCTCAAGGACGTCTCGATGCCCCGGATGACGGTGGATCGGAATTCGGTAATTGCGTGCCTTAGCCTGCCGAACCAGCGGCCAGTTTTTCGGTTGGAGCAATACTGAGACCGACATGAATTTGCTCTCGCGTGGTTTACCGAGACTGGCGCTTATCTCCGGGCGCAAGCGAAAGAACTCCTGATTCTCCGGCAACCATTGCACAAGGTGGAAGGGTTGTTTGGCATGTCGCAATCCGGCGATCAGACCGCGAACCACGGTTTGGATGCCCGTCTGCGCCGGATTGATCAAGGTATCAGTCACGACCACGAAAAACGGCTGCCTGTTCCCGGCTGGCATGAATGTTATCGTTAGGCCAGACTGCGCACGCGCTCATTAATTTGAGCCGCCGCAGTTTTCGGGTCGAGAGTATTCCGGATGTCGGCGGCCGCCTTGACTCCTAGCGCCGCGGCTTCAGTGCGATGCTCGTAAATCCATCGCATGAACTTTGCCGCGTGTTCGACACTGGGTTCGGCCCAGCGCGTGCCTCGTTCATAGGGGCCGGAGTCTTCCGTCAGCTCGGTCATCGTAAAGTCGACCAGGAGGCTGTTGCCGGAATTCATGAAGTCGAGGTTACCCGAATAATTGGTAGCGATGACCGGTTTACCGAGATACATCGCCTGCGCCATTCCCAGCCCAAGACCTTCGGAGCGATGGAGCGATACGTAAGAATCCACCGACGCGAAAAGCGAATTTAATTCGCTGCTCGGGATGTGTTCGTCCATGAAGATGATTTTAGCGTCGCCGGCCAATGGAGTTAAAGATTCGCGGGCAGCTCGGTTTTCGGAGGCGTTAATGGATTTCATTACCAGCACGGCTGAATCGTCCGCCCGAAAGGCGCGGCGGAACGCGGCGATGACACCTTCCGGATTCTTCCGGTGAATCGTGCTGAAAAAATCGAATGTGAAAAGAAAAAAACAGTCCGTTTCCGATAAACCGAAGCGCTCACGATTGGACACGGCCTCCGCTTCATTGAGATAGAACGGATAGGTAATCTTGTGCACGGGGATGGGTGACACAGCGGCAATTGCCTTTTGAGTGAAACGGGTCGCGACCCAAATTTCGTCGTAATAATCAAACGAAGAATGCCACCGTACGGGAAAATGTTCCTGCTCCCAATACCAGAGCCCGATGTTGTAACGATTCGCGAAGAAGCGCGGGCCCATATCACGAAAGAAACGTCGCGAATAGTCGAACGAGAACGTCATCAGGTTGACCCGAAATGGATTATCGTTTCCGAATTTTTGGACACTTGTGTCCGTGTTACTATGAACGCTGCTGCGGACATTCAGGAGCACGCACGGCAAACCGGTCAACCGGACTGCGTTCCAGTAGGCCCGGGACGATTCGCCGATCCCGTAAACGCTTTGGGCGAACCCGGCGACGTTTATGCCTAACGGGCGTTTGCCGACTTCATGGGGAATCGGGCGTCGAAGATGGCGTTCGTAAATACGTCGCAGCTTTAACAGCGTTTCGCGGTAGCGATATTTGATCGTCTCCGCTCGCAGTTTTTTCCAGCCGCCCCATTCCTGGACTGCTTCCTCGATTGCGGGATCGGCCAAATTCAGTTTGCGGCTGCGCCGCAGCAAACGTCGAATGGCGTCGTATTCGAGGTATTTCGAAATCCAGCGGCGTAGCTGCACGTAATTTTTGCGGAGGTAACGGCGGAGGAGTTGGTGATTCTCGAGCGCGGGCGCGAGGCTGGATCGATCTTTTTCGGTTTGTTGCCGGCCGTGGGTCCGAAAAGCGCAAAGAGGATCCGTGATATAAGCAAAACAACCCTGTTCCAGGAGATGAAACCACATCTCCATGTCGGCCATAACGAAGAACGTTTCGTCGAAACCGCGTTTGGCTAATTCCTTACGGAACATCACTGCGCTGGGGCCGCCGATCAGGTTTCGTTGCTCGAAGAGGCAACGAGTGATTACCGTGGTGCCGGCGATCGGACGCTCCTGATCGAAACAGGACCATGTGTCGATAGGCCGTCCGTTTTCATCAACGATCTTGCGGGCCGACGCCACGAGGGCAATGGCGCGGTTCCGTCCAAGGCCGCGACCATTCGAGCAAGGGCGTCGCGCGAACAAAGAAAATCATCGGCGTGCAGCCATTTCACGAATTCGCCGTTGGCCAAAGCGAGACACGCGTTTCGATTCTTCACCATGCCGCGATTCGCCGATGCAATCTCAACGCGAACTCGGCGATCCCGTTCCGCGTATTTCCGCGCGATCGCGACCGAATCATCGGTGGAACAGTCATCGGCAATAATCAGCTCATAATCCTGAAAGGTCTGGTCGAGCACCGACTGAATCGCTTCAGGCAAGAAACGCCCATAGTTAAACGAGTCGATACAAACGGAAACCTTTGGGACCATTATTTTCGTGCAGCCGCGCACACCTTTTCCCAGTTGGGAGCGACAACTTCCCGGGCCAGCAGCTCGGTAAATCGGAGGCTACCCGCGTTGCTCGCATGATGGTTATCGACAAAAAACTCGTCCGGCAATCGCTCTGAAAAATCGATGAAGTCGCACGTATAACGCTGCTGCAATCGTTGCACGAATTGCTGAAACGACTCGCGGATGCGCGGCTTAAACAGCGCGCGCTGAAAGCTGCTCAACGGCGGCAACAACAGGACAACATTGCATCCTTGTGCGTTCAGGCCGGCTACGGTTGCTTCGAAAGCCTCCGACGTTATCCCTTCGAGCTCGTAATTCCGCAAGTCGGCTTCGAAAAGATTCGCCCCTCGTTGCATTCGTTTCGCCAGCGGCATCGGATCCTTGTTTTCCATATTGCGAAGCTTCTGAAATGAATTTCCTTCCAGGGCGTCTGGTGTTGTTCGTTTTTGCAAGGCACGCGTTGGCGCACCGGTGACGATATCATCCAGCCAGGCGAGCAATTCCGTGCGGTGAAGATAAAACGGTGTCAGGCGCGATGAAAGCAGCCGCGAAATTCCAGTGTGCGACAACATGATATCGGGAATGTACTTCGGAAGATCGATCGTCTTTAGCTCCCGGGTAATAACAAACTTGAAATAGCGGTTATTCCGGGCCAGCAAGTCTGGACTGATCTCCAGCACGGCGAGACGCGGCGGCGGAGCGGCGGTAGCAAGCAATCGCCGGCTAACGAATTCCAGCGTAATTGGATCGCCACAGCTGACAGCAGCATTGAAGACCGGCGTGAAAGCCGCCGGCGACAGTTCCCTGGTTATCGAGTTCAATTCCCGTGTGCGAACAAACGATCCCAAACGGGAGCTGCCGAGCAGAACCGTTCCCGGGCGCGGCGCGGCGTTCTGCCACCCAAGCACACTGGCCGCCGATTCCGTATCGCGAATTGGAAACGGCAAATGGTCGATCAGCCAGCTCCCTGGCAGCGGGGAGAGGCAAAGCGTTGCCAGACACCACAACATTGCGCGACGCATCCTTCGCTGATGATTTTGATGATCCAGTCGTGGGGCCATTAGAACTGGAAATAGACGAACGGTTTTGCGTCCTGCGGTATCAACAACTGAATCAGCAGAAACAGGAGCGCGAGTCCGACGCCGAGAAGCGGCGCCGGTACGACGCGGTCCCATTTTCTCATCGCATGCACGTTACTCATGAGGCTTCCGGCAAGCACGCATCCGATCACAGCCAGCGCGGCAACGATGGCACCGGGAGGCAACGAGGTGCCGCCTAACCAATGGAACATTCGACCGAGCATTAGGGATGCGTCTGCTGGAGTCGCGCTTCTAAAAATAACAACGCCAATACAGAGAAGGAAGAAGGTCCAGACGGTTCGAAGCGCGCGGAGGAGACCGTGATTCGTCCAGGCCGGATACGGAAACATTCGTTCGAGTGAGAGCAGGATGCCGTGGTAAAGCCCGAAGAGGATGTAGGTCCATCCCGCTCCGTGCCAGAAGCCGATCAGAACCATTGCCACAATCAGATTCCGATACGTCTTCCATTTCGCGCCGCGGCTTCCGCCTAACGGAATGTAAACGTAATCGCGCACCCAGCTCGACAACGTGATGTGCCAGCGCCGCCAAAATTCTCCGACACTCGCGGAAAGGTACGGACGGTTGAAGTTTTGGGGCAACTTGAAGCCAAGCGCGTGCGCGGTTCCCAGCGCCATGTCGGTGTATCCGGAAAAATCACAATAGATCTGGGCCGCGTAAGCGATCGTTCCCAACCACAGGATTCCAGAGGAAAATTTTCCCGGCGTTTGAAAGATCGGGTCGACGATTAGAGCAAGACGGTCCGCGAAGACCGCCTTTTTGAGCAGGCCGCGAAGGAAAAGTTGAGCGCCGAGTTGAAGGCGCGCCCAGTCAAAGTGCTTTTCCGCGCGAATTTGCGGCAGGAATTGACCGGGACGAACGATTGGTCCGGCAATCAGATGCGGGAAAAACATGATATAGAGCGCGTAATGAAGCGGCCTCCGCTCGGCGCGAATGTGCCCGCGGTAAACGTCAACGATATAACTGATGGTTTCGAATGTGTAGAACGAGATGCCTAACGGCAGCACCACGTTCAGCACCGGCGACGAAACGTGAAAACCAAACAGCCCGACAAATTCCGCGCCAGCGCCCAACAGGAAGGTCACGTATTTGAAAAACGCCAGAATCGACAGATTGATCGTCAGACTAACAATCAGAAAAAGCCGCCGGGCACGTGGGTGGGTCGCGCTTTCGATCCGGAGTGCAAAGAAATAGTCCACGCCGGCGGTGAAGGCGATGAGAAAGACGAACCACGGGTTCCACGCCGCGTAAAAAGCGATGCTCGCCAGAAGGAGCCATCCCATGCGGGATTCATGCGCTCGAAGGATTCCCCAATAAACGGCGAACGTGACCCAAAAGAAGATGAAGAAGGCGAACGAATGAAACAGCATCAGTGGCGGGTAGTCATGATCTCCGGAAATTCGCGGTGCATTGTAGCCGTCGACCTCCTGGTGTGAAGATTAATGCCTGTGGTCAACGGGGCGAAGAAAGCCGCGGGCCGGCGATGAGAATTGCGAACAAGCCAAGCAGGCAAAGCGTCGGGATATGAAGACCGGCGATACTCAGCCACGCATTTCGTCCCACAAGGTCGCGACCAAGAAATGCGCACACCATCGCATGGATCGACACCAGCATGACAACCCAACGAGGGATTCGATCGCGCGTGACTAACAAAGCGGCGATGAGATAACACGCGGGAAAAATTGCTACGCAATGTTGCGTCCAGGTAATGGGCGACAAGAGCACCATCAAGATGCCGGCAGTGGCCAGTTCCCAGAAGATTCGCGGCTCGTCACGCGCTGTAATTTTTTCGCATGACCACCACAGGAAGCAACCGAGCAGGGCAAGAATGATTAGAGTTGCGATCGAATTAGCTGTTGAAGGCGCCGGAGTGAAGAAATCGCAGAGCCCGATCACCGCGGGCCGGAGCGAAATGTTAGTGATCCCGGAAAAGTATTCGTTCTCGCCCGCGCTGGAGCCGACGCCGGAGATCCCCTGGATCACGTTGGTCGACCACGTGGCCATGTGTTTGCTCCACGAAGCCGGGCCTTGCCAGATCATCGGCGCCGCCGTGAAAAATAACGTGGCCGCGATCGTGAATAACGCCATTCGCCACTGCCGTTTCCAGATGAAATAACCGAGAAAGATCGCGGGAGTGCATTTGATCGCTACGGCCGCTCCGAGGCAAACGCCTGCCGAAAAATCGCACCGCCGCCGCCATCGATCGACACTTAACCAGACGAGCGCGACGATGGCAGTGTTGAATCCGAGTTCTGCCTGGTCCCGTATGACGAATTGAATTGTGAGCAGCAGCGCCAGCGCCGATGTCCAGAAAGTGTGTGTTTCGCTTAGCAAAAAAATCGATCTGCCCAGGCGCCGCATGATCCACAAAAGAAGCCACAGCGCAGCGATGGCGGCTGGATAGCAAACAATTTTCGCGACCGGCATCGGCAGGAGCGCGGCCGGCGCGAATACCATTCCGACAAAGGGCGGGTAGGGGAAATCGTGACCACCCGCATAAAGAAACTCCCCGGCGAGGAAGCGCCGGCCTGTTTCCCAGTGCAATTTGAAATCGCCATCCTGGGGTTTGGCGATGGCCCGAATGGCACAGACGGCTAAGACGGCAATCGCGGCAGCGATCGCGATTCGTCGCCAGACCAGTTCCTTTTGGATCAGGGCGAGCGAAATATGCATGATAGCCGGCGATTACCAGTTAGGCACCGTCAGTAATCGAGGGAATAGGCCGCTCGCAAGCGGGCCTGCAGAGGTTCGAGGTACGTCGTGTCGGTTACTGCACCTCCGGTTTCTTCCCGGACGGTGCGGAGATCCTTTCGCAATCGCGTGCCATACCACGCATGAAAAACTCCGGCGGAAACCGTTGGGAAATGAGGATGACCCACATCGAATTGCTTGCAAAACTCCAATGGATAACCGATCACGCCGAGCCCGGCGTTCAAAACGCGGACCGTGGCTGCTTCTCCAGTGTCGAGGTCCTGACCGCGCACTCTCGTTAGTCTGATGTTCCCGCCGAGGTCGGCTTTGTGAAAAGCCATGAAGTGAGGGTGAATGTACCAGCCGTAAGGATTGCTTTTGTGCTCGCCGCGAAACTTTGCGCCGGCAAGCCGGTCATGATCGTCGAGACGATCCACCGTTAGCTCCAGCCATCTATCTCGAACCGGGTGCGCATCGGAGTCGAGCAGGACGATGTGGTCATATCGGCCGTGTCGGGCGGCTGCTTCGGCAGCTTCGCCGTGATTATGGTGACCGCGCCGGTTCGGCTTCACATTTATTACGACCACATCGGGTTGTGTCGCCAGCCATTCGCGCGTCCCATCGCGGCTACCGCGATCGGCCACGATGATTTCGTAAGCTCTGTCGCCCACAAATTCGCGGACCTTTTCTACCAGAAGACGAACGAAGAAACACGTGTCGTAACTTACCGTTATGATAGTGACGGGTCTTGCCATTTCGTCTTGTTTACCTTGAAGCGAGGATCGATTAAAAGAATGTCGTATGATAGCGAGTCAGGAAAGCACCAGTGCCGCTGTTTTGGAGCATTTGTGCCATGCGATCAACACGGTGGAAGTTTGCGAGTGGCCCTACGCGCATTTCTACCTGGAGAAAGCGTTTCCCACGCGCGTTTTCAAACAGATGCTGGAATTGCTGCCGGCGGCGAACGATTATGGAGCTGATAATCCCCGCATTCACACGCGTGAAGATGGACTGGTGACCCGAAACATTCTGAGCCTCTCCGCGCCGGCGCTGGCGGCACTTCCACCGGAGAAGCGATCGTTTTGGAATGAGATTGCGACTGCGCTGACGGCGCCGGAACTCCGCCATGCAGTATTTCGAAAACTATCCCGCGACTTGAGCCGCCGTTTTCGCAAGCCGGCCGATCAACTTCACGCCGTTGCCGCTTATCCGAAGCCGGCGCTGGTGAAAGACCTTGGTGGATACCAGATCGCGCCGCATCGCGACACGCGATCCAAGATTGTGACCATGCAATTCTATCTGCCGGAAGACATGTCGAAGGCGAATCTCGGGACTGCGGTTTATCGCCAGCGCTTCTTCCGGCTTAAGAACATTGTCTCGTTACGGAATCGTTTTGAAACGGTGAAACAATTTTCGTTCGCGCCGAACAGCGGCTACGCGTTCGCGGTTGGTTCAAGGAGCTGGCATGGACGCGAAACCGTGCCGATGGCGTCGGGCGAACGCAATTCGCTTATGCTAATCTACTATGCTCAGCCGGACAAAGGGTGGTAGCGCCTGAGAGGCGCTCAGCGCATTTTCCTGCTATTGCTTCGGCATCAATCGTATCAAACGACGCCGTTCGATAGGTAACGTCCACAGAGATCCGGCTATTTAATGTGGTGACTGCGAAAAGCAGTGGAATCGCAGGCCCAGTGGGGCCGACTCTGCGAAACTCCGGGATGCCGGCCTTCTCAATCCAGCTATCGGTGAGATTCACGTTGGTTATGCATGCCGCCATCGGCGCGCCCCTGAGGAATGATGTTGCCCGGGCCCGAACGGAACGGGTGCGGCGCCAAAACGAGAGAGTCGGCGCAAATAACTCCGTGCGCGGGGCCAACTTCATCCGCCGCGTTTGAACGGCAATTCGCCTAACCAATTCGGGATGGCCGACGGCCTGCGGTTGTCGCTCCATCGCGATGTATTGTCCAAGCCGGAGCCCAAAACTGCTGCGCGCGGGCTCTCCCTCGAATCGGCGAATATCCATCGGTGAAACAATCGCCACAGCGTCGCGTTTTCCGCCGGTTGTCCATGTGATGGAGGCGCCGATCGCGTAAAACGCCGCCGCGAGAAAAACGTCATGCAGGGTCGCCCCGTTTTCCGCGGCTACTCGCCGGGAATGTTCCAGTGCATCGTGAGGGCATGAGATCGAAAAGGTGCGAGCTTCGAAATCCAGGATGGCGCGGGTTGGAATCCGGCAGGCGCGCCTCATCCGCATGGATTCGCGAGCGAACGCGAGCCATTCGTTCAGAAATCCGCGGCGCGGCGGCGACGTCGAGCTGCGATGCAATGGAAAATAGCCGGCAATGTCGATCTTACCCGTGCCGAACGTGAAGATACGGTGGAGCAGCGCGCGACTGGAAAAATCATCGGCTAACCAGTGATCGAAGGTAACGCCTAACCAATGTTCATCGCCGTTATTGTCGATCACAAAGAAGCGCAGGGGCGCAGAATTCTTTTCGAACGGCCGGTTCAATTCGGCATTCAGATGCGTTCCGATATCAACAGCAGGTTGCTCGAGACGAACATCGGTCAGGTCGAGCTCGGCGGTGGCTGCGGTAATCGCGCTTTTCCAGCGTTCGACTTCCGGACGGAAAGGAAGTCGCATGACGTGGATGCCGTTGTAAGGGGCCAGGGCAGCCCAACCCTGCATCAGCGATTGAAACGCGGTGAGCTCTCCTGGGCCGGCGACCGTCATGCGTTGAGGTGTCGACGCGCCATAATCTCTTTATACAGCTCGACGAACCGGGTCGTTTGATTCTCGAACGTGTTTCGCATCGCCATCGCGCGTCCCCCAGCGCTCATTTTACTGCGACGATGTGCATCCAATGTTTCCTCCATTCGATTGGCTAGCGCAGACACGTCAGCCGGGTCCGATAGAACAAATCCTTCGCTATCGCCGGTCATCATCTCCGCGGCCCCGTTGAATCGCGACGTGACTACCGGTAATCCGCAGCTCGATGCTTCGAGAGTGACCAGGCTACAGGGGTCGTACCAGGTCGGATGAATAAAGGCATCCGCCGCTGCATAGTAGGGCAGGGGATCGATCTGCCCCATGAACCTAACGAACCGTGTCACATCCAATTTCTTCGCGAGGGCGATGAAACGGTCCGGCTTCTTTCCACCGGCTATAAGCATTCGCGCGGGTGCTCCGCGACCAATCAATTCGGCGATCGCACGGATGGCAGTGTCCGCGTTTTTCAAAAGGAGATTGTGCGCGAGCATCAGAAAGAGCACTTCGTCTTCAACTTCGACATGTTGCCGGGTGGATTCGCGGTATTTTTGCCGGATCTCCGGCGTGAACTTTTCCACCTCGACGCCGTTGTGGATCACGCGGATCCGGGAAGGTGGCAGCCGGTGCAATTTTTGAAAATGCTGCGAGACCATTTCGGAGACAGCGACAATGATTGCGGAATGATTGGCGTGCTGCCGTCGTTCGAGTTCCTCCAGTTCGCGGTAACGCTTTTCCCGCCAAAACCGAATCTGCCGCCACCTCGGAATGCGAAGGAGATTATGTTCCCACAATGCTTTTGTCGATCCGCCGTGTGGGTGGATCACATCGGCTGTCCAGCCGATTCCCATGTCGTGCACGATATCAAGCCCTAACGAAGGAATTCTCCCGGCCAAAAGCACTCCGCGCTCGAGCCTCGACTCCGGCATGTCCAGTTTGTGCGCGATGATCCCATCCGCGGAAGCGCCCGGATAGAATTCAAACGCGACCACATGAACTTCATGCCCCAATGCGACAAGGCGGCGCGCAAACTGACATGTCCAATGTTCCAGGCCGCCGCGCACCGGATCGAAGCGTTCGAGAACCAGACCGATTTTCATAAAGTCGCCAGTCCCCCGATTTGCCTAACGATTCGGAATGACCGCTTGGCTGGCGCGGAGGGCGACCTTTTCCTCGGCGCGGATACCATTATTCACATCGCGGACTTCAAGAGTCGCGGTGGCCGGCGTTGTGTCCCAATTGAATTCGATGAGGCCGAAGTTTAGGTCGGTGTAGTTGCTTCCCCGGCGGTAGGGATTCTTTTCCTTTTTGAAGTTGTAGAAGATGCTGTTGATCACGTGGTGAGTTAACCCGCTGGAGGTAATGTCGTAAATTCCGTAGGGGAATCGCGTGTCATCCAATCGTGAGATCTCGCCGAGATGGCGATCCCCACTGAGAAAAATCACATTAGGCGCTGCGCTTTTGGCGACGAGATTCAGCAAACGTTCGCGCGCACTCGGAAAATCGTCCCATTTTTCATAAGGATGCTGATTGGCGATCACCTGGATGCCGGATCCGATCAGGGTAACGTCAGAATCACCGGCGGCGAGCTGGGCTTCGAGCCATTGCCATTGCGTCGCGCCCAAAATGTCCGCTTTGGGTCCCGGTTTGTCCCGGTTGTAACGAACGTCGAGCAGAATGATCTTCACGCGTTTGCCGGAGGGGCCAAAACTGTAGCTCGCATAAACGCCGGCCTGCTGGCGACGCGGGCTGTCCGGCGGTTCATCCAGGAAGTCGAGAAGGAGCTTTTCGCTTTGGCCCTTGTTAGGATTTTCTTTTCCGCCATCGCTGATTCCGTAGTCGTTATCGTCCCAAACCCCGAGCACGCGGCTTTCCTGCCGGAGCGTCTTGTAGCCATCATGATTCTTCTCGATTCGATAGCGGCGCTCGAGATCTTTGAGATCGGCAGCCTGGCCGTAAACGATATCGCCAAGCCAGATCCACAGATCGGGTTTGCATTCTCTGATTGGCTTCCAAAGCGGTTGCGGTTTGTATTCGCGATTACAGGAGCCGAAAGCGACACGCTTGATGATGTCGGGCGAATCTTCCGCAAACGACGCTGCGACTGCGCCTAACGCGAGCGCGACGAGAATGGCCAGTTTGCGCCGCACTCGTTAGACCGCGGCTTGGGAACTGACGAGCTCGGACTCGGGAATCTCATCCGCGAGGCTGAGGCTCTGCTGCCGGGCCATGTGCTCGAATGGACCGTTGCCGGCAAGCAATTCGCGGAATGTTCCCTGTTCGACGATGCGGCCCGCGGACAAAACGACAATGCGATCCATGGCCGCGAGGGTGGAGAGCCGGTGAGCAACGCAGATCACTGTCCGATGTTCCTCCAGACGATCGACCGCGGCCTGGAGCTCCGCTTCGGCCCGGGCATCGAGCGACGCCGTCGCTTCGTCGAGAATGATGATCGGCGCATCACGAACAAAAGCGCGCGCGATCGAAATGCGTTGTCGCTGGCCGCCAGAAAGGCGTACGCCGCGTTCGCCAACGCGCGTATCATAACCGTTGGGCAACTGCGTGATAAATTCGTGGCAACCCGCATCGCGCGCCGCCATTTCAATCTCGGCCCCGGTCGCTCCCGGTTTTGCGCAAGCGATATTGTCAGCGATGGATTGATCAAAGATAACGACCTCCTGGCTAACGAGTCCCACGAGGTTGCGCAGATCGGTGATTCGCACATCACGCAGGTCGCTCCCGTCGATTTCGATGACGCCACTGGTCGGGTCGTAAAATCGCAGCAGCAAATTAACGAGCGTGCTTTTGCCGGAGCCGTTTTCACCCGCAATGCCGATCTTTAATCCGCGCGGAATTTCAAGATCGACATGTTCGAGAACAGGCTGGGTTTCATAGGCGAAACCGACGTCGCGAAACCGGATGGCGGACGAAAACCCGGCGAGCGGTCTGGCATCCGGTTTTTCCTGCACGGTTGGCTGCTCGGCCAGGATCTGTTTGAGGCGTCCGACGCCGATCCGTGATTCCTGCAACATGATATGAAGTGATGCCAGTCTCTTGATCGGTTGAAAAAACAAAATCATACCGGAGAGAAACGCGACCATTTCCGGCGTCGTGCGGTGTGAGAAAAAAACGTAAATGATCAACATTCCCAGTCCGAACATCCCAAATGTTTCAATGATCGGATTTATTTGCTCGCGGGCTTGCACGCTTTTGATGCTGGCCTGCACCAGTTTTTTTGAGAGCTCGCGGAAACGTTTTGTTTGTTGATCTTCCAGGTTGAGAGCCTTGACCACGCGGATCGCGTTAAGCATTTCGACAAGGAGACTCGATTGTTGAATGGTTGCGCTGGTGCCGGCAGCGGCCGCACTTCGCGCGCGCGCGCCTAATGTGGAGATAGGAATAAGGCAAAGCGGAGTCAATACGAGCGCGGCAAGTGTGAGTTTCCAATCAATGACGCAGAGAAAGAAAATGATACCGATCATGGTGAACGGTTGCGCTACCGCGTCGGAGAAGCCCACGCTGAGGCAGCGATTCAATGCCGCGGTATCGCCATTCACGCGCATGAGGAGATCCCCCATGGTCGACCGGTTGAAGTAATCGATCGAAAGGCTTTGCAGTTTCGCCAGGACATCCCCGCGCAAATCGCTAACGACATTCTGGCTCAATGACGTCATGGACCACTCGCGGAGGTAATCGCTAAGTCCTCGCAGACCCACCAGCAGGGGCAGGAAAAGTAGTCCTCCGACGATTTGTAATTTGTCGATGGGACGTCCTACGCGCGGTAGCCAGGCATCAACCAAGTGGTGGGTAACTCTTTCGATCTTTTGGCGCATGTCCCCGCCGACGGCATGTGCGTTCGACTCCGTCTGCGGCGAACCCAGCCGCTCAAGGATTGTTTTCGTCCCCCAGACCAGTGCGCCGTTCGATAGGCCAAACACAATCGAGAAAACAATACCGGCCACAAAAGTGATCCAGTACCGGCGCAAATACGGGGCGCCAAAGCGGACTATGTCGAGGAGGTATTGCAGAGATTCTTCCTATTCGAGGGGCGAGCGGACAATGTTGTTTCATCCCGGTTTTTCGCAATATTTTTCTTGAAAATGACCCGTTAGTTGGCAAGAAGGGGCAGGTACATTCCCTTCGCCGCGACTTTTTCATGCCTAACGCTGAACCCTCCCGCCCATCCATCCTTTTGATCGCGGGAGATGTCTCCGGCGACGTCCATATTGCGGCGCTTGCCCGGGCGTTGCTGGCAAACGATCCAAACCGCACCGTGCATGCCCTCGGTGGACGGCGCGTGAAAGAGGTCATCGCTGATTCGCCGGGCGGACGCTTTGTGGGAGACACGACAAACTGCAGTGCAATAGGCATTTATTCGGCGATCCGGATCTACTTCCGCTGCCGAAAGCTGGGGAGCGCATTGCACAGGTTCATTCGGACCCATCGGGTCGATCTCGCCATCCTATGCGATTGGGGCGGATTTAATGGCCGGGCTCTCAAGGCGTTACACGCCCTCGGGATTCCCACACTGTATTATTTCCCGCCGCGGTCGTGGGAGCGCCAAGGCTCGCCGGGGCTGGGTATCGCTCCGTATGTCACGCGCGTGGCTACGCCATTCCAATGGTCGGCGGAGCGGCTCCAGAATGCCGGGGCCCAGGCGGAATGGGTTGGCCACCCATCCCTGGAAAAGCTTTCGACGCTGGAGGATCGAGACGCTCTCCGGCAGAGGCTGGAGGTTGGGCCTAACGACACACTGGTTGCGTTGCTACCGGGCTCGAGACGAAGCGAGATCCGGGTGATGGCAAGTCGCATGGCGGAGGCGGTCTCGCGTGTCAACGGGCAGAACGGAAAGCATCCGATGCACGTGATTGCCGTGGTTCCGCGGGAGCTCGCGGCCGAAGCGCGTTCGCATTTGCCGGCTTCGATCCGAATTGTGAGCGATTGCGCAATGGACGTCCTGCTCGCGTCCGATGCGGCTATTGTAAAAACGGGAACCGCCACGCTGGAAGCGGCGCTCGTCGGCACACCACAGGTCGCTGTTTATGACGCCTCGATGATTGGTCGACTCGAATGGTGCCTGCTTTGGGCGTGGAGGCGCATTCCATTTATCGCGATGCCGAACATTATCCTGCAGCGCGAAGCTGTTCCGGAATTGATCGGCCTGAAGTGCGCGCCCGGGAAAATCGCGACGGCATTGACGCGAGTGCTTCACAACGAAGCAGCCCGCGAGGAAATGCTGAGGGATTACTCTCTTATCAGAAAAGCGCTCGGGTCCGAGTTGTCGGTAACGCCGACGGAACGCACCGCTCAAATCGTCGAGGAAATGTTGATCGAAGTCGCGGCGACGGTTGAAGCCGATCCGATCCAGCGCCGGCGCACGCACAACCTGCAGGTCGAACCGGCTACGGGTATAGCGGTCTAGTATTCGCCGCAGCCGCAAAAGCGGTGATCTTAACGGCCGTGGTCCGGCTATTTTATTGGTGCTCGTATCTGGCTTTCCGGCTTTGCGAAAGCTTCGTCCGACTGCTGCCGCTCGGCTTCACGTTTGTTGTCGGTCTGGCCGGCGGTGAGCTGGCCTATCGAATTCTTTGGCGCCGCCGCGCATTAGCCTTGAGCAATTTGCGCCTCGCGTTCGGCGCGGAAATGTCCGAGGCGCAACTTCGCGCACTTAACCGGAAACATTTCCACCTGCTGGGTGCCAATCTGCTTTCCGGCCTCAAGATGTTTACGATGCCGGACGATGATATCTGGAAGCGAATCTCGGTGGAGATCACGGATGAGCGGCTCAATACAGGCTGGATCGCGCTCATCAGCCATATCGGCAACTGGGAACTTTATGGGCATGTCGCCCGCAAATTTCCGGAGTTCCGGTTCGGCGCGGTTTATCAACCGCTGGCCAATCCGCAGATCGATCGGCATGTGCAGGAGACGCGAAGGCGATCCGGAATCACGTTGTTCGATCGCCGCACTCAACTTCTGGCGTGTGTGCGCTTTCTTCGCGAAGGCGGCGTCATTGGTCTGCTGGCCGATCAGGGCGCGGGATACGCCGGGTTGTGGACGCCTTTGTTTCGGCGACTTACTTCGTCGTCCACGCTTGCGGCGAGGCTTTCACTTCGCACCGGGCTTCCGGTAGTGCCATTGGCGATTAATACCTGCGGCCGTGCCCGCTGGGAGTTGATCGTAGGAAAACCGGTTTTTCCTGATGGCGAAGTGGAATCGTTCACCGCTCGGATTAATGGATTGCTCGAGGCACAGATCCGGCGGTCGCCAGCGGATTGGTTATGGGCGCACAACCGCTGGAAACCCTTGCGCCCGCATTTTTTGTTCACGCGCGACCATCGGCCGGTTTATTTTCCGCCCGGATTCGAACGATCCAAGCTCGATCAATTCAGGATCTTGATCGTTTCGCCAACCGCACCCGAACTGGCGAAGGCAACATTTTCCGCGGTGAATACGATTAAGAATGGTCGCCCGGACACGTTTGTTGCTGTTCTCTCGCGCGCGGAAATGGTTGCGATCTGGAAACCGAATCCGGATGTCGATCAGATCCTTGATTGGAAAAACAAAGATTCAACAGTCTCTTTGGTTTCAAAAATTCGAGCCGCTGCTGACTTCGACGCATGCATCTTCTTCGAAGGTAACGGGAAAGTCTCGCTGGCAGTCTTTCTCGCCGGCATTCCTGTCCGCGTGGCACGCCGCGGCATACCTGGTAGCTTGTTCTGTAATCAGCATCCGGCCGAACCCGAACAAGCATTTGATTCGACGCGGATGAATTTGCACATTGCCCAGAGTGTCGGGGCAAATATCAATGCGGCTCTCGCAGCGGAGCGATCTCGCGCGCGACTCCAGACAACTTGAACATGCAGAAGTGCCGCGTTGAATGTGGTCCGGTGGGCACATCGTCGGACGCCACTCGTTCCACGCGAGCATAGTAATCCGTTAACGAGTATAGGTAACAACGGCTGGAAACGAAAAGGATCGGTTCGGGAGCAGCCGCCGTCAAAGGACGATCAATGTCGAATTGAGTTGATGGTTTCGTTTGGTTAGGCCAGGAAACAATCCGCCACTTATCGTCGCGCAAATAGTAAAGCAATGAAGCGGTCACGTCGTTCTGATTAGCCGCGATGGTGCGGATGCCGTTTGCGGCCGCCTCCTGCCTCACCCGCGACGCCATCGCTTTCCAGCCGAGCGTTCTATGGTAGATGTCCGGCTGGGCAAGAAAAGGAACGCTCAGGCGATCGGCGAAAGCATCGGTCACCGCGAGCGTGACCTGTGTGATCAACCCGATCGCAATCGACACAACGAGCCAGCCGCGCCGATTGTGCCTAACGAGCATTGCAGCGGCGACGATCGTCAGGCCCAGCGCTGAAGGAGCGGCCCAATTCGCCTCCGCGCCGGCGATCAGGGCCAGCGCCGTAATCAGCGTGAGCAGTGGCACCGCAAAGGCCAGCAGGATTCGATCGGCTTGCGCCAACGGAAATTTGGTACGCCACACGAAGATGAAGAGAACCGTAGCCAGGATGATCGGTCCGCAGACGCCGAACTGGCCGGCAATGAATTCCAGGGCGCCCAGAGGATCGATATGTAATCCCTGTCCAATCGCGTTGCCCCAGGTATGGCGGAAAGTGGCGTACCCGTGCGTGGCGTTCCAAACGATGTTTGGCGTCATAATCAGTGACCCCAGAACGAGGGATGACCACAGTGCAGGAGTGCGCCAGATCGTGCGAGCGCGCGCATCGACGAGAGCCGCGGCAAGCGCGCCCAGCAGAAAGTAAATCATTGCGTATTTGGCCAATAGTCCGAAACCCAGCGCCAGCCCGAGAATGATCCACCATGGCCAGACGCGCCTATCGAGCATTTGGAAGTAAGCCAGGAGCGCCACCGCCCAGAAAAACATCAGAGGAACGTCGGTTGAGATGATTCGCGACGAAAAAGCGACGCCGGTTCCGAACGCAATACATAGTCCCGCCCAAAACGCGGTGCGCGCTCCATACAGATGATGCGCAATCCAGTAGCCGACTAATGCGGTTCCGGCGTAGAACAACGCCGACGGTGCGCGCACGGACCATTCCGACGTTCCAAAGAGGCGTCCGAATTCACCAATGATCCAGGCAATGAGCGGCGGCTTGGAGAAGTAACCGTACGCCGGAGCTTGTCCCCACGCCCAGTAACGGGCTTCGTCGGGGAAAAGATCGACAACGGAAAACCGGAGGGCGAGTAGTCGCAGCGCGGTTAGCGCCATTACGATCGCGAAAAGCCGCCAAAAAGATTTTGCCGATCTGATCTTGTGACTTAGATCGGCCAGCCAGCGATCAACTTGTTCGTCGGTAAGGCGCGATCGTTTCCAGCGGTAAATGAAACCGTGGCCCACCCAAGTCACCAGGAACGCGGCAACGCCCGCGGCTAATATGTCGCTGGCGTAATGACCGCCAAATGCCATCCGCAGAAGGCCTGTCGTTAGGCCAAAGAGCGTGGCGGCCCCGAACGCAAGCGGGCGGACAGCAGCCGGAGCCAAAGCCGCCGGCGCATAAGTCCAAAAAGCAGTCGCGGCTTCTCCCGAAAAAAACGACCCGTTGTGCGGCCCGTCTCCGCGCGGATCCCACCACGGTTTGAAGGCATTGGTGCCGCTGAATTCCACGGTCATGATCGGGCGTGGACGGCCCCAGTGCTCCTTGAAAATAATATTCGGAAGAACGATAGCAGTGAGGAATATCGTCGTTAGGAAAAAAACGATCGCCCGGCCGGAGATCAAAAGTGGTTTGTCCGGCCGGATCAATTTAAACAACGGTGCGATAAATGCCGGCGCGGCGAAACCCCAGGCGATCCACATCGCCGCGCGCCGAACGTACTCCGCGTTTCCCCGCGGGTTGAAGAGGAATGTCCCGGTGGCCTTGTCGTAAAACAAATGAGCTATTACGACATCGAGTTGCGGGAACAACGCGAAGATTAGTCCCGTGACGAGCGCAACGTAGAGGGCGACGATGAGACCTGTTCGATTCATGAATGCCGAAGGCTCATCGCCTGCCGCGCGCGCAGGAGAAAGGGCTCACCACTCCGTTATTCTTCCCATCGTCTCAAGAGGATGGCGACGTTTGTTCCTCCAAAACCACTGGAGTTCGTTAACGCGATCCTCGGCGCGTGTTCCACAGGTTTTGTAACGACGGCGACGGATTCGAATTCTGGATCGAGCTCGGTGATGTTGGCTGAAACAGGTGTAAACCCATCCTTCAATGCCAGGCAGCAAAAAGCCGCTTCCATGGCGCCGGCGAGGGACAATCCGTGGCCGGTAATGGATTTCGTGCTGCTGACGTAAGGCGTTTTTGTGTCGCCAAAGACGCGTTTGATCGCCCGAATTTCGGCGATATCACCAGCCTGTGTCCCAGTGCCATGAGCGTTAATGTAGTCGACATCGCTGGCGCGAATTCCGGCATTGTCGATTGCCAAGGTCATCGCTCGGGCGAGGCCGTCACCTTCCGGCTCCGGCGCCATCACACTATACCCGTCGGACGCTTCGCCCCATCCAATGACTTCCGCCTGAATCGAAGCGCCGCGACTACGGGCATGGTCGAGATCTTCCAATACCAGAACCGTTGCACCGCCCCCGACAACAAACCCGTCGCGTTGTCGATCGAACGCGCACGGGCTCGATGCCGGATCGGTTTTATTCGTTAGGGCGCGAGTGGCGACAAACGGCAGGACACTGAAGAGGTTGCAGTCTTCGGCGCCGACCACGAAAACAACATCCTGGCTGTTCGCGCGAATTTTATCGACCGCGGCCCCCAGCGCGTGCGCGGACGACGCACATGCGCTCGAAAAACCGAGTGACGCGCCTTTTATTCCAAAACCCGCGACAAGGTTCATGTTCACGGTTCCGGCAATGCTCGCAATCATCGCCAGGGGATTGCACCGTTGCGGACCCTTCTTGAACATGATGTCCAGGTATTCGTAGGTTAACCATGGTGAGCCGCAGGACGCACACATGGCGCCGGTGCGGGGATTCGACACCAAACCCGGCGGCAGCCTGGCGTCGTCAATGGCCTGCTGCATTGCACAAAACGCGTAGAGTGCATTCGGCGACATGGAACGCAAAAGCTCGCGCGAGATTTTGTAGCGATCCGGGTAGGTCCATTCTTCCGCGCGAATCTCGGGAAAGGTGAAGCCTTTCACGGTTCCGGCAAGTCGGACGGGAACACCCTGGCGCTCCAAAGCGGGATAGTACTCTATGCCTGTCCGGCAATCGCGAAGGCTGCGCAATACCTCTTCACGATCGTTTCCGATGCTCGTGATGAAGCCTATCCCGGTGACGACCACACGTCGCCGATTTGTTAGGTCGTTTGCTGCCATTCCCCGGATTCTATCGCGCATCCCCGTGCATCCATCAACAATGACTCAGTCATGATGCGCTCCAGTCGACGGCGTTCGGTTTCGAATTCGTCCTCCGTCCACGAACCATCGATCCGGCAGGGTTCGCCAATCACCAACTTCATGCGTGAAAAAGGAAGCCCGATGGCGAATCCGTCCCAGGTCTTGAATCGAAGGTAACGTGAATATTCAACGGAGAGGGGAATGATGGGCCGGCCCGTTATCTGGGCCAGATAGAGCGCTCCCGATTGTAAACGATAGCGTGGACCGCGCGGACCGTCCGGCGTGACGATCATGTCATGTCCTTCCGCAATCCGCTTCGCCATTTCGCGCAGGGCAACGGAAGCGCGGCGAGATGTCGATCCCCGCACTGCGCCGAGCCCGAAATGCGCGAGGAATTCCGCGAGAAGCGAACCTTCAGGACTTGCGCTTGTCAGCACGAAAGCGCGTGGCCGATCTCGGCGTCGGCGGCGTTCGTAGAAGGCCGGGAGGCCCGTAATGCGGTTATGCCAGATCAAGAAGATGACCGGCCGTTGGAAACTACCGGCAAGGTATCCCGGCTTATCCTCTACGATGTAGCGTAAGGTCAACCCATGCAGCCGCATGATCCAGGCGAGTGTCGCCATGGCAGAGCGCCAAATCCATCCCGGTTGCGCCTCCAAACGCAACCGGAGCAAATATCCTGCTTTCCTGACGAGCCGGTACCGCAGCGACATGGACTTCGGCGTTTGCCCGTAGCCGCGTCTTGCTGGCGTCTCCGTCGTTGAGTTCAAACGTCCTGATGGACTTGTGCGAATCGTTGCTTCAAGAAGCCGATGACATCGCCGATCGTTTGCATCTGCTTCAAATCCGAATCTTCGATCACCAGATCCAGGGCGTCCTGCACATCGAGAACGATTTCCATCATGGTCAGTGAATCGATGCCAATCGACGTTAGCGGCGTCTCAGCCGTGGCCTTCTCAACCGTGGGCCGCATGTCCTCATGCACGTACCGCCAGACGATTCCACGGACAATCGTCGGAATCAGTTCCGGATCGCCGGTGCGCTGAAGCTCGATGATCGCGTCAGACGTTCCTTCGCGGCAGCGTTTGAAGCTACGCCTGATAGCTTGCATTTGTTCTTCCGTTGGTGGCGTGCGCATGGGTGTAGGGCGTTAGTTTCGCGGTTCCGGCCGCATCTTGATGCCGTCTCGAGCGCGAAGAGTCAATTGCGGTTGCAAAACAATTCGCTGCCCGGGTTCGGCGTGCAGTCTCCATTTTTGTGCGATTGCCGTCAGGCAGAGGACTCCTTCGACGCTGGCAAACATTTCACCGAGGCAGGACCGGCTGCCGGCCGAGAACGGAAAGTAGGAGAATCGCGGGCGACTCGCGCGGTTTTCCGGAGTCCAGCGATCGGGGTCGAAGTGTTCAGGGTTCGGAAACCATCTTGGGTCGCGATGTGTGACGTATTGTGAGAGCACCACGACCGAGCCGGCCGGGATCGTGGAATCTCCAATGCGGCAATCGCCGATCGCGCGCCGCCCGATTGCCCACAACGGCGGATAAAGGCGCAACGCTTCGGCAAAGATATTTGCCGTATGCGAAAGACTGGAAACGTCCTCGATCTGCGGAACGCGGCCTTGAAGCACGCGATCGATTTCCGCGTGGAATCGGCCTTCCTCTTCCGGATGCTGGGAAAGCAGGTACCAGCTCCACGCCATTGCGTTTGCCGAAGTCTCGTGTCCGGCGAGAAAAATCGTCATGGCCTCGTCTCGCAGTTGAAGGTCGGTCATTTTTTCGCCGCCGCATTCCGTGGCCTCCGTGAACAATAACATCGAGAGTAAATCGCCGCGATCCACAGCGCTCAATCGACGTTCCCTGATGATCTGATAAATGACTCGATCCAGCCGCGCCATCGCAGTGTCGAAGTCCTCCCGATCGGCGCGAGGGAGGAGCGAACGCTCGAATTGATCCAGAATTTCACTCAACGACGATCGAATTCCTTCGGCCTCCGCTTCCATATCTGCCCCGAACAACGTGCTGGCGACGATCATGAGGGCCAGCCAGTTCATTTCATCGCGGATGTCGATACTCGCTCCGGTTTGCCATCGATCGCGCAGTCGATAGGCCAGGGCGACCATCTGGCTCGCGTAAGAAGCGACGCGTTCCCGGTGAAAAGCCGGCTGAGACAGGCGGCGCTGCTGGAGATGGAATTCTCCTTCGCTAACGAATAATCCTTCTCCCAGTACTTCCCGGATTCGATCGACTGCAAACCATTTGGTAAAGTTGCGGTCGTGGGTTACGAGGACCTCGCGAATGTAATCCGGGTGATTGAGCAGGTACAGATCGTTTTCGTGGTCGCCCAGGCGAAACCGGGCAATGTCTCCTCGCTCGCGGGCGAGAGTTGTGAAGAACCCGAGCGGATCGCGCCGCATGGCGTAAAGCGCGGCATTCGGCGTCCGTATCTGTTCCCCAATTCCGTCCGGCATCTTCAAATTTCCGTTACCGCGATCCAAGGGTGCAGACAGGGCGTCGTTGAAAAAACGTGTTGCCCCAGCGAAACTTCAGATTTGTCATGACGATTAGATGGGCCGAGGTCAATAATTAGCCTACTACGATGCGATTCCAAGCGTGCACCATTATCTGCCAGAACTACCTGGCTCAGGCGCGCGTACTGTATCATTCCTTCCGGAAATTCCACCCCGACGCCCGGTTTAGCGTCCTCTTGATCGACAATGGTCGCGAAACATTCGACGAACCCTTCGAGATTTTTTCTCTCCGCGACATCGGCCTGCCGGAAGGCGAAGAGCATCGAATGCCGATGGTTTACCAGGTTACAGAGTTGGCCACGGCATTGAAGCCATGGTTCTTCCGGCATCTCCTTGAGAAAGACCGGCGCGAATTGCTTTATTTCGATCCCGACATCGAGATATTTTCACCGGTTAACCAGTTGGCCGATTTGGCCGCAAAACATTGCCTGGTCCTGACGCCGCATACGACGAATCCGATGCGGCGCGACGGCCAGGTTCGGCCTAACGAAACGGACATACTCGGTTCCGGCGCATATAATCTCGGATTTCTTGGATTGAATGCAAAGTGCGACCGGTTTCTCGACTGGTGGAGCGAGCGTCTGCTGCGGGAGGCAATGATCGACATTGCGAACATGAGATTCTGCGATCAACGGTGGATGGATTTTGCGCCGGGCTATTTCGACGTTCACGTCCTCAAGGATGAAACGTGCAACGTCGCCTATTGGAACGCCGATTCCCGGCCGATTGTGTGGACCGGAGAACGTTACGAAATCAACGGTCGCCCACTGAGCTTCTTTCATTTCAGCGGCTTTCGGCCGGAGACGCCGCACCTCCTTAGTATTCATCAGGGAGTCAATCCGCGAACGCGCCTGAGCGAGCATCCGGACCTGGCCCGGCTTTGCGGGGAATACGCTGAGAAACTGAACGCGGCGGAGTATGCGCGGTTGCGGAAGATTCCTTACGGATTGGATACCACGCCGGACGGGCTTCAAATTACCAAGGCGATGCGCCTTCTTTACCGCGAAGCGCTCATCAATCACGAAGAAACAGGCGCAGAAGCTCCGCCGAATCCGTTCGTCGATTCCGCCGCTTTCATTCAATGGCTTAACGAGCCGTTGAATCCGCATCGTTCTCCGGAGATCACGCGTTACTTTGCCGGAATCCATGCAAGCCGTCGCGACTTGTCCGCCCGTTACCCGCGGTTGTTTGATTTGCATCGAGACGGGTTTTACGAGTGGCTGCGGCAATCAGGCCGGAATGAAGTCCCGATTCCTAACGAATTATTTCCCGTGACGCCGGATAGACCGGTCGAAAAGGACGACGTGGAAGTAGTTCCTGGCGTAATCCTAACCGGATATCTGCGGGCCGAGGTCGGAACCGGGGAAGCGGGCCGTCTGATGACATTGGCGGTGGAGGCTTCAGGCGAAAAACATTTTACCTACGTTTCTTCCGAAGCGCTGAGCCGTCAGAACCATCCCTGGCAAAATGGATCTTCTCCGTTCGCCGTTTTCTCTGCGCCGCCTTACGACACGAACTTGTTATGCATCAATGCTGACCAGCTGCCATTGTTCGCAGAGCGCGTCGGTCCCGCTTTTTTTCGTAACCGTTACAACATCGGGCTTTGGTTCTGGGAGGCGGAAATTTTCCCGCAGTCGATGCATGCCGCGTTCCATTACCTGCATGAAGTATGGGTAACGAGCGAATTCGTGCGCGAAGCAGTGGCACAACACTCTCCAATCCCCGTGCATACGATTCCACTGCCGTTAAACGTGGAGAAGCCGATCCCGGAAACGTCCCGGGCCGACCTCAATCTGCCCGAAGGTTATCTTTTTCTTTTTTCCTTCGATTTTTTCAGCGTCGTCGAGCGCAAGAACCCGCTTGGACTCATCGAAGCCTTTAAACTCGCGTTCGCGCCGGGTGAGGGTCCCAGGCTTCTGATCAAGACGATCAACGGGCATCGGTATCTGGCCGAGCTTGAGCGGTTGCATCATGCCGCAGCGGGCCGTCCCGATATCATCATTCGCGATGGTTATTTGACTGCTTCGGAGCGTGATGCCCTTGTTGCTCAGTGCGATTGTTACGTGTCGCTGCATCGCTCGGAGGGATTCGGCCTAACAATCGCTGAGGCGATGCTTTTTCAAAAGCCGGCGATCGCCACACGCTATTCGGGCAACCTGGAGTTCATGACGGATTCAAACAGCTTCCTGTGCGACTATCGGCTTCGCCGAATTGGTCCCGGTTTCCCTCCTTATCCGAATGACGCTCGCTGGGCCGATCCCAGGATTTCTGGGGCGGCCGAGCTGATGCGGTTCGTTTATCAGAATCCCGAGGAAGCGCAGCGTCGCGCTAAAAGGGCGAAGCAGGATCTTCGCGATAAGCATGCTCCGGAAGCTGTAGCGAAATTTATTAGTGGTCGCCTGGCGTGCCTTCGACAGAATCCGCCGCCATTGCTTCCGACCGCGGCCCAGCACCTGGAAAGGCCGGTCGCGGTTGCGGCGCGAGACGCGATCGAGCGAGGGGCGGACGTAAGGAGAACCGTTCCCCCGCTGCTCACGTGGATTCTTGAAGGACCGCGGCGCGCAATGAAAAAATTCCTGCGCGCGTACGAGAAGCATCATCGTCAAATCGGGCTGTCTATGCTTGACGCATTCAAGGAAGTCGACGCGGAGTGGGCGCGTGACCGCGCCGGCTTGGTCAGGCGGCTCTACGCTCAGGATGATGAGATCAAGGGCTTGAAGGAATCCCTGAATGACGCGCTCGAACGACTGTCGTCGATCGAAAAGGGGGTTAATGGGTCGTCGCCTTCATCCGGCCAAAGCAGCACCCCGCCGCGAGTCGTTACCTCCAGTCCGGCAAAGTCAGAAGCATCGCACAGGCCGGAAAACGGCAACGGTCAGTGATCGCGTTCTGACCCTGCTGATCCGGCATGCACTTGATCAATCGAAAGTTCGATCTGTCCATCGTCATTCCGATGGATGACGACCATGGATACGGAGAGGCTTGCGTTAAATCCTGGAATTCCCAGACGGTTCCACGCGATCGCCTGCAGCTGGTCATTGTCGACCCCGGCGAAAATCCAAAACTTACGCAACGAATCCGGCAGCAACTTTCGCCGCAGGACGTGGTGATCGACGTCGAGAGCGACAACGAAGGCCTGCTTTACGAGCGCGGCGCCAGCTTTTCGGACGCCGATCTGATTTTGATGACCGAAGGGCATTGCATTGCGGAGCGGCAAGCGGCGGAGGAAGTGCTCCGGCTCTTCGAAGATTCCAATGTAGCGGCGATCAATTTGCGCTCGTCTCACCTCGAGCCCACGATGATCGCGAAGCAGCAAAGTCTGGTGGAGAACCAATGGAACGCCGATTGGCCGCCCGGGCATTGGCGAACGATCTCGTTGCGGGGATTTGCAGTGCGTCGTGGAGTTTACGAACGCCTGGGCGGTTTTCAGCCGCAATACCGCCGCTTTTGCGCCAACGCATTCGTCATCGAGCTGGAAGCGCGAGGTTTGTCGCTGGTGCCTAGTCACACTTCGTTAGTTCGACACGGTAATTGTCCGCACATAATGGACGTGGCTTCTGCCCTGCGTGATTCAGCGCGCGGTCAGATCGAATGGCGAGCGCGTTTGCAGGAGGAGAAGCCTCCGGACATTGCCGATCGTTACGTGGGTGGACTCGACTTCTGGAGTCGAAGAGGCGATCTCGCTCCCGAGACAGCGCGTATTCTCGCGGATTCACTTCTGCGGTCGATTTTGGCGGACCGGAAGCGAGCTGGAGGATGGCAGAAGGCGAGGCATGGGCTGGCCGAGCTTCCGCGTTTATGGGCTGCATGGATGATGGGCCCGCGGGCGAGCGCGTTGGCGCAACGCATCGCGCTTGGCTGGGCGATGCTCGTTTGCGGGTTATCCCGATGGCATCGCCGCACGCTGTTAACATCTTTCCTGCGGTTGTGGCGATGGAGCTTCGACAGTGGTTATGCTGAGTTTGTAGTCCCGCACAAAGTCGAACCGCAATGGATCGCCTTGGAGCCGAACAAGCCTGTCGATGTCGCTTCAATCCCTGATGGTGCGGTTGCGGGTCTGCGAGCGCGAGAAAAGTGGGGGGCGCAAGGCCCGTTTATGCGATGGAGTGGCCCGGTTTTCCTGCTTCGACTCCGATTGTCGATACAGGACTCTCGCCGGATAACGTTGGATATTCGATGTCTGCTCCGCCCCGGGGAACGGTGCCTGAGCGCTTTTCTCAATGGTATCGCGGTGGATCCATCCGCACTGATCGAGGAAGAGGAGAAAATCGTGATCGACTTGGCCCCGGAACTTCTCAAGCCGGACGGTCGGCTGGAACTCGTGGTCACCTGTCGCGCCGTGCAGCCCAGCCGGGAGGATAAGGGTGCGGTCGATCGGCGTCGTCTTGGTCTTGCCCTTTTCGCGGTTACAGCCGAATAACGGCCGGTCTACGCCAATGTCTGGACCCGCGCAAAGGACTTACTCGTGGCACGATCTTGCGGGTGCGCTGCTGGTGTTCGGCTTCACATTCGTCATTTTCCGGATTTCCCCACAGCATTCCGTGTCCGACTCGCGTTACACGATGTTCTTCAGTCAGCAGCTGCTTCGGAATCACACGATCAGCGCGGACGCCGGGGCGTTTCCGGAGATTCAGTCGGAAGGTTCCGAGATCGGCCGTATTCCCTATCAACTCGTGCGCATCGGCAATCGTCTCTATGATTTCTACCCTCCCGGCAGCGCGATGCTGTCGATGCCATACGTTGCCTTCTGCAATCTGATCGGAGTTTCGGCCATTGATCAAAACGGTGTCCACGACAAGGCCGGCGAAAACCGGATTCAAGCCTATCTGGCGGCGCTGCTAATGGCGGGACTATCCGCGGTGATTTTTCTGACGAGCCGGCTTGTCCTTTGGTGGCCATGGAGCCTGCTTCTCGCGCTTGCGACTGCATTTGGCACTCAGGTTTGGAGCACCGCTTCGCGCGCCGTCTGGTCGCAAACGTGGGGAATTTTTGTCCTGGCGTTCGCCATTTGGCTGATCTTTGGGGCCGCGGTGAGAAAACTCCCCCTGCGTCCCATGCTTCTGGCCACGTGCCTCTCGTGGCTCTATTTCGTTAGGCCAACATACAACCTGACGATCGTTGCGATCGCCGTCTACGTTTTTGTTTATCACCGAAAAGACCTCATTGCTTTTGTTCTTGCGGGTGGCGCCTGGCTGGCCGTTTTTATCGGCTATTCCGAATACAATTACGGTTCTTTGTTGCCGCCGTACTATCAACAGCATGGGTTCCGCTATCCCATGTTCTGGGAATCGCTCGCCCGCAATCTGGTGAGCCCTTCCCGGGGGCTATTCGTATTTGTTCCGGTGCTATTTGTCGTCATCTATTTGTTAGTGCGCTACCGGACACAGTGGACACGTCTGCTGGTGCTAAGCGTGGTGGTGATTGTGTTGCACTTGTCATTAGTCTCCCTTTTCGGGCGGCGCGGAGGGCACTGTTATGGGCCGCGCCTGATGACGGACCTCGTTCCATGGCTGGCGTTGCTAGGTATGCTTGCTGTCGAAGCCAGGCTTCGATGGGGCGAGCGTAATCCTGCGGCGAATTCCAGGCTGCGCGTGCGCGCGGAGTCCGCTGTTGCCGCTATTTTACTGGCAGCCAGCATCTGGCTCAACGGGGTGGGGGCATGGTCGAAGGATGCGTGGCGCTGGAACGTCAGGCCCACCAACATCAACGACGAGCCGCAGCGAATCTGGGACTGGAAGCATCCGCAGTTTCTCGGCTCGCCGCGCGATTCGAAAACGTAGCCTAACGAAGCATCATGGATCCGACGGTGAACCGCCGACCCTCGATGCTCGAACGCCTCGAGAGAAGAAAAGACCTGCTCGGCGGTGTGCTGCTGTTCCTCCCTGCATTCCTGATTTTCTGGTTGTCGCCCATACATGTTCTTGCCGATTCCCGTTACGCGCTGTTTTTCAGCCAGCGATTGCTGCGCAACCATACTCTGAGCGCTGAGTCGTCGGCATTTCCGCAAACCCAATCGCGCCAATCGGGGCAAATTCCAGAGCGAGGGTCGGCGCCGCCATATCAACTGATGCAGTTAGGGGAACGTTTCTATTATTGGTACCCGCCGGGGACGTCGATACTGTCGATGCCGTTCGTGGCTGTTGCGAATGCGGCCGGAATTTCGGCGATCACGCCGGATGGTAGGTATAATCCACCGGGCGAATCGCAAATGGAAGCAGCGCTCGCTGCGATTCTCATGGGTGGGCTGACCGTGATCGTCTTCTACACGAGCCGGCTTCTTCTTTCATTGAACTGGAGTTTGTTAGTCGCCGTCACCACGGCGCTGGGCACTCCAGTTTGGAGTACCGCTTCACGAGCCACGTGGTCGCATACGTGGGGAATTTTCATCCTGAGCTTGGTTGTTTGGCAGATTCTCCGGGCGGAGGCCAAACGGATCCGTTTGCGCCCGATCGTGCTCGCGACCTGCCTGTCCTGGCTATACTTTTGCCGACCCACATTCAGCAGTTCCATTGTTGCGGTAGCCATTTATGTGCTGATTTATCATCGAAGCGTTTTCCTTTCTTTTGCCCTGACTGGATGCGCCTGGCTCGCCGCTTTTATTGGTTGGTCCGAATATGTTTATGGAACGTTTTTGCCTCGCTACTATTGGCAGGACAATCTCCGGTTCACGCTGTCGTTTGAAGCTCTTGCGGCTAATCTCGTTAGTCCGGCGCGCGGATTACTGGCATATGTACCGATACTCTTCGGTCTGGCTTACTTGTTGGTTCGCTATCGCCGATGTTTAAAGAAGCGACTGGTGGTGCTGGCGCTTGGCGTCATAGCTTTTCACATCATCTATATCTCCGGGTTTACCCCATGGCATGCCGGACATTCCTATGGGCCGCGCCTGACCACGGATCTCATCCCGTGGTTCGCCTTGCTCGGGATCCTCGCTCTGAGGGCCCGATTGCAGTGGAGAGAAGAAAATCCCGAACGCGGTTCGCCGTTGTTTGCGGCAACAGGATGGGCTGTCACCATTTTGTTGCTGCTTGGCAGTATTACGCTCAATGGGATTGGCGCGCTTTCGCAGTACGCCTGGCTTTGGAACGTCAGACCCATGGACATCGACAAGAGCGTGGAGCGTGTTTGGGATTGGAAACATCCGCAGTTTGTCCCCTGGAAGTCCCGTCCGCGACGGGCTTTGAGGCCTAACGATTCGTGATTCTCTCGAGGTCCCATGCTTAAGTCTCTGCGAACTGGCGAACTCGCCCCGCTTCTCCTGCTTTTCCTGGCGACTTTCATCGTGTTCCGGTTGTCGCCGATCCGAACGATCTACGACTCGCGGTACTCAATGATGTTCGCTGAAAACCTGCTTCGGCAGCATAGTTTCAGCCTCGATGGCGGGGCATTCCCGGAATTGCGTTCGCGCAAACCTGGACAGATCCACGTTCCACATGTCGATCTTCCGTATCACCTGGTCCAAGTCGGCGAACGATTCTATTACATTTTCCCGCCCGGCAGCTTCATCCTGTCCATGCCCTACGTGGCCCTGGCCAATGCCTTGGGAATTTCGGCATTCGATCAAAACGGCATGTACAACGAGGACGGTGAGAGACAAATCGAAACCGGCCTGGCTGCGCTTCTCATGGCCGGGTTGTCCGTTATTATTTTCTTAACCGCTCGACTCGTTGTTCCCCTGTGGGCAAGCCTGGTCGTTTCCCTCGTCACGGCGTTTGGCACGCAGGTTTGGAGCACGGCGTCACGTGCCGTCTGGACGCACACTTGGGGAATTTTCATCCTGAGTATTGTTATTTGGCAACTTGTTAGGTCGGAAGTGAAGCAAGTAGCCCTGCAACCTGTCGTTCTTGCGTCGTGCCTTGGCCTGCTGTTTTTCGTGCGCTCTGGCTTCAGCGTCGCGATTGTTGGAATTGCCCTTTACGTTTTCATCTATCATCGCCGAAATTTCCTGGCGTTCGCGCTAACTGGAGTGGTGTGGTTCGCGGCATTTACCGCGTATGCGCGATACTGCTTCGGCAGCCAATTGCCGGCTTATGAGCTAAAAACCGTCCGTTTCATGGACGGTTCGCTTTGGCCTGGTCTTTTGGGGACGTTGTTCAGTCCATCGCGCGGATTGTTCATATTCGTCCCGTTTCTGCTCTTCATCGTTTATTTGTTGATCCGTTATCGAGACGAGCTCAGGCCAAGGCTGCCGATCCTCGCGCTTGCCGTTATCGTTTGCCATCTTCTTGTGACCTCGAAATTCCGACACTGGCATGCTGGCCACGGCTACGGTCCACGTTACGCGACGGATCTCGTCCCGTGGTTTTCATTACTCGCCATACTTGCGCTTGAAGCCCGGTTGAGGTGGCGGAGTCAAAACGGCGCGCGTGATTCCGTTTGGCGTGCCGGTATCGAATGGAGCGTTGCGACATTTTTGGTTTCCCTCAGCGTAACCATCAATGGTATCGCCGCATTTTCATTGGGGGTCTGGCTGTGGAACGCAAGGCCGACCGATATTATGAATGACACCGCCCGGCTATGGGACTGGAAACACCCGCAATTTTTGGGTGTTCCTCGCTAAAGCGGAGTTTGTGTGCTACCCATTTAGCCACAAATTCCGGTTGCATAACCCCCGAGGCTTCGGCACATCAATCCGGTAACAATTGCCTTTTTGCACCGTTAGCTCAGCTGGTAGAGCAAGTGACTCTTAATCACTGGGTCGTAGGTTCGATCCCTACACGGTGCACCACTCCCGATCTATTGAATGACTGGCACGCCCCGCCACCCGGCAAAGAAACTCGTGCTGTTTCATCGCGATTTTCAGGGTTTCACCGGCGGTCATCTCAAAGTGTGGAATTACTTCAACCATGTCGCCGCTTCCCCGGCCTATGAGCCGCGGATTGCATTTACGCCGGACTCCAAATGGGATCCCACCAACCCATGGAAGGAGTCGCGCGCCTATGTCACCGATTGGAAACCCGAGGACGCCGACGTGCTTTTTCTCGCCGGTTTGGATTGGCGCGCCCTAACGGATAAACAAATCGCCGAGAAGCCAATCATCAATCTCGTCCAGCATCAGCGCCACGCTGATCACCGAAGCGAGCTGCGGAATTTTCTTAAGCATCGAGCCGTCCGGATCTGTGTGAGTGAAGAAGTCGCGACTGCAATCAAGGAAACCGGAATCGTTAACGGCCCGGTCCATGTCATTCCGAACGGAATCGACTTCTCTGCCATCCCCCGCGGATCGCCATTGGCGCAACGCAAGATCGACATTCTGTTCTGTGGTTTGAAAGCGCCGGAACTCGCGCGCGAGGTAGCGGCCGCTTTTGCCGGCGGAAAGCTTCGAGTTCAAACCGAGTTGAACTTCCTTCCCCGCTCAGAGTTTCTGGGATTGGTCAGTGACGCAAGAGTCACCGTGTTCCTGCCGCGGCCGGTGGAAGGCTTTTATTTGCCGGCACTGGAAGGAATGGCCTCCGGCACCGTCGTTGTCTGCCCCGATTGCCAGGGAAACCGCAGTTTTTGCATCGATGGGGCCAACTGTTTTCGACCGAAACACAATGCTCAGGCGATTATTACCGGGACACGGCGCGCATTGGCGCAGTCCGAGGCCGATTCTACGCGGATGCTGGAGCGCGCCAAGGCCACCGTTGAAGAGCATTCGCTCGCGCGCGAACGCGAAAAGTTTTTGCGCATCCTTACCCAGATCGAATAAATAGTCAGCGCCATGCGTAACGTGCTCATTACCGGGACACCCAGGTCGGGCACGACACTGCTTTGTTCGCTGCTAAACAAACTGTCCGATACAGTGGCGTTGCATGAGCCGATGAACGTCTGGGATTTTCCGAATTGCCGCGATGCCACGGCAGTCGCGGATGTGATTGAGAAATATTGCAGCGAGACGCGGACGTCCCTGCACGAGCACGGTTACGCGATGTCGAAACATGTGCGTGGAAAAATTCCGGATAATGTTGCGGCGGACGAGGTGAATCAGCGCGGAACGCGGCTCCGCCATACCGAGCACGGGCGAGTGGTCATCGACAAGCCGTTAACGAAAGATTTTACTCTCGCACTCAAGCATCCGGTCGCATTCTCCGCTTTGCTCGGCACCTTGTCGGAACGCTTCGAATGCTGCGCCATTATCCGCAATCCGCTGGCCACGCTGGCGTCATGGAACAGTCTGGCCTGGCTCAATGTCGGGAAGGGCCACGCGCCTATCGGTGAAAAGCTCGATCCAAAATTCCGGCAGGAGCTGGCCGCTGAGTCGGATGTGATCGAGCGGCAGTTATTGATTTTGGAATGGTTCTACGACCGATTTCGCCAGTTCCTTCCCGATCGCGCCATGATCAAATACGAGGACCTTATTGAATCGCGCGGCCGCGAGCTGGCGAAGTTTTTTCCGGGCGCGGAAAGTTTTGACGAAAATCTCAGCTCCAAGAACGTGAACAAATATTACGATCGAGACCTGATGCTCGACCTTGGCCGGCGCTTGTTAGGCAGAGATGGTCCCATTTGGCATTTCTACAGTAAACGCGACGTTGAGAATCTGCTCGGCGAAATTGGCCCGCGTGTTCCCGCTGTCGCAGACCCGCAAAATCTCAAGACAGAATAATTGTGAAAGTTTCCGTCGTCATCCCTTGTTTTAACGAAATGAACACGATTGAAGAAATCGTAGCGGCGGTTCGAGCGGCTCCCGTCCAGGATATTGAGCTGATTATCGTGGATGATTGTTCGACGGACGGAACGGTTCAGCTGTTGAAGGAGAAAGTTGCCGCGCAGGCCGATCAGGTGGTTTACCTAACGAGAAATTCCGGAAAAGGAGCGGCGCTTCGCGCCGGTTTTGCCGCGGCCACCGGCGACGTCGTTCTGGTTCAGGACGCCGATCTCGAGTACAATCCGGAAGATTATCCGATTCTGCTGGAGCCGATCCTGGACGGCAAAGCCGATGTGGTGTTTGGCTCGCGGTTCATGGGCGGTCGCGCCCATCGCGTCCTTTACTTCTGGCACATGGCCGGAAACAAGTTCCTCACGTTGTTGTCCAACATGTTCACAAATCTCAACCTCACGGATGTCGAAACATGCTACAAAGTTTTCCGGGCGCCGATCATCAAGAGTCTGAAATTGTGCGAGGACCGTTTTGGATTTGAACCCGAGGTGACGGCAAAACTGGCCCGGACCGGCGCGCGGATCTACGAGGTCGGCATTTCCTATAGTGGTCGCACCTATGCCGAAGGTAAAAAGGTAAATTGGAAAGATGGTTTCCGCGCCATCTATGCAATCGTACGTTACAACTTGTTTGCATAATTTTTCCATCAGCGCGGCTTGCATGCGTTTCTTAACAATTGTGTGTGTTCTTTTTGCTGCCTGCGAACTGTGCGCCGGCGATCCCAGCGATCGGGAACTGACGGCGCAGATGGTTGGCGCATGGCGCTCGCCACGTCATGACTACGTTTACCTGGCTGACGGTACCTGGTGGATGGGCAAACCGCAGCCGAGCGGGCCGGTACCTCAGGTGACGCACGGGAAGTGGTGGATCAAGGATCACCAACTCTGTGAGACCGTTTATGTCGAAGGCGCAGGTTTACAGAGTAACGGTTGCGAAATGATCACGCGACTAACGAAGCATGAAATCGAGTACGGCGGCTATCGCATGAAAAGAATCAAGCTGACCGAGGTCGACAAATATTGACGGTTGATCGTCCTTCGCATTCCATGCGTTTCCTGGGCGGCCTGATCGCCGGTTTCCTGTCAGCGATTCTGTTAGGCGAATTTCTGTCACGAATATCCCCACCGGCCGACCTGGAGCCGTTCCTGGGCGAGAACTCGTCGCTTGCCGGAGTTTATCGGCCTGATCCCGAACTCGGGGTCGATTACCGCAGTGTAGCGGATTTTCGGGCGGAAAATAACGGCCGATTGCGCCAGTTGGGGCGACCAAGTCTTCCGCGCCGAACGTGGCTCTGGTTTGGAAACTCGTTCGTCCAGGCCCCCGCGATGCTTGGCGACACATCGCAGGCCGATCGACGCGACATTCGCATGTTTTTTCTGCGCAAGAATGTCGATCTGCCACTGCGCGTTGCTCAGCTGAAGTTGCTGCTCGATTCCGAGAAGAACGTCGAGCGCGTTATTTTTGTGATCTTGCCAGTCGACTTGATCCCGATCGGCAGGCAACCCCTGAGTACGATTCGGGTGAATCGTCGCGGCGCGATTACCTACGAATGGAGGCGATCGGGGTCACCTCTGGATCGACTGATTTCGCGGAGCCGGCTTGCCTTGCTGGCCTGGGTTCGAAGCGGCCAGCATGCGGGTGATCCCTCTTTTCGAAAAGAGCAGGTGTCCGAGCGCCTGGCAACGTCATTGAAGAATGATCTGGGCACGCTTCTGCACGCAGCGGGTGACACATGCCGCCGATACAATGTTCATCTGACTGTCGTGTTGTTGCCTAACCGCGAACAGGTTCTAGGCCAGGCGCATCATGCATTGCAGGATTTCGTCAATGAATACTGCGCGTCGGAACGGCTCGATTGTTTCGACGCACGCGATATTTTTGCCGGCGTGAATGACAAGACATTCCTGTTCATTCCTGACGGTCATTTCAACGATCGGGGAAATCGACTCGTTCTCGACGCTCTTTACGCACATTGCGGCGAGGTCGCGACGTCCACGGTCAGGCCATGAGTTTCGTTCACCGCGATTTCCTCTGGTTTTTTCCACTGGTGTGGTGTGTTTGGTGGTTGTTGCGCGGCCGCTACGCGAAGCAGGTGGCGCTGTTGCTCGGGGCGAGTCTGGTCTTTTACGGCTGGCGCCAACCGATCGTTGTTCCGGTCATCATCATGTATGCCGTCGTGGATTGGGCGGTGGGTACATGGTTGGAAAACACGCAACGGCGCCGGCTGGCGTTAACGATAGGGCTAGTATTCAATCTGGGCGTCCTTTGCTTTTGGAAATACACGCCGCTGCTGCTGGCCACGTTCGATTCCTGGTTAGGCCGGGCGCATTGGGCAGCAAATCTGGTCCAGCAGGGAAATTGGATCATTCCGATGGGTGTCTCGTTTTATTCCTTCACCGGAATTGCCTACATGGTCGATGTCTATCGCCGAGCGACGCCAGTCGAACCGAGCTTATGGCGTTTCGGTTTGTACACTTGCTTCTTCCCCCACCTGGTGGCCGGGCCGATTCTGCGACCGCGCGAATTTTTGACGCATTTGCGGCCGGAGCAATTTCCCACAAAACCAGAAGCGCCTCTGGAAGCGATAGCGCTGGTCGCGCGCGGCTTTTTCAAAAAGCTGGTGCTGGCGGACAGCATCGCCTTTGCGATTGATCCCTTCTTTGCCGAAGTAAGCCATCGGGCAACGCTTGGCGTCTGGTCCTGGCCTTACCTCTGTTTATATAGCTTTCAGATATATTTCGACTTTTCGGGCTACACCGATATCGCGCGCGGGCTGGGCCTCGCCTTTGGATTTCGGTGGCCGGAAAATTTCCAGGGGCCGTATCTTGCCGCGTCGGTCCGCGAGTTCTGGCGTCGCTGGCACATGACGCTTTCGCGCTTCATGCGCGACTATCTCTATATACCGCTCGGGGGAAGTCGGGGCGGATTTCTATGGTCGGCATTCACGGTCATGGTGACCATGACCCTGTGTGGCTTCTGGCACGGCGCGAGTTGGACGTTCCTGTTATGGGGTGCAATCCATGGCGCAGCACTCCTTCTCAATCGCTATTGGCAGCAGCTTGAGTTGTTGAAACGCGTGCCATTGCTGGTTCGCATTCCCGCTGGCGTTCGTCGCGGCGCTGGAATTCTTCTAACCTTCAATGTAGTGACCCTGGCCTGGTGTTTCTTTCGACTTAACCCTTTGCGGGAGAGCATGGCCTGTTTGCGAAAAGTTTTCTCGTTCGATACCGGGAAAATGTTCGTCGGCGGGGCGGCGGACTTATCCGTCTGGCTGCTCGTTCTCGTCTACGGAGCAGGAGTAATTTGCTTTTCGGCTGCACGTCGCTCGGTTTCGGTCGAAGAATTTTTTCTGCGGGTTCGCGCCCGTCCTCTCGCCGACGGCTGGTTAACCGGTGCCGCTGTTGGCCTGCTCTTTGTCTCGATTCTTCTGGCCAGAGTCGGCGAAAAAATCCCGTTTATTTATTTCCAGTTTTAAAATCTCGCGCGTGAGTGTTTGTTTTGAATTCGCAAGAACCGGACTCATGGACGAATCGACGGCAGAGAAATATATCATGGAAACATTTCCCGAGGCTCAGGTTGCGGAGAACTTTGGCTACAAGTTTTTTTTTCACGGCGACAACCACAAACTGCCGTTTGCGACGCTCGCTTTTTCGGACAATGAGCACGACGACGTCTCCAATCTCGACCGCCCCGGGGTATTCCGGCTCAACGTCGGCGTAAGCAGGCAAACCTTCGAGTCGCTGTTTGGAACGGCGCGAGTCAATGCCAGCGAATACGACTTCACCGCCCTGGACACGATCATGCCGCATCCTCATTATGCCGCGCAGCATTTCATTTGTGTTCTAAGCCCGAGCGAAACAACCTGGCAGAAACTGCGGGAATTCTTGAACGAGGCGTATGAAATTGCTGCACGGCGTAACGCCGGAAAGAAATGAATAACCGCCAGTTGGCCGGTTACACCTTCCGCGAGCACCTGCGCGAGATTGGTGGCGCGATCGAGGAATAATCCAAGCTGAAGACCAACATCCAATGTCGTTGATTCCACGGGCCAAACGCTTCGCCAAGGATTGCATCCCGCCCTTGCTTCTCCGCCGCTGGCAGGAGGCCGTAAGTGGGCCGCGCTTGGCGAGGGAGCACGCGGCAGCGATGGACGCGTTCTACGGCAAGCTGATCCCCGCGAATAGCCTTTGTTTCGACATCGGCGCCAATGTAGGCAACAGGATCGCTTCCTTCCGGCGTTCAGGTTTCCGCGTGGTGGCCCTCGAGCCACAGCCCAGTTGTTTCTCCGTTCTGCAAACAAAGTTTGGCGGGGACGCTGGCGTCACGCTCATAAACAAAGCGGTCGGCAGCGCCGCGGGCGAAGCGACGATGACGTTATCCGACGATCACATCTACTCCAGCATGTCGGACGACTTCATCGATAAGGCGCGAAAGTCGGCCAGATTTGGAGAGGCGACATGGAACAAAAAAATCACGGTTGAAGTCGTTACTCTCGACCAGCTTATCGCCGAGCACGGTCGTCCAAATTTCATCAAAGTGGACGTCGAAGGTTTCGAAGCGGAAGTAGTGCGCGGGCTAAGTTCTCCCGTTGGGATGATTTCCTTGGAATGGTTGCCAACCCTGACCGAGACGACTGTCGATTGTCTCTCTGCTCTCGGCCGGCTCGGCCCGATCAAGTGTAACGTATCCTTCGGCGAAAGAATGCAGCTTGCTGCGGAAAATTGGATCGAGACGGATGATCTCGTCCGTGCATTGCGGCTTCTGGGCAGCGAATCCAGCCTTTGGGGAGACGTTTACGTCCGCTTCGATTAACGCGCGAATCCGAGAGGCATCGTGGGATCATACTGGAACACCGGGAATGCCTGCCGTCTGCGAAAATGCCAGCGCGTCGTTAGGCCTAATCCACGTATTTCTGCGCGATCGGCATCCGGCGACCGAGACCAAACGCGCGAGACGTGACTTTCAACCCCGGGGCAGCTTGTTCGCGCTTCCATTCGTTGAGATCGATCCGACGCTGCACCCAACGCACCGTCTTTTCGTCGAACCCGTGAGCAATAACGTCGCGCGCGCTTAGATTGTCCTCCACATACAACCGCAATATCTCGTCGAGCACATCATACGGCGGCAAAGTATCCTGGTCCTTTTGGTTGGGCCGCAGTTCCGCGCTTGGCGGCTTCTCAATAGTCGACGCTGGGATGATCTCTTTTTCCCGGTTCATCCACCGCGCGATTTCGTAGATCATCGTCTTCGGTACATCGCTGATCACGGAAAGCCCGCCCGCCATGTCGCCGTAAATGGTGCAGTAGCCTACCGCCAGCTCGCTCTTGTTTCCGGTGCTCAGCAGGAGATGCCCAAACTTATTCGACAACGCCATCAGCGTCATCGCGCGCAAGCGGGGCTGCATGTTCTCTTCGGTTTCATTCTCCGGAAGTCCTTTGAAAATTTCCTTGAACTGCGCCTTGAACGTCGCGAATGAATCGCCAATCGGCATCTGGAGACATTCAATGCCGAGACTGCGAGCCAGGGCCTTGGCGTCGTCGACGCTTCCGCGCGATGAATACTGGCTCGGCATGGAAACGCCCAGCACGTTCCTGGCACCGAGGGCATCAACGGCGATTGCAGCGACCACAGCCGAGTCGATCCCGCCACTCAACCCGAGCACCGCGGATTTGAAACCGCATTTGTGCGCGTAATCGCGCAGGCCTAACGATAACGCGTCGAAAATGTCCTCCCATGTCGATCTTTCGCGAAACTCGATTTTCGATTTGGCGTCGGAGTCAATGACTGCCTCGTCTTCGCGAAAAGGCGCAAGCTGCGCGATGAGGTCGCCGGAAGGATCTACCGCGATCGAATTGCCATCGAACACCAGTTGGTCGTTTCCGCCGACTGTGTTGCAATAAAAAATCGGACGCCGGTGCGCCCGAGCCAGCGCGCCCACCATTTCCCGCCGCACGCCCGGTTTATGAATGCTGAACGGCGACGCGCTCAGATTGACGATGATCTCCGCGCCTTGCTCAACCAGGCTGCGCACCGGTTCGACATCGTAAAGTGGTCGCGGCAGATAATGCTCTGTCCAGATGTCCTCGCAGATCGTGACGCCGATCTTTTTCCCGGCGACTTCGATGGGTTCGACGCGCAGCGCCCGTTCAAAATACCGGTCCTCGTCGAAAACGTCATACGTGGGCAGCAATGATTTGTGCGCCTTGCGCAACGGTTTGCCTGCCTCAAGCAATGCCGCTGCGTTATGGAATGGTTTACCGCGTTCTTCGTTGCGATCGACAAAGCCGACGAGCAGCGCCGCGCCGGCGTGAACGGTGGCATGCAGGGCTTTGACAGTTTCCAGTGTTTCCGGGACAAATCGCGATTTGAATACAAGGTCCTGCGGCGGATATCCGGTTATGCAAAGCTCCGGTGTCAGGACCAGTTCCGCTCCGGCTTTGGCCAGACGCTCGTAGGATTGGCGGATCTTTTCAAAGTTTCCTTTGAGATCACCAACAATCGGATCGATTTGGGCAAACCCGATCTTCATTGCGCACTGCAGGTTATTCGCCCCAGCGAAACCGGCAACGATTGTTTAATGCAGTGGATAAAGCGCGACGTGTGAATTGTTCCGGCGGACGCGGCCGATTCGGCCGCTTAATCCGCGGCAGGGCTCAATTACGGCGGCAAAACTGCGTGATGTTTGTATCCCTTGTTCAGGGCGTCATCAGCGCCTTCCACAAACACCTTTCCCCATTCGATGAGCGCGGCGGCGAGAAAGCCAAAAAAGGCGCAGATAAGGACCTTCTGGAAAAAGGTGTTTTGCATGGTGGTAAATGCAGCACGCGAGGTGCCACCGACGCGGGGACGCTTTCGGTACCCCTAAATGCGAAGTTCGAAAGCCGTGTCGCGCTGCGTTTTGCGCGTGAGACGTTGAACCCCAAATTGCAGGGCGGCGATCTTCGCTGCGGACCAGAAACAGCGGGCGCCAAGATGGCCACCCCCAAAATTTACCAAAACCCCCACTGTCCGCTTCGCATGATCCAGAGTCCCAGCAACAAATTGGTGACAGCGTGAGTTAGCACGCATGTGCTCAAGCTTTTGGTCCAATAGGCAACCCCGTTATAGAGCACGCCGCAGGCGATTGCAGCTGGCCAATCCTCCGATGAATGCGACAGCGCAAATGCGATGGTAACAACCGTAAACGACAGCCAGGAAAACGTTCCCAGCGGGACCGACTCGAAATCCTCCTTGATCAAATAGCGAAGCAAAAAGCCCCGCCAGAAAATCTCCTCGACCAGCGGCACGACAATCACCAGCCGCAGGAACCTGAACCCAAGGTTCGGCCAGTAGAATGCCGGCTGGCCGTCAAAGATCGTCGGGTTAAATCCCTCCGTTCGCGGCGCGAAACCGAGCCATGCCTGCGGCGAAATCCAAAGCACAAAAACGGCAATGCCGACCGCGATTCCGATGATGGGCCGCCGTGGCGCCGTTAACGGGTATTGCGACCAGAAGACGATGAGCAGAATCGCGCACACAACCGTTTGCAGCGGGTAAACCCAGTATTCGCATTTCGCTAACCAGATGCTGTGGTCGAGCTTGTGCAGCGCGCCTACCAGCGCGAGAAACCCCACGAATACGCCCATCGGCATCACGTAGGCTGTCAGTTTTCTTGGCATATGAATTGCAGCACGATGTCCTGCCCTAAGAGCCAGATGTTGGAGACAAATTCAAACACGAAAACGCCAGTCCCCGAAAGTGATGCGGACCAAATCACGCGTTTGCTCGATCTGGAGCTCAACATGAGGCGCGTGGAGTGGAAGAAGGCAAAAGCCAAGCGCAGAAGCAACCGCTCCGCCGCGATCGCGTTTCTGGTGCTGCTATTCGTCGGGCTTGCAATGGCGTGTCTGTTCTTTTTCTCGCGGGCGCAGGAGCAAAGGGCCAACACGCCGGCTCACCCTGAGCAGGTCAACCCCTGACTATTTTTGCAAGCGGCGGTCTCTGACCGTCTGTCCATTCCGGGAGCATTCCTCAAGTTCCGCCTGAGACTGTCCGCAGGTCAGTCACCGCGAAATTCTCTATTCCTGGCGCGGCCCGAGATGAGAACCGGTAACTTCATCTTGATAAGCCATCATGGTGAAATCGACGGGCAAATTGAACTGACCAGCAACCGGTTTTCCGTTGGCCAGGGCAGGAACAAACTTCACGCCTTGGGTGGCTTTCGTTAGCACTCCACCCAGGCCGACCGGGTTTTCGCTGACGACTTTCGACCCGGTAATTTCGCCGGTGGGGGAGACGTTAAATACGATCTCAGCGTGAGGCGTCCCGCCGCCGGTGTAAGAAGTACTGTTAAAGAATTTAATGCAGTTGCGCGTGAAATCGGCATAACTGATCAACATTTGCGGCTGGATGTAGTTTTGTCCGGAAGCCGCCTTCTGTTTTTCCGCCGTGGAGAGGGAAACGATCATTGCCGGCCCATTTTTCGTGGTTACAAAAAGCACGGTGCCTCCCATCATCACCGGAGTAGCGTGCCCATTAACCTGTGCTGGCGCGAAACGGCCCAGGTGGACGGCCTTGTCAACAGCCCAACGAAAGGCGCCGCGCGGCTCCTCGGCGATCACACGGACGTGACGAGCCTTTCCGTCCATCCCTACTTCGCAATAAAACTGGACCGCGGCTTCTCGCTTTTGGGCTTTAGCACCGGGAGGATAGTGCAGGGCGTTGGCGACCGAATTGGCACCCTGGCCAATCATCGCGGGCTGAACGTCAGCGCAGACGAGCGTTTGGAACGTAATCGAAGACACAGCCACCAGTGCCAGAAGAACGGACTTCATTCTTCTATCTTATCTCAGGAATCCGTTAGGCTGCAAGTCGTCTCTATTTCGAATAGCTCACGCGCCAGATTGTTCCGTTGCCGTCTTCGCTGAATAGAAGGCTTCCATCCTTTGCCACAGCGACCCCGACTGGACGTCCCCAAACCTTGCCATCTTCCGTAACGAAGCCGGTAACGAAATCTTCATACTCGCCGTTCGATTTGCCGGTCTTATGATCCAAAGCAACGCGCACAATCTTGTAGCCGGTGCGTTTCGCCCTGTTCCATGAGCCATGCAGCGCCGCGAAAATGTCGCCTTTGTATTCGGCCGGAAATTGTTCACCGGTGTAAAAGCAAAGATTCAGCGAAGCGGAATGCGATTCCAGGAGGACGTCAGGCACGATCACTTTGGTTACCAGCTCCGGATGTTTGCCGATGTGATCGGGATCCGCGTGGCCACCGATGTAAAACCACGGCCAGCCGTAAAATCCGTCACGTTTCACCCGGCTGATGTAATCGGGCACAAGGTCCTCGCCGAGGTTGTCGCGCTCGTTTGTGCTCATCCAAAGATCGGTGCTGCCGGGGCGGAAGGCGATCCCCACCGCGTTGCGAATTCCCCACGCGTAAACTTTTTTCCCGGTCCCATCCGGATTGAATTCAAAAATACGCGCCCTTTCCTCCTCGATCGGATGATCGGTGTTGTTCGACCGCGAACCGACCGAAACGTAGAGCTTTTTTCCATCAGGCGAGAACACAAGGTCGCGCGTCCAGTGTCCGCCTCCGCCACCACGAAAACCGCCGCCCGAAAGTTTGATGTCTAACTTCTCCGCAGGGCCGCTCGCCTTGAGATCTCCATTGCGATAAGGGAATCGAATCACTCCGTCCGTATTCGCGACATACAAATACTTCGGCTCCGGGCCGGGCGGATAAAATGCGATTCCGAATGGGAGATACAGGTCTTTGTCGGTAAAGACCTCAACCGTCTCGGCATGATCGCCGCGAATCACCTTGATTTTATTTTGCCGGCTTTCGACAACAAAGATGTCGCCGTTAGGCGCGACACGTAAAACACGCGGGTCCTGAAATCCCTGAGCGAACATGTCGATCTTGAATCCGGGCGGAACGCGGAGCTGAGCATTTGCCGGCTGCGGAACCACGTTCGGTGAATTAACGGGAGGATGACTCGTGTCCGGCGGCGGAAGATCGCTCACGGTGATCTTGCGCCGCACGCCGGGAGCGTCCTGGGACGGATCCAAGGCAGCTTTGCCGGTGAGCACCTTTCCGGGGTCGGCGGCGACCGCCTGTCCGGCAACTACGGAACCGCTTGCGATGATCGCCGCAAGGCAAGCGAATCGGAAGGCCTGCATCTTATTCTGAAATCGCATGATCGCGAAACCATGCGGTTCTTTTATTCCAACGCAAGCTTCGCGCAGAATTATCGGCTCGCCGGCTGCCCGTTCGGTTTGGCATTCGAAACCAACGCCCTGTCAGCCTTCCGTTGATTCATCACAAAAGTGTTATTGTCACCAAGCTTCGACCACGGGCCGTGCGGCACTTCGCTGAACTCCACGAATTTCCAATCGGTCACGTCGGTTGATTGCAGGCCGAGGTAGTCGCGCACCGCCGGTGAAACGTCCAGGCCGGCCCCCTTGTTCAAATTCGGCTTCGGCCGTTCGTCCCCGAACACGTATTGCCAGTGATCGGTGCGAAACGGTCCGGCATCTTCCCATTGCGCATATGCAACGCGATTGCCTTTACGAATGGCTATCCATCGGTCCTTGCAGGTGGATACCGCCGGACCCTGGTACGCCTCCTTGAACCATGGAACAACCGTTGGCGCTTCGGGGCGGTGGCCTTCGCGTGCCTTATCGTTGTAGGGAAGGGCGCAATAGAACGGATTTTGCCGCGGCGTAAACTTTACCGGCGTGTACTCGCCGCCACGCCGCGACGGATTGGGATCATCGTACCCTCCGTAGTTCGCAGTCCAATTCTTGTCCCACGAGCTCGCCCGGTTCGGGACAGGATTATTGGCAGTGGGCTCTTCGCCGATCCAGAAAACAGTGGTCACGATTTCCTGCTTCCACGGAAAACGTTCGCCCGGCTTTTGCCGTCCAAATGGCGAGAGATGACGCGGCGCGAACGCCACCGAATCTACGTTCAGTAAGATATCATCGGAAAGCTTGTCCGTTTTCTTGCTCGCTTTCATTTTTGACACTGGCGCCTTAACGGGCGTCGATTGGGCAAATAGCGATGTAACGGATGAAATTAAAACTGCGAATGTGTGAGTAATAGTCCCTGGTTTCATGAAGCCAACTCCCTGTGGGGGGTAGTGTTTGGACGCGATGCCCCTGTAAGTTATTTCGTTTCTGGCGATGAATTCGCTCGTCTAAACGAAATTAAGCAGCAGATCGCGTGCGGGAACCTAGGCTCAAAATCAATCTCGTGAAAGCGATTTTTTTCGCTACAATTTGCGCGCCATGAAGCGGATCTTACTCAGCGCGTTCCTGTTTTGCGTCAGTGCAGTTGGTTCTCTTTGCGCACAAACCAGCCCGTGGCCATTTCCTCCCCGGCCTGGCGCCGGCCAATCCCCGTCAAACACCCTCACAGTGGCCTTCTGGAATATTCAATGGTTTCCGGGCGCTCGGCCAAGCGCCACCAAGGCTGAGGAGACCAAGCAGATCACTTCTGTTCAGGCCGAGATTGGAAAATGGAACGCTGACATCATCGGCATGGAAGAGATTCGCGATTTTCAAAGCGCCGGGCTCGCCGTGCAGAAGCTGCCGGGATTCAAAGTTGATGTCTGCGCAAATTTTCCGCCGCGTGAAGGACAGAACGAAGCTCAGGAAGTAGCGCTCGCCAGCCGATTACCGGCGTTGAGCGCGTGGGCGGAGGAATGGAAAGCCAATGGCGCGATGGTTCCGCCGCGCGGATTCGCTTTTGCTGCCTACGAGGTCGCGCCGAAACAACTTTTGCTGGTTTACGGGCTGCATCTGAAAAGTAATCGCGGCGATATCAACGAGAATATTGCGTTGCGCCAGGAATCGATGAAGCAGTTGCAATCGCATATCGCTGCAATGCAAACCGCCTACTCCGGCATGGGCAACATCAGCTGGATCGTCGGCGGGGACTGCAACACCTCGCTCGACGATCCCCAGTACAACCGCGAAACCACGTTGCGCAGCCTGATGGAAAGTGGTTTCAACTGGATCTGGAAAGGCGTCCAGTTCGGCTCCCGAATCAGCATGCCACCCGACAAAGGGTTCGCTGGAACCTGCTTCGATCACATGTTTTATCGCGGACTCAATCTTCGCAAAGCCTTCGTCGCGAACACGACTCCGCAGTCCAGCGATCACCGCGCAATCGTCGCGACTTTCGACCTGCCTGGCGCAAAATAGGCGGACCGTGTATTCAGCATCGCGCCCGGAGGTCGCGATTCACCACGCGAACGGCACAGCCCCCCGGAGAGGGTTGTTAGGCCATTAGTCCAAAAACTTCCCCGGATTCAGAATGTTGTCCGGATCCACAACGGCCTTTAATTTTCGGTGCAGCTCTTTCGACACTTCGCTCGTCGCATGCGGCCACCAGCGCTTCTTCGCCAGTCCGATCCCGTGTTCACCGGTGATAACGCCGCCCCACGCCAAAACCTGCGCAAAAAGCTCGTCGAGCGCCGCATCAACTCTTTCCCGCACCGCCGGCTGAACGTAATCCTTTGCCATGATGTTGACGTGCACGTTGCCGTCTCCCGCATGCCCGAAGCAGGCAATGGGAAATCCATGTTTTTGCTGCAATCGTTCTGCAAATTCGACGAGATCGACAACGCGACTTCGCGGCACGACCACATCCTGGTTCAGCTTCGTCAGGCCGGTCGCCTTTAACGATTCGCTGAACTCCCGTCGCAACTCCCAAAGTTTTTCGCATTCTTCTTCGCCCGCCGCCATTTCGAGCGTGTTCGGTTTTTTCGCGCCGATTAATCCGCGAATGGCCGCGGCCTCGCTGCGAACGCTTTCTTCCTGGCCGTCGAGATCGACCAGCAGATGCGCGTTTCCCGGTGGCACGATCGCTTTGCCGATTTTTGCGCGCGCGGCTTCGAGTGTGAAACTGTCGGCAATCTCCAGCGATGACGGTAGAAATCCTTTCGCGAAAATTTCCTGCACCGCCTCCGCCGCCTGGCTCATTCGCGCGAAAGCCGCGGATAGAGTTGCTCGCGCCGGGGGAAGCGGCAGCAAACGCAAGATGATCTCGGTCACAACGCCGAGCATTCCTTCCGATCCGACGAAGAGCCCCGCCAAATTGAATCCGGTTTTATTCTTGTGGACGCGGCCGCCGGTCTTTAGCACGTCGCCGTTAGCCAGAACGACCTCAAGCCCAATCACGTAATTTCTGGTCACGCCATACTTCAGACAACGCGGACCACCCGCGTTAGTCGCCACGTTTCCTCCAATGCTGCAGTCCTTTAGGCTCGCCGGATCGGGGGGATAAAATAATTTCTGGGCGCGCGCCGCCCTCTTCAGATCCGCTGTGATCACACCCGGTTCGACGATCGCAATTGCGTCGGCAAAATGGATTTCCTTGATCCGGTTCATCCGCATCAACGAAAGCGCGACGCCTCTCCGTGCGGGAACGCATCCACCGACATAACCGAAGCCGGCACCCCGCGCGGTAACCGGAATTTTCTCAACCGAAGCAAACTTCAGCACTTTCGACACGTCACTTGTCGATCTCGCAAAAACGACGACCTCGGGCGTCTCCGCGGCGAACCACTTATCGCCGCTGTGAGCGGCCAGTGTTTCCGGATCGTCTGCGACAATGTCTTCGCCTAACAAATCACGCAGTTTGCCTGCGAGGTGCATGTTCGAGATCTTCTTTCCGCTATCCGGTTTCCGAAATCCGCAATTGCTACATTCCCATCACCTGATACCCGCCATCGACGTAGATTACCTGGCCAGTAATTGCCGCCGCGCCGTCACTGGCCAGGAAAACGCCGGTTTCGCCAAGCTCAGCCGGGTCGCAACTGCGTTTGAGCGGTGCGCGTTCCTGGTAATGCTTCAGCATCGACATAAATCCGCTGATTCCGCGCGCGGCGAGTGTGTTGACCGGGCCCGCCGAGATGCAGTTCACCCGGATCTTCTTCGGGCCGAGATCGTACGCCAGGTAACGCGTACTGGCTTCGAGGCTGGCTTTCGCCACGCCCATGACATTGTAATGCGGCACCACTTTTTCCGCGCCGTAATAGGTCATCGCCACGATGCTGCCGCCGTTTGTCATCAGCGGCGCGACTTCGCGAGACAACGCGACTAACGAATAAGCACTGATGTCATGCGCGGTGCGAAAGGCTTCTCGCGTTGTACTTACAAAATCGCCTTCAAGCGCCTCCTTCGGAGCGAATGCGACCGAATGCAGCATCAAATCGACCTGTTGCGTTTGGCCTTTAACCTTTTCAAAGAACGCGCGGATCTCCTCGTCATTGGAGACGTCGCACGGAAACAGCGGCGTTTGTTCGCCGAATTCGCCTACCAGGTCCTCAACGTTTTCCTTCAGTCGTTCGCCCTGGTAATTGAAAATTAATTTTGCGCCGGCCGCCGCCCACGCCTTGGCAATCGCCCAGGCGATGCTGCGTTTATTGGCCACGCCGAAAACGACGCCGGTCTTCCCCGCTAAAACTTGTGGAGTCATAACCTTGTGATGATACGCGGGAATGGGGCCGAGCAAAAGTAGACCTCAAGAAGCCGCGGTGTCCCCATCGCCGACTATAAAGGGCGCTTGGGAGAGGGCCTCTCCTTGATGCCCTTGCCCTCGAACGCGTCTCTGACGATGGTCACGATCTCACCTCATGAATGCTCGACTCGCGATCGCTTCGATTTTCGCAATCACCACAGTCTCAGCGCAGGAAGATCCGTTGCACCCAGTCGGCTCCCGGCCACCCACACCTGAATCAGCAGCGTCAGCCTCAGTAACGCCGGAGGCGACAACACCGCCAATGTCTGCCGCCGCATCCCCGGCGCCCGCGGCGACCCCCATGCAACTTACGGAAGCGTTGCTCAAGAATCTCAAGGCCCGTTCGATTGGTCCGGCGGTCATGGGGGGCCGCGTTTCCGATATCGCGCTCGATCCGAAAAATCCGTTCGCTTTCTACGTCGGCCTCGCTCACGGCGGCTTCTTCAAGACTAACGACAACGGGATTTCGTTCGATCCGATCTTCGACAAGCAGCCGATTCTTTCGATTGGTGCGGTTGCCGTGGCGCCATCGGATCCAGATGTGATCTGGGTGGGAACGGGCGAGGCGAACGATCGTAACTCGTCGGGCTGGGGAGATGGCGTTTATCGATCGGTAGATGGCGGCCAGACCTGGCAGAACGTCGGATTGAAGGAGAGCCGCGCGATTGGAAGGATCGTGGTCGATCCGAGAAAACCGGAGGTCGCTTACGTCGCGGCGAGTGGCCATCTCTGGCAGGACGGCGCGGAGCGCGGACTCTTCAAGACCACGGATGCCGGCAAAACGTGGAAACCGGTTTTACAAGCGCCCGCGCCTAACAACTCGAAGACGGGTTGTGTCGACGTCGTAATCGATCCATCTAATCCCGAAATCGTTTACGCGGCGCTGTATGCGCGGCAGCGAACGCCGTGGAGTTTTGCCTCCGGCCCAACTCTGACGAGCGGTGAAGACACCGGCGGAATCTTCAAGAGCACGAACGGAGGCGTGAACTGGAAAAAACTGACTAACGGATTGCCAACGCAAACGGGCCGTATCGGGTTGTCAGTGTCAGCGAGCAATCCCAAGGTGGTGATGGCGATCGTCCAGAGCTTCGAAGGCGGGACAAGCAGCATCAACGATTTGCGCAGCCGAAGCGGTGGCGTGTTTCGATCCGAAGATGGCGGTGAAAAATGGACACGCACCAGCGCAATCAATTCGCGGCCATTCTATTTCAGCCAGATTCGAATCGACCCGGCGAACGACCAGCGAGTTTATTGCCTCGGTTTTGCTCTGCTCGTCTCCGATGACGGTGGCCGGAATTTCCGGGAGGACCTTTCGGACAAATTGCACCCTGATAATCATGCAATGGCCATTCAACCGGGCACCGCTCCGTCGCCGAAGCCGCCGAAGCCCGAGGACAAAGGCAAGGTCGCCACGGCCAGCCCGTCGCCCACCGCATCGCCGAAGCCGCCGGTGTGTCAGCGAATTGTATTAGGCAACGACGGGGGCGTTTACCAGTCGTTCTCCGGCGGAAAGGGTTGGGACCATTTAAATCGCATTCCCGCCGGCGAGTTCTACCGGATCAGTATGGACGACACGAAGCCGTACTTTCGAATCGCAGGCGGTCTGCAGGACAACGAAAACTGGGTGGGACCAAGCGGGGTGCAAAGCAAGGAAGGGATCCGTAATTCCGATTGGAATGCATTGGCCGGTGGCGACGGCTTTTATGTGGTGTTCGATCCAAAGGATCCGGACACGTTTTACGCGGAAAGTCAGGGTGGGGAGATTCACCGGATCAATATGCGCAATGGCGAATTGCGACAGTTGCGCCCCGAACCGCCGGAAGGTCAGCCGCGTTACCGGTTTCATTGGAATTCGCCTTTGATCGGCAGCCGTCACAATCCCGGCGTTCTTTACCTGGCCGGCAACCATGTCTTTCGACTAACTGACCGCGCGGAAAAGTACACCGTGATCAGTCCGGACCTTACGCGAAACGATCCCGGAAAGACCAACGCAACGGGGAGCGGCGCGGAAAATTATGGCGCTGTTTACTCGTTAGCCGAATCGCCCAGGCAGGCCGGGTTGCTGTGGGCCGGAACCGACGATGGCCGATTTTGGGTCACGGAGAACGACGGCGGAAAATGGACCGAACTAACCGAGAACCTGCCGGGTCCGGCGCGCAACGCGTGGGTGGTGCGTATCGAAGCGAGCCCGCACGATGCGAAGACGGCGTTTGTGGTTACAAATTCGTACCGCACAGGCGACGATCGGCCGATGATTCTGAAGACTGTCGATCTTGGCAAAACATGGCAACCTGTTGCAGGCGATCTGCCGCCTAACGATCCGGTAGAGGTCGTCCGGCAGGATCCGGTGAATTCGAAGTTGCTGTACGCCGGCACTCATTTGGGGTTGTTTGCCTCTTTTGACGAAGGCTCTCATTGGGTTCGAATCGCCGATCTGCCCGCTGTTCGCGTTGATGACATCCAGATTCATCCGCGCACATCCGATCTCGTGATTGGAACACACGGCCGTAGCATTGCCATTGTCGATGACAGCGTTCCCTTTCGCGAACTGACCACGGAGACGACGGCGAAGCCGGCTCATTTGTTTTCGGTCCGCAACGTAACGGGCGCCTATTTGCAGCCGGGCTACGCCGACTGGAATGGCAGGGGAATTTACCGCGGCGCCAATCCGCCGGACGGCGCTTTGTTCACGGTTTGGGTGAGGGAGTTTACCGGCGACGAGATCAAGATCGCCGTCACGAAATCCAACGGGCAACCGGTGGCAAATCTGAAGGCTCCGGGCGCGCCCGGTCTAACGAGATTAAACTGGGATCTGCGGCCGACCAAGGATTTGGTGATGGAATATGGCGGCGACGATCCGAAACGGTTGTTGCCAGCCGGCGATTACAACGCCGAGCTCACGTTTGGAACGACGAAGGTCAAGCAGACCTTCCATGTCGATCTTGCGGAGGGAATTACGCCCCGCTAATCAGCACGCAATGGCGTGGCGGCGGCAAACGCCCGACAGCATTTCCCAAAGCGCATCGAGAACTCGTTGAGCCCCTGCCCGAACACTCTGAAAATTTCCGTCGTTCACCGATCGGCCTAACATTTCGCGCTCCGCGGCGGAATGCTCTTTATCGGCCTCGATGTGGACGCTGAAATACTCGTAGTGCGATGGATCTGTGAATCCATAATGCTTTTTCAGGCCGTCGATCTTCGATTCGCAGATTGCCGGAATCTGACTTTCGTAAGCGTAAAGTGCCGCCAAACCTTCCGCGGTATCGCCATCGCGACACACCGATCGAAAAGTTTCGATCAGGTTTTTTGTCTCAATCTCCTGATCGGCCTTTTGAACTTCCCCGGCATTCAAACCGAGGCCCTCGGAAAATTTCAGCCATAATTCCGGATGATTCGGCGAGCCTGCTTCTTCGTCGACCAGGTTATCCAGCAATTGTTTGCGAGTGTTCCGATCGTCGCATCGACTGTGTACCGCGGACAGGTAAGTCGGGAACGCGGCCACGTGATGATAATATTGCCGCGCGTAGTCGGTGAGTGCCTCTCTCGAAAGCTCGCCGCGCGTCCAGGCGAGATAGAACGGATGCTTTAGCAAATTTTTTTCTACGATGTCACTGTCGATCTTGTCGAGGTGTTGATTCATAAATTCCTTTCCGCTTTGCGCTGCTTATAAACGCGATGAACTAAATCGCCAACCTTAAATCCAAAACATCCTCAATTCTTAACGACGGTTATCTTGTCGACCACAAGATCGCTGCCTTCCTTCACGTAACGAACCCGGACTTTCCGGTCCTTCTTCATCTTTCCGGCCTTCACCATTTTTCCACGAGCATTAATATAGGTGACGTTTCTGCTGATCTTATAATGGACCGGTTCACCCGCGCCGCTGTCGAGCACAAGCGCCGAACCAGCCTTGAATTCGACGATCTTTCCGGTGGCTTCCGCTGTTGAAGCCGGGGAAGGTTCCGCGGTCGCCGATGCGAGCGTGAGCGCGGTGACGGAGATAATCGTAAGCAGTGTTCTCATAAAGCTCCCACTATTTGTGGGCAATCAATCGCCGCGTCAAATGCGGGCCAATCGAAAGTTCACGGTCGCAACCGCTACCGGTCCTGTGTCAATCGCCAGATCGTGGCCTCGAGCGTTTGAATGTTGACCGGTTTGGTGAGATGCGCGTCAAAGCCGGCTTCGGCCGCGCGTTCGACATCCTGCTGCATTCCGAAGCCGGTGAGAGCGATGGCAGGCAAAGTCCTGCTCGTTTCGCGAACCTTTCGGATAAGATCGAGTCCCGTCCCATCGGGCAATCCGAGGTCGCATAGCAACACATCGAACTTGTCCTGTTGCAGCGTTTCGAGAGCAGTCGCCACGGATCCGGCGGTGCTAATGTTAAACCCGCGGCTTTGCATCAGGCGCTGGAGCGCCCTGGCCGTATCGGCGTGATCTTCCACCAGTAAAAGTTTTAGTTTTTCCGGCGGGATTTTCGACGCAGGAGGGGGTTCGCTGGCGGCGGTACTTGGTTCGACGGTGGTGAATGTCACGGTGAACGCAGAGCCGTGGCCGAGTCCTTTGCTCTCGGCCTGGATTTTTCCCTCGAGCAGTTCCACCAGGGCATTCGAAATCGCCATGCCAAGCCCAAGTCCGCCATAACGCCTGCTTTGGGCCGGGTCGGCCTGTTCGAACGGAATGAACAAACGCGAGATCGTGTCGGGAGTCATGCCAATCCCGGTATCGGTAATCGCAATACTGATCTTATTATCTCCAACGTTGGAAGTGGTGATCGTGATGGCGCCGTGATCGGTGAACTTGATGGCGTTACGCAGGATGTTCCAGAGCACCTGCTGCAATCTCGCCGCGTCCGTTTGGACGTGGTGACGCGCAGCCTTCAGTTGAAGAACAACGCCAAGGTTCTTCGCCAAAAATTCACTCTGGGAAAGGCCGACGATAAATTCGATGAGCGCATGAACATCCGTGTTCTCCGGCGAGAACGAGAGAAGGCCGCGAGCCACTCTCGTTAGGTCGAGAAGATCGTCGATGATACGCGCTTCGAGTTCGATGCTTCGGCGCAACATCTGGACGTCTTCTCGCATCGATTGCGGCACCTCCTCGCTGGCCTCCCACAGGTTTAATGTTGCCAGGACTGGCGTAAGCGGCGTTCGAAGCTCGTGCGATAGCATGGCCAGGAACTGATCTTTCGTTTTGTTGGCGCTTTCCGCCGCCTGTTTCGCTTCGCGCAACGCCCGTTCGTTCGCCTTGTGCTCGGAAAAATCCCGGAAAACGAGAACGACGCCGCGATTGTTGCCCTCGGTGTCACGAATCGGAGCGCCACTGTCATCGATCGGGATTTCAGTGCCGTCCTTGCGAACCAGCAGCGTGTGATTGGCCAGTCCGACGATGACGCCATGTTCGATCACTTTCGCGACTGGGCTTTCCACGCGATCGCGGGTGTGCTCGTTAATGATGTGAAACACTTCGTTCGCCGGCCGTTCTTGTGCCTCCTCCAAAGTCCAGCCCGTGGTCTTCTCGGCGATGGGATTCATGAACGTGATGCGACCTTTCTCGTCGGTGACAATGACGCAGTCGCCGATACTGCCGAGCGTTACGCCTAACAGATCCTTTTGCTGCTGCAGTTCCCCGCGCCGCTTTTGCAGCTGGTCGAATGCGATATCTCTCTCCCGGATCGACTCGGTGATCCGCCGGTAGGCCCAGGCCAAAAAACCGACGTTGAGGATTCCGGTCAGGATAAAAACCAGCGTTCTCGCCCGTGTCATGGTGTCGCTCAGTTTTGCTTCGAAACGGACGGACGCGATCTGCTCTGCGCGGACGCGCGTGACCACCGCGCGAAGTTCATCCATGATCCTCCGGCCTTCGCCTTGCTCGACGAGCGCTCGGGCCGCTTCGAGGTTCAGATTATTCCGAACGTCGATGCTGTTGTGCAGCTCCGCCAATTTCCTGTCCGTCAGATCGCGAATACTTTGAATATCGGCCTCGGTAACTCCGATTTCGCGCAATGACTTCAGCTTTTCCTTCGTCGAGGGCAGCTTTGCAATCGCGTCGTCGTAGGGCTTCAAGTAAGAACGGTCCGCCGTGAGCAGAAAACCGCGCTGACCCGTCTCGGCGTCCTTCACCGTTGAGAGAAGTTCATCGAGATCTCCGATCGCGATCCGGCGCAGTTGCTCGCGCGCGTGCATGTCGAGAACGCGGTTGCCGAACCAGAAGGTGAGAATCGTCGACCCAACCGCGACGGCAGCGACGATTCCGAAAATCCCCGCGGTAATGCGGGGACGTTTTTGACCTTCGGAGGAATCAGGTGCCACCCAGCGCAGTGGACACCGATTTTTTGTACGATGTCAACGGGAAAACCGCGCTGTGCTGGTCCGGTCTCACCGTCAAACCGCGATCCCGCTCGTGATCAGTCCGCCGGCGGCTCCAAGCAGCGCGCCAGCCATCGTTTCCGGGAAGGTATGACGCCCAAGAAAGAGGCGCGACCACAGGACGAGAATCGTCATGCCGATGCCGATCGCTCCTGATACCGGATTCAGCCGCAAAAGAATAACGGCGCAGAACGCCGCGAACAGTGCGTGCAGGGAAAGTTTAAATCGAAGATTGATCAATGCCGCGGCGATCAACAGAGCGAACGACACGATCCCGCCACGCAGAATGTATCGTGGCGCCCCGGCCAGCCACGTAGCGACAATTCCAACCGCTGAGATTGGGATTGCGATCGGGTAAAAGCGCCTGCGTTCTTCCCGCACCGAAACGTCCGCATCCCGCCACCGGCCGCCACGGACACCCAGAAACAGCAACACGCCGACGGGAAGAATGACCGAAAGAAAGAGCGCGAGCAGGATCGACGTGGCGGCGCGCGAGGCCAGTTGTGTTCCAACCACGGTGCCTACGGTGACCGTCACGAAAACAAGCGGATGGCCGATCCACGAAAAAAGCGTCGCCAGCCGCAACGCGAGTGTTCGCGATTCTTCGTTAGGCATCACTGCCGACGATACGCCCGGTGACCTCGCCGAAGCCGACGCGATAACCATCGCCCTCGCACCACCCGGTGATCGAGAGTGTGTCGCCATCCTCGAGCCACTTCCGGGTCTCGCCGTCAGGCAATTTGAGAGGGTTCGCTCCGCGCCAGGTCAGCTCAAGCATGCAACCGCGCGAATCTTCCGTTTCCCCGCTGATCGTGCCGCTCGCGAGCAGATCGCCGGGTTGCAGGTTGCAACCATTTACGGTGTGATGAGCGAGCTGTTGGGAGACACTCCAGTAGAGATTTCGGAAATTTGTCCGGGTGATCGTGTGCGGCTCTTTCATCGACGCGGTTTTAAGACGCGCTTCCAGCCGTATGTCGATGCTGAAATCCTTTGGTGCGCGCAGGTAGGCGAGCGGCTCCGGATCCTGTTTCGGCAAAGCCTTCAGGAATGGCTCAAGCGCGTCGAGCGTGACGACCCACGGAGAAATGCTGGTGGCGAAGTTTTTTGCCAGGAACGGGCCCAGCGGCTGGTATTCCCATGCCTGGATGTCGCGCGCGCTCCAATCGTTCATTAACACAAATCCGAAAATGTGGTCGCGTGCCTGATCGACAGGTACAGACGACCCTAACGAGTTTCCGGGACCGATCAGGAAAGCCATTTCCAGCTCATAATCAAAACTCTTGCTCGGGCCAAACGACGGTGCCGCGGCATCCGGCGCCTTGGTCTGCCCTTTTGGGCGTCGAACATCGGTGCCGCTTACCACGATGGAGCTGGCCCGGCCGTGATACGCCACCGGCAGCCATTTCCAGTTAGGCATGAGCGCGTTCTCCGGGCCACGCAACATCGTGCCGACATTATGAGCGTGATGATAAGACGAATAAAAATCCGTGTAATCGCCGATTCGCACCGGCAACTGCATCGTCACGTCGGACTGCTTGTGAAAAACACTTTCCCGCAGTTTCGCATCGTCTCGCAACGTCGGCGTGTCGGCCGCCAGCAATTGTTGCAGTTTATTTCGAACCGCCAGCCAGGCCGGCCGGCCTAACGAAAGAAATTCGTTCAATGAATCGCGCGTTGTAGCTGTCGCCACGCCTTTCGGCAGATCTTTGAACAACCCCGCCGCTTCCAGCGCCGCCAGGTCGACAATCTGGTCCCCGAGGGCCACGCCAATTCGCGCTTCACCATTTCCCGGCTTGAAAACACCAAATGGCAGATTCTCCAGCGGGAAATGCGAGTCCGGAGCGACGTCGATGAACGATTTTAGCGGCATGTGGTTACAATAAATAAAGATGCAAGGCCTGCAGGTCTTCGCGCGGCTCGTCAAAACTGCAACTACCAAAAGAAGCGACAAATCTCCGCTGCTCGGCAATCTGGCGAGTGTCGATCTTCCAGTCGCGCCAGGCGAACGATCTTTCGTCGAACTGAAATGCGCCGGGCTCCTCGTCGTCGAGCATTTCGCCGGTCTGGTTGATGTCCCATCCATGCTGGAACGCCATGACGGCCGCCCCTAACACATTCAAGAACCCGTGCATTTTGGCGTTCACTTCATCTCGAAACTGACGCACCGGATGATGCAGCCCCGCGGTGAATTTGATCGGCAAACGATGTTTTGCCGCGGCAACCAGCACACTGGCAATTTGCATCGAGGTTGGAAACGCATCCGGCGTTACGCCGCCGGTGCGCAATTTAAATCCGAAAACAGAACCGGCGAGCGATGCGATCATTGTCCTCGCGGCATCAGCCGGTGCCTCCCAAAAAATGCGCAGGTTCAGATCGCCCGCGATGGAATCAAGGTCGCTCGGGCTGACGCCTTCGGGCACTGCCATCTCCAATTGTTCGATCGTCGCGAAGTCGGCGTGCCGTTTGGTGAAAGTGCGGATCATTTCCGCTGATGCAGCGAGCGTTGTCTTGAACTCCGCGGCAGAATTCGTTTTCGGGCCGAGGGCGGAGATTCGCAATCGATGCTGCGAATCGAAAAGCGAGAGATGTTCTTCGGCAGCCTCGAACTGCGTGACCGGAAGAACGAACGCGCCCAGCATCCAGTTGTCGGCGCTGCGAACATAACTCGCCTGTTTTTCCAGTGCTGGTTCAAGGTCGAGACTGCACGGCGGAAACATCCCCGCGTAGTCGACCGAAGCCGCCAGTAACGCGCGAAGTGAGGATGCGGCCATTTCTGATTTCAACGCAGTATCGCGTGGTTCGTCAATAGCGTAAGCCGTGCAGGGTCGTCTCAATGCGAAATCATTTCGTTAACCGGGGCTCCATCGAGAATCTCGCGATCAATTCGCCGCCGGCGGGAATTTTTTGAATGCCTTCCTTATCCTCAAACGCTTGTTGCTCGTGTCGGTCCGTCAGTCCCCAGCAAGGTTCAACACAAAGAAACGGACCACCGTCGGACCACAGCGTGAGATAAGGAACGCCGGCGAGATCGACGATGATTTCGTGGCCGCTCGGTGGATCGATGTAGCGGAAACGGCGGTGGGGTACGTCGATCAGCTCGAGGATGTAAGAGCCCGGCAAATTTTCGCGTTCGAAGGGCATTTCGCCGCCCTTGAAGACGATGTCTTCAGTTTCGACCGAAAGATAATTGCCCGGCGCGAAATGGCGTCGATAGGTTCCCGCAGGCAGCTCGAAACGGAAGCTGTCGAACGATGTCGCCGCGAATCCGGGATGTAATCCAAATCCGACGTGGGCGGTTAATTCCGGTTCGTAATTCTGAAAACGGAAGGCAACGGTAAGAGAATCGCCGTCGATGCGGTAGGTCAGATCAAGGGAGACGTCTAACGGATATTCAACTTTCGAAAAGTCCTCCGACGTTATCCGATAGGTCAATTCACCCTTATTCGCCATCGCATCAATGAGCGTCCATGTTTTCGTGCGAAGAAAACTATGAGTGCCACCTTCGATCGGACGCCCGCGATACAAGCTGTGACCGTCCTTCAGGCGGTGCAGAAAATATCCCATCACAGTGGCATGATTGGCCCAGCCTTTTGCCGGGGCAGTAACGTCGCCGTCGCGATATAGAAACCCAACCCAGTCGCCGCTCGCATTGCGGCGAGCGAGACTAACGAGTTCAGCGCCCAGCCGCGATATGACAATGCGTAAACCGCGCTCTTCGTCGGTTAGGACATCGACAAGCCGGTCTCCGTAATGTTCCTCGCTCTGCGAGAACATCTCACGGGAACAAGCCGCGTGAATTCTTGGCCTTGATAACGCGCTCCACCCCGATGGCCATCGCAGCGGTGCGATGTGAAACCTTGTCCTGTTTGGCGCGCTTGATGACGATCGAAAATGAATGTTCAAGGATGCGGAAAAGTTTGTCGGTCACTTCCGTTTCCGTCCACATGAAGCTTTGCAGGCCCTGGACCCATTCAAAATAGGAGACGATGACACCGCCCGCGTTGCACAAAATGTCGGGGATAACGAACAGCTCATTCCAGCGTTGGTCCAGAATGCGATCGGCATCGGGCGTCGTCGGGCCATTGGCGCCTTCGGCCAGAATCCGGCACTGCAATTTGCCGGCATTCTTCTCGGTGATCACGCGATCGACCGCGCACGGAGCGAGAATGTCGCACTTCATGGTCAACAATTCGTTAGGATCGACATGATTATCCTGATCAAACGCGCGCAGGTTTCCTTTTTTTTGCACGTGTTTCTCGGCTGCTATGACGTCGATGCCCTTCGGATTGTAGATGGCCGCGGTATGATCGCTCAGCCCAACGATTTTTACGCCGCTTTTGTAAGCGAGCGACAATGCCGCGACCGCGCCGACGTTGCCAAATCCCTGCACAATCGCTGTGGTCTGGGCGGGATCCATCTTCATCATGTCCATCGCTCGATCGATGAGGTAAACAACGCCTCGACCGGTGGCTTCGCGCCGGCCTTCCGTTCCTCCCACGGACACCGGCTTACCCGTAACAATTTCGTTCACGGCAAAGCCTTGATAGACGGAATAAGTGTCCATGAACCACGCCATGATTTGCTCGTTAGTCCCCATGTCGGGGCCCATGATGTCCGTGTGCGGGCCCACGAACGGAATCATCTCCTGCATGTACCGGCGCGAGACCGACTCGAGCTCTGTCTTGGAAAGTTTTGATGGATCGACCGCAACGCCGCCTTTCGCTCCGCCGTACGGCAGATTCGCGAGCGCGCATTTCCAGCTCATCCACATCGCCAGAGCGGCGGTTTCACCCATCGAAAGGTTCGGCGCGAATCGCGTTCCACCTTTGGTCGGGCCGAGCGCGATGTGATGTTGAACGCGATAACCCTGGAACGCTTTCGTGCTTCCGTCATCCATGTGAACCGGAAGCGTGACCGCGACCGCGCGCTTGGGATAGGTCGCCCATTCGCGATCGTTTTTGTCGATATTCAGGTAGTCGGCAATGATCTGGAACTGATCACACGCCATCTTGAAAACTGCGTCGTCGTAAATGTGATCCATGATTTGGGGAGCGGGAAGTGGGACCTTTTCCCGCGAAAAATCCGAACTGCTATTTGACCGCGAAACGTTCGGGCGTCAAATCCAATCGAAAGGACTTCTAACACATGAAAATCGAAACGCTGGCAGTTCACGCCGGGCATACCGTAGATCCTGCTACCGGCGCCGTAGCAACGCCGATTCACCTTTCCACTACCTTCGAGCGTGACGCCGACGGCGCCTACTCGCGCGGGTTCATGTATTCGCGTAACGAAAACCCGAACCGGCAGGCGCTGGAGCAGGCTGTCGCCAAAATCGAAGGCGGAGCAGCCGCCGCCGCGTTTGGCAGCGGAATGGCTGCGGCCATGTCGCTTTACCAGGCACTCTCGCCGGGCGATCACGTGCTCGCCCACGCCGATGCCTACTACGGCATGAGCAGGCTGCTGCGCGACTATTTCTCACGTTGGAAACTGGAAGCCGACTTTGTCGATATGACCGACCTCGCTGCCGTGAAAAAGGCGCTTCGTCCAAACACGAAACTCGCCTGGCTGGAGACTCCATCCAACCCATTGTTGAAAATTGTCGATCTTGCCGCGGTCACAAAGGTCATTCACGAATCGGGCGCACTTTGCGTTTGTGACAACACCTGGGCGCCGATTATCCAACGCCCGTTCGACCTGGGTTGTGATCTCGTTCATTATTCCACCACAAAATACTTCGGTGGCCACTGCGATGTGTTGAGCGGCATTCTCGTTTCCAAAACGGAAACGGAGTTCTTTCAACGCGTTCGTGAGATTCAATATTCGGGCGGAGCGGTTCCGTCGCCGTTCGACAGCTGGCTGGTGTTGCGTGGAATCAGGACCCTGCCATGGCGAATGCGCGCTCATTGTGAGAACGCCGCCAAAGTCGCCGAATTCCTCGCGCAAGATTCGCACATCGAGCGCGTTCATTTCCCCGGCCTAACGTCGCATCCGGGACACGACATCGCGGCAAAGCAGATGTCCGCCCATTCGACTGGCGCTCAGGGCAAGCTATTTGGCGGGATGCTTTCGATCGAAGTGAAAGGCGGGCGCGACGCTGCGATGAGTGTCGCGGCCAGAACGAAAATCTTTACCCGCGCGACCAGCCTCGGCGGGGTAGAAAGTTTGATCGAGCATCGCGCGTCCATCGAAGGACCGGGCACAACGTCGCCCGAGAGCTTGTTGCGGCTGTCGATCGGTCTCGAGAATGCGGACGACCTGATCGAGGATCTCGCGCAGGCGCTTGGGTGAAGGAGCAACTTCGTACTGACGGTCACAGTTTGGGACGACACGGAGGTCGTCCCTCCAGTTAAGATAATTTGCGCCTAACGAGACCGATTACCTCGCGCACTTCAGCAACTCGCAGCAGGAACGCGGCGCCAAAGAAAGCCGTTGCGGCAACGGCGATTGTCAGAAAGAGCGCGCAAATCTTCTTCACGAGTCGCATTTGTTCCCAGGCATCGAGGAACCAATGGTTCGCTGCCCAGCAAATCGCGGCGAGCAAAGCGCCGGCGAGGCCGATCTTCGCCAGGCTGCCTAACAAACGGCCGGTTTCGAGGCGACCTGTGTGTTTCCACATCAGCGCGTAAAGCAGGAGGAAGTTAATCGTTGCCACCAAACTTGTCGAAAGCGCGAGCCCGCGGTGGCCCCAGCCGAGTCGAAAAGTGAAAAACCAATTCAGAAGCAGGTTCGTGCCGATCGCGATAAAGCTGATCATCATCGGCGTGTTGCGTTTTCCGACGGCATAAAATGCCGGCGTTAACACCTTCAACGCGGAGTATGAGACCAGACCAACAGCGTAAAACTGCAACGCGGCCGCGGTTTGTCGCGTCGCCTCGGCGTTGAATCGCCCGTGCTCGTAGATGACGCTGATGATCGGCGCGGCGAGCATGGCCAGCCCGATTGCGGACGGCACCGTGAGCAGAAACGCCAGCCGCATCCCGTGCGCGAGGATCGATCGAAACTCGCCGATATTCCCGCGCGCGGCGCTCTTCGACACCAGCGGCAGCGTCACCGTGCCGATCGCCACCCCGAAAATTCCAAGCGGCAGCTGCATCAAACGAAAGGCGATGTTCAACCAGCTCACCGGGCCCTCAAGCGATTTGCCGGTTGCGTCGGTAATGCTCGCCGCGAATCCGCTATTGATCAGCACATTGACCTGCACCGCGCTGGCCGCGATCACTGCGGGACCCATGAGCACAAGAACGGTGCGCACACCTGCGTCGCGCCATTTGAAATCGGTTCGGAATGTATATCCGATCCGTCGCAGCGACGGAAATTGCGCGGCCAATTGCCACGTCCCGCCGATCAGCGTGCCGATCGCGAGGCCTATCAATGAACGCGTCCCGAAGTGCGGATCGAGCCAGTAGCCGATTGCCACGCCGCCGATGATCGATCCAAGATTGAAATAGCTCGACGCCATCGCCGGCGGCCCGAAGACGTGTTTGGCGTTCAGAATTCCCATGACCAACGCCGCGAGCGAAACCATCAGGATGAATGGCCACATGACCCGGGTCAGCTGAACCGTGAGCTCGGTTTTGTCCGGGGCCCAGCTGCCCCAGGTCAAAAGGTCGACAAGTTGTGGCGCGAAAAGAATGCCTAACAACGTCACCACGCTCATGAACACCGCGGTGAGCGTGGCCACCTTGTTGGCGAGTCGCCAGGCCGATTCGTCTCCGTCGGTTGCGATCTTCTTTGAAAAGGTGGTTATGAATGCGGTCGACAGCGCGCCTTCGGCGAACAAGTCGCGAAGGAGGTTTGGAATCCGGAACGCGATCAGGAAGGCGTCGAGACTTTTTCCGGCACCAAAAAGACCGGCAAAAACCTGTTCGCGGATCAAACCGAGAATGCGGCTGGATAGAACCGCCAGACCAACTACGCCCGTCGCGCGTGCGCTGATTCTTTGTTCGCGGTCGCTCACAAATAAAAACCTGAAACGCTGAAAAGCTGAGATGCTGAAATCATTTCTCGCGCAGCATTGTCGGCAAAGATCGCCATCACCTCGTCGCTCTCGGCACGCAACCAGTCGATTCGGGCGCCGTTGATCACGCAGTCGTCCTTGAGAAGTTCAAGCCACATTTGCGCTGCTTTACATCTGCTCAACTTTCAAACCGCGCGCCCGAAGCATGGCAACGAGTCCCTCGTTACCGCCCATGTGGGCCGCGCCTGCGACCACGAAATAAGTCTGGCCGCTGGAAAGGTAGCCCTCGATCTTCGGGATCCAATCACGGTTTCGCGACGTGAGAATGCGTTGGCCTAACGAAGGGAAATCGCGAAAATTAGCGAGTGTCACGCGGGTAAGCAGATCCGCGTCCCCCCGTTTCCATGCCTTCATCATGTGGGAGAGATCAGGCGCCTCCGGATCGCCCGGAATGAACGCGAGCAGGAGGAGCGCTTCACTTTCGCGGTCGCTTAAGCCGGTGAAAACCTGAACATGTTCCTGCGCCGATTCGAGGCCGATGATCGGTTTCGATTTCGCCCGTGCGCGCTTGGTGAGGAATTCCTCTACGCCTAACTCCTCCTTCAATCCATGCTGGCCCGGCGATTCCAGCATCAAAGCGAGAAACCAGGGGTGAAACCGTGAGAACTTGTCCTCCGTGACGCCTAACAACCCAAACAGTTTCTTCAGGTAGGCGTAGGTCCGCGGATCGACATGCTTTTTCAAGTTGTCGCCCTTGGGATATTCACTCGCCCGCGTGAGATTTTTGTCCGCGGCGCGCATCGCCTTGGGATCGACTTCGAGCGCCATTCGACTGGAGGCATCGAGGGCCCGATTGTAAGCCGTCGGAAGCGGATAATCGATCTCGCGCAGGGCGTGCCACGATCCACCAAGATAGAGCGTTCCGCCCTTCGCTCCGGTGACCTTCCAGACACAGGCCGCAGCCGGTGCGCTCCGCGAAAGAAAGCATCCGGCAACCAGGGCAAAGCCGAAGATTAAAGAGTTAATGAAACGACGGGACAGCACGCTTTGGGTCTATCACGCTCCGGCCGCTCCGCAAGTTTGCAAAGGGTGTGCGCCGAACCGAAGGTGGCGCGAGGCCCTTTGAATGTGAAACACTTGCGCGGTGCATTTCTTGCGGTAACGATCGCCGTTTACCTAACGAGCTCCGTATTGGCCGCGGAGGAGGGGTCGATCGACCGCCTGCTCAAGAAATTGCCGCCGCCGGAAAAAGTGGTGAAGCGACAGGCCCCTGCCGGAGTTGACCTGGCGCAGATTGATCCCGCCTTTGGCGATCCGATAGGCAAGAAAGCCGTCGACGCGATTAACGCCCAAAAATATTCGCGCGCGCTCGGTTTGTTGCGAGACGTGGCCAGGAAATATCCGCGCAGCGTCCTCGTTCATGGATTGCGCGGATCGCTGGCGCTGAATCTTCATAAGTTTCGGGAAGCGTCGGAGGCTTTTCAGAATGCGGTCAATTTGGATCCAAAGTTTGCGATCGCGCATTTTGGGCTGGCGGCGTCGGAGGCGGAACAAGGGCATTTCGGTTCGGCGTTGCAACACTTCCAGCTTTTCGCGCGGCTCGAACCAAAAGTGGAGATTGCGTGGATCGCATCGAGCGAATGCGCCGAACGGTTAGGCCGTCTCCGGGAGGGACGCGACTACGCAGCGCGGGCCACGACGGTTGCGCCAAAATCGGTCACGGCCTGGCTTCAACTTGCCCGGACGGAAGCGGCGCTGGGAAATACGGCCGCTGCAAAAAAGGCGATTGCTCGTGCCCAACAACTTGGCGCCACCAAGAAATCGACGACGGCCAGGCGATGACGGTGTCGGCCGAAACAAAAACGAAAATTTTCGGCGAACACGATGCAGCAACGATCCGGCAAATCGAGACGTGCGTTGCAACCGGTGGCGAACGCGGAGTGCTGTGCGCGGACGGTCACAAAGGCTACGCGCAGCCCATCGGGGGCGTGGTTGCTTACAAGGACAAGATTTCGCTCAGTGGCGTCGGATTCGATATCGCCTGCGGCAATCTTGCGATTCTGACGGACGTCACGCTTCCGCAAGTCGCGAGCAGCGTCGATCGCATCATGGATGATGTCGTGCGCGACATTTCATTCGGGATCGGGCGCAAAAACAAAATGCGCGTCGAGCACGAACTGTTTGATGATCCCGCGTGGGATTTGAAACCGCTGGACGCGCTCAAATCGATGGCGGCGGATCAGCTTGGAACAGTCGGCGGAGGTAACCATTACGTCGATCTTTTCGCGGATGAATCGGAGCGCATTTGGGTAGGTGTCCACTTTGGTTCTCGCGGACTCGGTCACAGAACGGCGACGCATTTTTTGAAAGCGGCCGGAGGCAAGGATGGAATGGATGTGCCGCCGACCGTGGTCGAAGAAAAATCGGAGATCGGCACTGATTATCTCGCCGGGATGCAACTGGCCGGTCGTTATGCTTATGCTGGACGGGAAGCCGTGGCCCGCCATGTCGCCCGCAACATTCTCGGCGCAAAAATGGTCGAGGAAGTGCATAACCATCACAACTTTGCCTGGCGGGAAAAGCACGACGCCGAGGAATTGTGGGTGGTGCGCAAAGGCGCAACACCGGCCTTTCCCGGCCAGCGCGGCTTTGTCGGCGGAAGTATGGGCGATGATGCGGTGATCATCGAAGGCATCGATTCGCCCGTTTCCCGCGAAGCGTTGTTCTCAACCGTGCACGGCGCCGGCCGGATCATGTCGCGCACGGCTGCCAAAGGAAAATTTGTGCGCGTTGGAAAAAAACGGATCCGGCAGGAAGGACTTGTTAGGCACGATGAGATGATGAAATGGCTGCAAGATCGACAGGTGGTGCTGCGCGGAGGCGATCTGGACGAGGCACCGCAGGCCTATCGGCGGCTGCCTGACGTGCTTGCCGCTCACGCCGGAACGATCCGGGTTTTGCACACGTTGCGTCCGCTCGGAGTCGCCATGGCCGGTCGCGACATTGTCGATCCTTACAAGGACTGAAAAGAAAACGCTGAAAAGCTGCTCCCTCTTTGCGCAAGCTTTGAAGTCCGACGCGTCCCCCCCGCGTCGCTTTCGTTCGTTGTATATCCGCAAGAAAGATAACTACGAATCCGTTGATTCAGCTGCCACGACCGAGCGCGCACGTAGCCGCGAGCTCAAGGCTCTAACTACTCCGCGGTAAACACAAGCCGGGCGGTAGTTAGTTGCAGCGCATAGTTAGACGTTTTGAATGTCGTCTAACGGCTTGGACAGCTTGGAATAATCAATGGGCTGAAGGTTTTCGGGCGTAACTGTGGGATCGTCCCATCCATCCCAAGTGTTTATAAGAAGAAATATACCAATAAGGCTGCCGATCGGGAAGCCGCCGAGCAGCAAAAACGCAATGATCATCGAGACGATGCGTGCCCAACGTTTCCCGCTGGATGCTCCTTTAGCAATCCATCTATGAAGCCAAAAAAATCCTCCGCACAGAGCAAGAAAGAAGAACGCTATGCCTAATGATCCTCTCTCGGCACCCGACAAGGCAATAGCGACGAAAAGAAGAACGCCGGAAACGGCGTAAAGCCACGACACCCCGCGATGGATGCGAGCAACTGTTTGATTTTTCTTCACGTGTTACAGACTCAATATCGTCTAACGAGAACAAGCTCAGCGACCGCCGACGAAGGCGCGCTGTGCTTTGGGTTTTGATGGTGAAGTTGTCATGTGGAAAATCTCTCGCCGGTCGGCGGTTCGCTGGAGCGCTTGGTTAGATCTGGCGTGAACACCGCGAATCGATCCTACTGGAGGATCTGCTCCATGTAATAAAATGAGACAAGCAGCGCAAGGAAGTGAAGACCGAGCATCGCTCCTACCCATTTGCGGCGGTAAGGACGGCGTAAGGCGAAGAGCCCGGCTACTAATCCGATAGGAGGCAAAGCAAAACTGAGAGACGCTATCATCGCAAAAAACGCATAGGCTGGTGATCTGAAGCTATCGGACGCGACTCGACACGCAACGGATGTTAGCACGCAGAGAAGGACGGCGACTATCGCCGCGCACTTGCAAAGCAAATAGGACATGGGCACGGCGGAGAAGATCTAACGAGACAAAGCTCAGCCATCACCGGCGATGCCGAGCCTTGCTACGGGTTGAAATGTTGAAGTCATCGAAAGCTAAACGTCGGAACGGCCGGTGGTTGGCTGGAGCGATTGGTTAGATGGTTTGGGTGGTGTCTTCATCCGCTTATAGATCGCGCCGCTTTTGAGCTCTAGGGCATCGTGACCGAGTTTCATAATGGTCTCCCGATAGCTCTCAAATTTCTGTCGTAGAATTGGCAAATCGCGTGACTCTGCAGCATCGAGATATTGCGCAGGATATTCCGCGTCGAAAACGACGTCATAACCGTCAACACGCCATGTCCCAGTGCTGTCAATCCGGGATTTAGTTCGCGACCAAATAAAACCGGAGAACGTATGATCACCCTCATACGTAATTACGCTTAACGAATCACCGCCGCAAACCTGACACTCCCAAGAGCCGATCAGCTGATCATCGAGCTGCGATGTGCGATGGCACGCCGTCGCGAAAATCATCATAAGTGCAAACGCGCGCGCTACCATCTAACGAGACACAAGATCAGCGACCGCGAAGGCCACCGGGACTTGCCACACAGCTAAAGGGTGGATGGAAGACACGCAGAAGGCGGATCGCAGGCTGGGTCGCGGTTCGCTGCATCGCCTAGTTAGATGACTTTGGGCGGGCCGCACCGACTCCAATAGAGCGGACCGAAGACAACCGCCAACAGAATGGTCCCATATCCGCCAAGATGCGTTGAGTACAGCGAATAGTAAATGAAATCGTCGAAAAGGGCCGCGGGGCCGATCCACTCGCGGCCTATCCCGATGAACGCCTGATGAATCTGAATGATCGTACCTAACGCACCCACAGCAGCAGGACAGACGACTAAGGCAAATGCGAGAGACCTTCGGCAAAGCCTTCGCTGAACGATGACGAACAGTACAGCCGCGCAACACGCAAAGACCAGTAGTGCGGCGATCTCCCAATCGCTTGGATCTCCAGTCCAAACACCGGATGACGCATGGAAATAACTGGGACGTGCGCCTGGATCGAAGAGGCGCCATGAAAATGCACCGTCCCATGTGCGAGTCATCTAACGAGAACAAGATAAGCTACGGCCACGGTAAGCCGAGCGATTCTGAGAGGAAAGGGAAGTAGCCATGGAGATCTTCATCCGAGTTGCGGAGCAGTGGCCGTTAGCTTCATCGCCTGGTTAGATGGTAGACAACGCAGCAGGTGGGCCTCCGGATGTGAGTCGGGTTCGTCTACCTCTGAATTCGCGGAAGACGAGGAAAAATCCCGCGCCCGTGACGAGGACTATAGGTAACGCGATAATGCTCAATCGAATGCGTCTGCTCGTACTATAATCTCTCATGGCAGCGTCAAGCGCGCGCTGGTTTTCGGCCGAGGGGTGGAGATTCTGAGCTTCGAGAGCACGCGAAACGGGCCACCAGCCCTCATCTGGATCGCCAGCGCCCATGAAGAGTACGGCAATGTCGAGGGCAACAACTGCGATCACAATCAAAAGGATGCGTAACGCGACCATCTAACGAGAATAAGATGAGCCACCGCGCGATTTACGATTGGTGTTCAAACACGAAAGTCTGGGCATACGGACGGTTCGCGGTTGGCTCCATCGCATGGTTAGGCGTCTCTCTGCGGCAATGAAACGGTAACATGGTAGCTCGGAAGATTCTTTTGCAGATGCTGCTCAATACGGTTGATCAACGCAGCGATCTGCATTCTTCGGTGGGGACTGATAGGAAAGCTCGGTTTCACCGGGGAAGTTATGCGGCTTTGAAAAAAGGCTACGTAAACTGTCTTTCTCGAATCATACTGAACCGAACAATCAACGGAGGAGTCAGGCGTCTCGATCAACACGAAATTGGTTTGAGAATTGTAGTCCCCTTTCAATCGGGCGCCCAAATAACTGTGTGAGAAAACCTGAGTAGGTTGATACGGCGGCGCGTTCGTCTGGAGCAAAAATCCCTCCGCGTATAGCAACTGAGCAACCTTGTCCAGTACCTTGAACAGGCGATCGAAGTCAACTGCTTGGGCATGCGCTCTGGGCCTGCCCAAGACGCTCGCGTAATCCTTCGTCTGCCATCCGCGAGCAGAGCATCCCGCTACACCGGTGACGAGGAGCGATACCAAGAATGAGTCCAAAATGCATCTGCGCCAGGAGGATATCATACGCCTAACGAGACAGAAGTGAGCTACCGCCACCGAGGGGCGAGCGGTGATCGAAGTGAAGACGTTGTAGTCATGTAGAAACGTGAGCTACGGCGGGTGGCGGTTAGCTCCACTGATTGGTTAGGTCCTTTTCATTTGAGAGTTCCACCATTTCCAATTCTTGTTCGCCAGCTCCTCATCTGGATTCAATTCCAACGCGCGACGATAAAATTCCCCAGCTTCTTCCCACCTGCCAGCGGAGCAAAGCGTATCTCCTTGGCAGCCTACCGGCTCGCTTAAGTCGGGCGCAAGCGCTTCAGCGTCGCGAAAGTGCTTAAGGGCTATCTCAAAGTTCTCCAGCGCATCGTGGCAGATGCCGAGGTATATCCGGCTCCATGGATCAAACGGGTGTTCAACGATGTCACGTTCGAGAGAAGGAATCGCGCCAGCCCAATCGCGACGATCCATGTACGACTTTGCATCATCCTGCCAAGGCTGCGGCTTAGCTGGCGCCATAGACCTAACGAGACAAAGCTCAGCCGTCGCTGACGGGAGCGAGCTGGGCCGCGACTTTCAATGTTGAAGTCATCGCTGGTAAATTCGCGCGCCGGTCAGCGGTTGGCTGGAGCGCATGGTTAGATGTGTGCGTGCCATCATGGAGCCTTCTCAACGAAACGGGGCTGGCCGTGAAGCTCGATACTAGCATGATCGCCCTCAATAGTGAACGTGTCGCCTCGCGCGAGGGTAACGGAAAGTCTGACCACGCCATCAAATGTGCCGGTGAGTGGAATCAGATTGCTGTGACGAGCATCTCCAACGCGCAGAGAACCCTCCCAAATCTTGGGTAGCATCACGAATCATGGGATACATGGAATGCGGCATTTTTCCGATCGCTTGGTGGGAAACCAAGCGGATTAGGCCGCAAAATGCCGCAATTAAATGCCGCAAAATGCGGCCGAATTCTCGTTAGATGAATGACGCGTTGGCGCCTCGGATTAGGGGGCAGGCGGTGCTCATCGGATATGATCCCCAAGGACGTTGCGTTTATAGCGAGATTCTTGATCTCCCGATTACTACGATGAAGATCACGTGTGGGATTCCGACGAGTCCGTTAAGGAGCTGCAGCTCCAGCGCGTTAAGGGTTATTTGTTCGATGGCGAGGGGCAGCTCGATCAGGAGTTTGAGAGCATCTTTGATCTCACCACCGGTGTTTTCCAGAAGGGCAACACACGTTATGCTGATGGAACCTTCAAGGAATGGTAATTCATCTAACCAGCCGCTCCAGCGAACCGTCGACCGGCGAGAAACTTTCCACATGAACCCTTCAAGACTTAAATTCACCGCGAAGCTCGCTTCCGTCGACGGTCGCTGAGCTCCTTCTCGTTAGGCCTATGACGCGCACCCTCGCAACTCTCCTGGTGACAGTGTCATGTGTTTTTGCACAAAGTCCGGCTCCATCGCACACGCCCGGCACTTCAGACAGCGATTATCGCGCCGGTTATACTGCGGCTGAGTTGGACATTAAGCGCGGCATTGTGCGCTATTTCGCGATAGGCGGTCCACCGACACGCGATTGGTCCAAGCTCGTCCAGCGGGCCAAGAAGCTGTATCAGGTTGAGCTTCTCGCCACGGGGTGTGTGGCCACTCCTTACGAGCACGGTTACAGCGATGCAGTCATTCGACATTTGAGCCAGAGGTATGGTCATGATCCCATTCTGGCGCTGCACAAACAGCTCACGAAGGAAGCCGGTGGCGAGTGATAAACCTAACCAAACGATGCAGCGAACTCCGAAAGCTTTCGCGAGCGGACCGGCGGACCGCCGCGCGCCCCACTTTTGAGGTGTCTTCCACACTTCCACTCCGAGGCATGCGCGGCTTCTTCTGCCGTCGCTCATCTTTGTCTCGTTAGATGGTGAAGCCGAGCGCTGATCAACTCGAGGAGCTACAGAGGCTCGAGTCACGTGCGGAGCAGTTGCTCGATGCAATCGCGAATTCGGCTGAGTCAATATGTGATGAGACGTTGCGTGACTTGGACCTTATCGCTAAACGCGCAGCAAAGATTTGCTATGGTTCAGCGAGTCCAGAGTTACTTTCGCAGCAGATGCACGATCTGATTACGTGGACCGACCGCATGGATGACGCGCCTTGGGTCGATAGCTTCCGCACTGCCTTACGTCATCGCCCGCTTACCTCGCCAGTCGATACAACCATCTAACCAGGCGATGCAGCCAACAACTCGACCGCGTACCGTTTCACTTTCGATGACCAAACAGCTATTATTCCAAGCCAGCCTCACCCCGACGAGCGGTGGCTGATCTTGTTCTCGTTAGATGTTCTCCGCGATCTCGTGAACGAAGGCATTGAGTTGCACGATTCCGAGTTGGCGGCCGTTGAGTTCCGTGATGGGTCGGGTTGGCTGCAGGATGCAACAGTTATCATAGGCGGTGCTGCTTCCGCTCCGGCGCTAGTGGATCTGCCGGCTCCTTCTGCTTCGCCGGGCAATTAACGAATGCCGGTTCGGGGGAGTGGTTGCGTATGGAAAGATGGGTGTTTGTGACGCCGCGGCGAGGCGTGCTACCACTTCGGTCGGCTACGCCGCCCTGTTGTTCTTAACATCGTCTTCGGGATAAGCCGATCCACCTTTCGGCGGTCGCAAACCGCCGCTACAATATTGGCGCATGGATACCATCGTAGGAATCGATTTGGGAACCACCAATTCGCTGATTGGTGTCATGGACGCCGGGTTCCCGATTTTGTTGGCGGACGAGAATGGGGAGCGGCTGACACCGTCGGTCGTTCACATTGGCGCAAATGGGGCGTCTGTTGTTGGGCGCCCGGCAACGCGGATGCGAGTTCTCGAGCCGAAGTCCACTATTTATTCGGTCAAAAGATTGATCGGGCTTTCGAACAATCCGATGCCGGACGGGCGGAAGGAAGATGTCGAAAACAACCTTTCGTATGAGCTGGTTAGCCGCCGAGGTCGTGAAGTTCGAATAAAGGTCGGAGAGCGGGAATACAAACCCGAAGAGATTTCGTCGTTCATCTTGAAAAAGTTGAAGGCCGATGCCGAGCAGTCGTTGGGCAGGGAGGTTTCACGAGCGGTGATCACGGTACCGGCCTATTTCAATGATGGCCAGCGAAACGCGACGAAGCGCGCAGGGGAGCTGGCCGGTTTTTCTGTCGAGCGAATTGTCAACGAGCCGACAGCCGCCGCGCTGGCCTACGGAATGGACAGGCTGAAAACGAAGTCGAAGATCGCGGTTTACGACCTCGGCGGCGGCACGTTCGACTTGTCGATCCTGGAATTGAACAACGGTGTGTTTGAGGTTCTCGCTACGAACGGAAATACACAGCTGGGCGGGGATGATATCGATCGAGCGTTGCTCGATCGAAATGACGAATGGCGAATGACGAATGACGAAAGAATCCGCGAAGCTTTGACTACCGCGAAGCATCGACTTTCAACCGAGGCGCGTGTTTCAATCGATGTTCCATTCGCAGATCGCGGACGGAACTTGCAGATCAATCTGACGCAGGAGGAACTCGACGCTATTGCGCGGCCGATCGTGGAGCGAACGCGGACGCATTGCCTCCGGGCGCTGGCGGATGCGAAATTGCAACCGGAGGATTTGGACGAGGTGATCCTGGTGGGAGGTGTCACGCGCATGCCGTTGGTTCGGCGATTTGCGGCTGAACTTTTTCAACGCGAACCGAACACGTCGCAGAATCCCGACGAAGCGGTTGCGATCGGGGCAACCATCCAGGCCGGTATTCTCGCCGGGGAGGTTCGCGACATCGTGCTTCTGGACGTTACGCCTCTTTCGTTAGGTATCGAGACATTTGGCGGACTGATGAACGTGATCATTCCGCGAAATTCGACGATACCGATCAAAGCGGGCGAAATGTTTACCACCGCGGTGACGAACCAGCGGTCGATGTCGATTAAAGTGCTCCAGGGTGAACGCGAGATGGCGCGGGACAACTGGCGCCTGGGTGAGTTCACCATTGAATTTGCGCCGGCGCCGAAAGGTGTGCCGCGCGTGGGCGTTCAATTTGAGATCGATGCGAACGGAATCCTTCACGTGCTCGCGCGCGACACCAAGACTGGCGCGGAAAAAATCGTCGCAATGAAAAGCGCGGTGGATGTTTCCGACGAGGCGGTGGAATCGATGCTGGCGGATTCGCTGGAGCACGCGTTCGAAGACGTGAACGAGCGCATTTGGGTCGAGACAAAATTCAAGGCGGAAGAAATGCTCTCCGGTTTGGATGCTGCATTGCCGATGGTCGGTGACAAGATCGACATTGCGGAGAAGCAAACCATTTTGAGTGTGGCTGAGGAGCTGCGCGTCGCCTTGGACTCGAAACGAACTAACGACGTAAAACGCGCTATTGAAGGACTCGATGCGGCCACGCAGCACCTTGCTGCGCTGGTGATGGAGCTGGCAGCGGAATCAGCGGGCGCCGGCCGAAGCTGACGGAGTTGGAGAAGGCGAAGGGGAAGGGGAGGCCGCCGGAACCGGCGTTGCGAAGGCAGTCGCGGACGCCGCCGGCGACGGTGCAGGCGTGGGAGTTGCAGCGCCGACGACTTTCCCGGTCACTTCTTCGAGGAGCTTCTTTTCTTCGGGAAAAATGGGCCCGACTTTGGCCGCAGAAATGTAGCCACGAGCTGGATCCTGCATGTTTTCATCCGCAAAAACGACAGCGGCGTAGACCGCAGCGTGAGGATCGCGCAATTGATCGGCCGGTAGCTTGTTCAGGACTTCAATGGCCTGAGCGGTGCGCCCGAGGCCATAGAGCGAGAAAGCGTAGGTGACAGCGCAGTTGGTATCGTTAGGCAGCCGATCGTAGGCGTCCTTGGCGACTTTGTGCGCCTCGGCGGTGTTTTGTTCGAGAAGCATGGCGAGGCGGGCGTAATTGGCCGAATTGATCGGATCCTCGGGCGAGGCTTCGTGCAGACGTTGCAGTGTCCGGTAGAGATTCGGGAGATCGTTGTTGGCGCGGTAAAGCTTGCCCAGAGCGTCCAGGGCTTCCCGGCGAGTCGGAGGGTTCTTGGAAAGTCGCAACCAAAGCTGCTCCGATTCGGCGCCGAGATTCCACTTTTGAGCGATCCGGGCCAGGGTCAGCTCGCGCTGAGGATCGTCGTTGGCGGCGCGCTCGGCTGAACGCCAAATGGAGTCGAATTCCGCGTCGCCACTCTGGCGCATCTGCCGCGCGGCGTATGCCTGATAGGCGAGCCGAATGTAATCCGACTCCGCCCAGGATTTGCTCCGGGTCCAGCGTTTGAGCCGCGACCAGTTTTTCGATTGAGCGAACGCTTCGGCAACGGAAATGGAAGGGGGCGGATTAGTCGTTAGGTCGGTGGGCAGTTTATCCGTCCATTTCAATACTTCGCCGGCGAGCCCGTTGCTGTTCATCCAATCGAGAAGTAACCCCAGATCGGTGGCTTGCCGGGTCGCGACCGGTTTTACCTTTTCCAGCAGGGCCTGAAACTTTTTTTCGTCCAGTTTCTTGTACAGGTTTAGGCAGAGAAGGTAATCGGCGAACGTGACCTGTTGTGACATTTGCAGGTCCTGCGCGATCCCATCGGCACCGGCGAGATCGCCGCGGTCGATGGCGTCATTGAGCAACGCGCGCAATGCACCGGTTCGATAGGAGGGCGATCTAGCCAGTCGCTCCAGAAGTTTGTGGGCGTTATCGCTCTTTTCCTTGTCGGAAGATTTTATTTGAAGGACGGCAAGGTTGAACTGGTAAAGCTCGTTGTTTGGCTCCTGCTTGAGGGCGGCGGCAAAATGCTCCTGGAGACCGAATTCATCTCCCTGGGCCCGGGCGAGCCAGCCGGCAACCACGTGATAGGCAGCCCTGTCCCGGTCGTTAGGGGGGACGCGATCGAGCGCTTTGCGAGCGGTGTCCAGCTCCCCGAAACGCAAGGCAGCGGAGGCAAGGTTGAGTTGAGCATCGAGATTTTGGGGTTGAAGCCGCGCGACTTGCGCGCGCCATGCCACCGTTTCAACGCGATTTTGTCTTTCCGTCGCGTCCGCCAGAATCTGAAACGCCAGAAGAGAATCCGGATGCAGAACGAGCGCCTGGTGAGCGGCGTGTGTGGCGCCGTCAAAATCCTGTTTGTCCAGTAGCTCGCTCGCGCGCCTGAGCAGACGGGACTCGCGCCAATTATGATAGGCGCCCGTCCCGTAAGTAACGCCGACGAAAAGCAGGCCGCACAAAAGGACGAGACCGATCACGAGAGCGATGAGCTGGCGAGAGGAAAACTTCTCTCCCAAGTCTCCCAGGCTGGCGAAAGATCGGATCTTTCGCCGGCGGCGCACTCTTGTGAGTTTTTCTGGCACGTCAGTGTCCTATCTCGCGGGTGAATTGAATGCAACTCAATGCATCACAACGGGAGATCGCGGCAGACCACTGGATTCGCCGTTAGGAGATTTGTCTCCTAGGGTTTGGCGACAACAGGAACACTTTCAATTTCCTCCATCACCTTGTCATGCAACCGGCGTCCCCAGACGTAACGGGCGAGTAATACTTTGATGGCGGCGGTTAACGGAACCGCGAGGATCGGCCCGAGAAGCCCACCGATGAGCAACCCCCAAACGAAGATCGACACAATCACCGTCATCGGATGAAGCCCGACTGAGTCCCCAACAATGCGCGGCGCGTAAAACATGCCTTCGAGATTTTGAATGAGAATGAACAAGCCGGTGACGATCATTGGATGAGTCCAGTCGCCCCACTGAAACGCCGCGATCAAGACCGCCGGGATCCAGCAAACAATAATGCCGATGTACGGGATCATCGTTAGCACGACTACGAGCAATCCTATGAGCGGTGCAAAGTTGAGACCGAGGAGCGTGAGTGCGCTGCCGATGAGAATGCCGTCGACCAGACAAACTAGAAGTTGGCCGCGGAAGTAGGCGATGATGTAGTGGTTGATCTGCCAAAGAAGCTCCGCGATCTCGTCCCGAAGCGGTGAAGCGCGCAACGGCAGATAATCTTTCCAGTTCCGCTCTATCGCCGGCCGTTCTTTCAAAAAGAAGAAGAGATAGATCGGCACCAATACAAGGCTGAGCAGGAAGCCGGTCACACCGAGGAATCCGCCGATGCTCGTCTTGACGAGGTTCCAGGATTTTTCCGACAGCGTGGGCAGGTACTTTCCAAGGTTAGGCATTTGCTTTTCAACCCATGCCTGGATCCGCTGGCGCTCGGCTGAGCTTAATTTTGCCGGAGTCGCGGAAATGCTTTCGGTAGGCGAACCGGACGGCTCGGCGGCGCTGGGCCCCGACGTTTCCGGAGTTACCGTGGGCGAAGGCCGAGGTGGTGGCGAGCCCAACAACCAATCGATGACATTGCGCGTGGGCGACGTCGCTTTGGTCTTGGTTTCGGGCGGCGATCCAAAACTGCGGTTAAACCGAACGATGAGGTCGACCACGCTATTGCGCGCTTTCTCGGTATAGCTGGGAAGATCCTTGGCGAAGGCAGCGCTTTGAACCGAAATGGTCGGTACGATCCACCAAAACAAGCCGAGCAGAATCGTACCGGCGAACACGAACAGGAAAGCGATCGCCGGTGTTCGACGCATACCGCGTTCACACAAACGAGTGACGAGCGGATCGAGCAAGTAGGCGAGAATCGCGGCAATGGCGACCGGGATCAGGATGGGCTGCAAGAAACCGAACACTCTTGCCATCACCCAGATCACCGAAACCGAAATCGCAATCAGCAGGACCACGCAAAGTGCGGCGAGCGCGGCCCACAGCGTCTTCTTCTGCCATTCCGTCGGATATCGTGATGGATACACGGTCGAATTATTGGTTAACCAGACAGCAAGCAGGTAGCCGGCCGTTCTCCATCATTCATAACTACTGCATCGGATTTGGTTTCGCGGGATCGCTCTTACTCATCTTGGTTTTCGCATTGTCGATCTTATCCGCAAGCAATTTGTTTTGAGGATCAAGCACGAGCGCTTTTTGCCAGGCCTCCAATGCCTGAGCGGTCTTATTGAGTTTCAAGTAGGTGTCGCCCAGATGCTGGTACACGACTGAATCATCGCGGTTGATGTTTTTTGCCGCCTGCTGGAGATCGTCCAGCGCGGCCTGGTATTTCTCCTGGCGGTAACGAATCCAGCCCCGGGTGTCGAGATAGGCGCCGTTGTTAGGGTCGATCTGAAGCGCATGTTCCACCATGTCCGCAGCTTCATCGAGATGGGAGTTCTGCTCGGCCCACATGTAAGCGAGATAATTATAGGCGTCCGCCGAATTGGCCGGATCCATCGCGATGGATCTCTTAAATAGATCGGCGGCCTTGTCGTAGAGACCGGCTTGTTCGGCGGTAGCGCCGTAATCAAAAAAGAAACGGGAATTCACCATCTCGCCGGAATCGAGTTCGGCTTCGCGAAGTGCTTCCTGGAAAGTAGCAACGGCTTCCTGCAGGTGTTTCGCTTCCCGCAGGGCCAGGGCATGGTAATAGACCATCTCGGGCCGATCGGGAAATCTTTGCCTGGCCTCCGCAAGCACTTTCACCGCGCGCTCCGCATCCTTGAGCGGGCCTAACAACAAATCGGCCAGCCGCAGGCACGTGTTGGCCCGGCCGGGACGGATCAGCAGGCTCTGCTCATAATTTTTTGCGGCCTTGGCAAACAACGCCTTCGCCTCCGCCGTCTTATTCTCGCGTGCGAGCGACCGCCCCTGATCGTCCTCTACCTGTGCCAGAAGCTCGTAAGGCTGATATTTCTCCGGCCGTTGCCTGATGATTTCCTCAAGTAGCTCGATTGCTTTTGTCCGCTGGTTGGTGAGAACGAATCCGGTCGCCAGTTTTTCCTGGGCATTGGTATCATCGGGTTGAAGCTCGAGGACACGCAGGTAAAGCGGAATCGCCTCGTTAATCTGCTGCGATGTCGCGTAATAATCGGCGACTTCCTTGAGGACCGGCGCGGTATCGTTACCGAACTTCGCCGCCTTCTGGAAAATCTCGTTGATGCGCGCGATTTCTTCCGGTTTCGGATCGGTATCCGGCTTAATGAGAACGGCGATGAACAGCTTGCCAAGACGCGTCCAGAAAGAAGGGTCCTCGCTTTTGACCTTGGCGGCACGTTCGAGCGCCTGCAGCGCTTTCTTTTCGTCGCCGGCAGCGATTTCGATTTCCACCAGGCGCTGGTAGGCGTCGATATTCGCGGTGTCCAGCGCGATAGCCTTGGTGGCATACTCAACCGCCTGGTCGTTTCGCTTCAGATACCTCGCGTAGATAAACGCAAGCTGGAGGTAGGGCTCGGATGCCTTGGGATTAACCTTGATGGCGTCTTTCAGCACATCGATGGCATGAGGAAAATCGTCCTGACGAGTGAGCAGTGCGGCAACTTGACAGGCGAGATCAGCCTGGCCGGGATCGACGTTGAGCACTTTCAAATAGGCCTCGAGTGCTTTCTCCATTTCGCCGTTCTCTTCGAATGATTTTCCTTCGACGAAATGGGACAACGCGTCAGCTTTTCGCTGACCTTCGGGGCCCAAAAGCAGATCTTTGGCGGGCGACCGATTGGTGGAATCGTCCTGGGCCGCGGACTTTCTCGCGCTGGCAGACGACTTGGACGGCTCCCTGCTAACGGCAACATCGCCGGTGGCCAGGGCGGCCAGGATCGCCAGGAAATAGCAAACTTTGCGGAGATGACGCCTGAGCCAGTTCATCTCATTGACCTTAAGGGCCGCGAGCGTGGCACGCAAACGAGCGCAGCCGCCTAACGAATTAATCCGCGCTACCGGTCAAGCCTTATAACGCAAACGCTTCTTGTGCCGGTTTTCCTTCATGCGTTTCCGGCGCTTATGCTTTGAGATCTTTGCTTTACGTCGCTTCTTGAGAGAACCCATATAAAAACAGCTTTCGCGGTGGCGAATTGGAGCCAATCCAAGCACTTGGCCCGGCAGAGTGCAACCATTGTCTTCGAAAAACCGGGATTATTAATGTTCTGCGACGAGAACGAGGATGCCCACGATACAAAACAAAATCCCGATCAGCGCGCTTTCGTGCTTTTCCAACGCACCCAATTTTACTCTTTCCAGGCCCGCCAGCGCGAGAGAAGTGAAAAGAATCATGCCCGCAACGGTTCCAATGGAAAGAATTGCGGTAAGCAGTGCGAATCCGGTCCAGCCATAGCGAATTCCGGACACATAAATCGGCAGAAAAGCTTCGCAGGGCGACAGGGTAAGAAATGCCAACAGGCTCGCGATTGCGGCGCGATCGGAAACACGACCGGGCGGAGCGTCCCTATCCGCCAGGTATTGCTCGTGATCATGACCGTGGTGGTGATCATTCTCATGATGGTGACCGTTCTCATGGAGATGCTCATGCGGGTATCCGAAATGAACATGGCCTTTCCCGCGAAACTGCCGGCTTAGATAATACAGACCCAAAAGAAGGAGAAGACCGCCAGCAACGGGTCCAAACCAGTGGCCGATGTCCTCGTTCACTTTCTTTCCCAGCCAGGTGATTAACAACCCAAGGGCCGCAGTGACACCCGCGTGACCGCTTCCGGCAGCCGCTGTGATAAGGATCGTTTTACCCGCTTTCCAATGTTGGACCCGCGCGGCCAGCACAAATGGCAGCCAGTGCGTCGGGATGGCTGCGTGAAAAAACGCGATTCCGAAGCCGCTGATCGCAATGGTGGTGAGAATGGTTTGGTCCACGGCCCCGGGCTCGTTCAACTAGCCGATGTTGCTTAACGGAAAAAAGCGTTTCCGTCGCGGAAAAGTTAACGGGCAAACTGGCGGGGCGGATCAGTACCGGCCGGTGTGATAAGTGCGCGCCCGGCCGAGTATTCCGATCTCGTAACTAAGGGTGTAGCTCGTAAACGTATTTGGTTTGAAACGCCACTTGAACAGCGTCATTACCATCTCGGCATCGAGCACTTGATAGCCAGTCCTCTTCAGGACTTTCACTTCGTCGACCGTACCGTTTCTCGGGTTTATCTTAAGACGATAGATTCCTTTGCCGCCCCAGCCTTTTCTAAGTGCCACCGGCGGTATTACGGGCTCAGGAGCAAAAATCAGGTTCGGATCGGGAGTGATGTCGGCGTAAACGGGCCAGGCACCGCAGAGAATAGTGAGCAGCAGGACTCCAGCGAACAGGCACGACCAACGTCTCATACTACTAGATCGCAAAGTATGTCTCAGTCGGCTCCGCGTGGGAAACAAAAAACTGGGGCTTTATCTAATCCAGTTGCCTGGACTGCCTCCCGCAAGACTGTGCCCGCACGAAAACCTTACCGCGTCTGTCTGAGAAAACGCGTCATGTGAAAGTCAACCGACACATCCTGTTGACGCCATGTTCCTGGTTTCGTTTTCCATTTCAAGAAGGTGAAGACTGCACTGGCATCGAGGTTGCGCCCGGCGTGAATCAAGATTTTCACTTCGGCGACCGACCCGTCCTTGGGATCGATCGTTAGCCGGTAGATGCCCTGGCCGTGCTCGCCTTGGCGCTGGGCAGCCTGGGTATATTCCGGATTCGGCGCAACGGTGAAGCCCGTCTTATATTTCGCATCGATGTAAACCTCCGTATCGCCGCCGCCAATCGCCAGGCACTCCAGGACGGGAATAACGATCGAGAACAAAATCACGGTCCACAACAGTGCTTGCCTTTTCATATAACCTCGATTGCTAGGTATGGGACGGGCCCCTTGCTCGAGTCGAGTAAATTCGCGGCACTTGCCGGCCGCAAAACTCGGGCTGGTGGGATTTGAACCCACGGCCTCCTGCACCCGAGGCAGGCGCTCTACCAAGCTGAGCCACAGCCCGTTGAATCTGTCTGCCTATTTCCGTCAAAGGGAGACATAGAGCAAGGAAGAACTGCGGCGACGTTCAAGCTAAACGTTCCTGTACCCGGCGGCGGTCTGGCCCGCGAGCGGTGGGGGCGCACGCTTAGAGGTCACGGACTGGTTGGGGGCCGGGCGTGGGAAAACGCGACATTTCCATCGCAAAAACCGCCGGCGATTCTCATTTTTGACAAAACTATCGGATTTTCTCAATTCAGCGAAGGGCTTTCCCAAGGACGAGAACGATGGCATCTCCTTTGCTATAATTTCCATAAGAAGTATGAAAATCCAGACACGAGCGCAGGCAGGCACGACTCTAACCGAGTCGCTGTGCGCCGCCCTCGTCGTTGCGGTGTTCTTCGCCTCCATGTTCGAGCTCAACGCCGTTTGCCTCAAATACATCGATTCGACCAAGGAATCAGTCGCGGCGCTCCAGGCCGTGCAGGACCGGGCCGAAACCTTGCGCAACCTCGCTTTCACCGACCTAACGAGCACGTCCTACGTTCAAACGCTGATGGCTGCCGCCCCCAATTCGTCCGATTACTGCGGCAAAGCCACTGAAACGGTCGCCATTCGCGCCTACCCCACGGCGAACGGCACCACGCAATTCACCCGCGCGTCTAACGGAACGGTAACGACCAACACAACGGCAACGAGCCTGGGAAGCACGCTCGTGCAGGTGGATATTTCAACGACATGGAACATGACCCTCGGAGGACGGCCACGTTCTGAACAAACCAGCATCATCGTCTCAAACGGAACCAAGAAATGAAACTATCACCCACAACACGACGCGGCGGATTCACACTGGCGGAAACGACAGTCAGCCTTGGCGTAAGCTCCATCATCATCGCGATCGCCATTGCCACTACGGTTTCGCTCCAAAAGAGCTTTAATGCGGTCGACAACTATTTCGCCACCCACATGCAGCAGATCCGTATCATCGATTACCTCAATCGCGATGTGAAACGCGGCCTGATCGTGACCACCTCCAACGACCTCCAATCCATCACGGTAAGCGTGCCGAAATACATCATCGAGGCCGGAGACACCGAAGCGATCGCCAATCCGGCTGCGATCGGCACGCCGCGCACGCCAACAATCAGCTACAGCACGAGTGGTTTGCAGGTTAACTACACCACCAATCCGAGCACGGTGGTCTATTCCGTCAGCGGGCAATCGATTCTGCGGGTCGAAAACGGCGTCGTAACCACGATCGCGGCCAGCACCGACCAGCTTGTCCCGAAATCGACGGACACGGAGCTGGCCAACACCGAGTATTCCCAGACCAACGTCACCTTCCAGCCGATCTTCAACAACGCGGATACACGGGCCGGCACCACGGTTTACGCGACGGCTTATCTGCGCAACAAGCGCCGCGGCTAATTGCTAATTCCGGGGTTAACGGGGATTCGTTAGGGATGAAAAGAACAGGTTCCAAGAATAACGAGCAGGGCAACGTTCTTCTGACCGTCGTCTGCACGATTGTCATTTGCTCGGTAATCGGCGGCAACGTTCTACTCAACTGCGTAACCCGCTACAACGCATCTGCCACCCAGGTTAGAGCCTGGAAAACCGCCCTGTCTGCGGCCGAGGCCGGCGGGGATATCGCTTACGCCGAAGTTCGCAAAACCATCCTGGATACTTCCCATGCCTTTGGTGGATGGAATTACTCCGGCGGCGTCTACTCGAATCCCACGGTAACTTTTGGCGCCGACAATCTCAGAACCAGCGCTTCGGTCGATAATTTCTACTGGGATTTCAACGGTAATCCCTGGTACCGAATTCGCGCGATTGGAATCGCGCCGGTCAATGGGTTCAAGCGGATGACAATGGACGATCGAATGGGAGTGGGGACTCGTGGAGATAGCTTGTTGCGAAAAATCGATTTCAGCTATGATCATTTCGTCGCCGCTTACGGTCCGAGTGGCAACGGCGCCGGCAAGGCGATCGTTCCTGTGGCGCAGCCGCAGATCACTCGTCGCGTCGAACTCGTCGCCGGCCCTATCACTCCTTTCGAGGCCGCGATCAAATGCAGCGGAAGTTTCGAAGGTCTCGGCAATGCCGCCATGATCGACAGTTACAATTCAGCCAATGGTGCTTATTACTTTTGCGCCAACAATCCTTCCGATCCGCACTACGCCGATTCCCGAAGCGGCCATGTCGAAATCGGCAGCGCAGTTGCGACCGTTCGCGGCATGCTCTACGGCAATCTCTACACAAATGGCGGAACAGTGGTCCGGTCGTCGCAGGTCACTGGGACCATCGATAACAACGTCCCCTTCTCAATCCCCCCCTTCACCATGCCAACCGATCTTCCGACTCCGCAGTCTTCGCCGACAAGTATCAACGGGACGAAATCCATAACCCCGCCGGCGGCGGGGAGTGCGACCACGCCAACCTACTATCTGGTATCGTCGTTGTCTGGCAAACTGACCGTCAACCCCGTCGGTACTGCTGAGACCTATGTTGCGATCCGGGTCACAAGTGACGTCACCGGCACCATCACAGTCAACCCGCATGTCCATCTTCAGGTATTCTTCGATGGAAATATGTCAGTGAAAGCGCGGGATATCGATAATCAAACCGGCTACGCCGGTAACCTCCAATTTTACGGCATTAGTCCCTCCGATCCCAGTACCGCGCAGTCCATCAGTATTAGCCCGCCGGGAAATTTCGCGGCTACCTTTTATGCCCCGAGCGCCGATTTTACTCTAAACGGGAATCCGGATATCACCGGCGCAGTGGTGTGTAAGACCTTCTACGGCAACGGCAACACCAGCTGGCATTATGACCGCGCGCTCGATAATATCGGCAACGCCGTTGACTACCGCGTCGCCAGTTACGTAGAAGACACTCGTTAGCCGAAGGCGCCCTCCTCAGGCGTTATCCTTAGCAACAAATCGGTTGACAACCGGGCGCACCGCTCGCACAGTCAAAACTCATTTTTCGCCATGCTAGCTCCGTCCCTTACCGAACCCACCCCCTCGAGCACGGCAACAATCGTTCAATTCCCGGCAGAGACGTTTCGCTCTGTTCGATCCACGCGCCATATGACGACCCAACTTCTCCAGGAAGCCGCTCAAGTCATCCCTAATCAGCAACTCCTGATCAACGTCGTTTCCAAACGCGTGCGTCAGTTGGGCCTCGGACACCGGCCGATGGTTGAAACCACTCCTCGCATGTCGCTTACCGATATTGCCCTCAAGGAAATTATCGCCGGTAAGCTCACTTACGAGGCGCTCCCGCCCGATACGGACAAGGCCTGATTGCCGCTCACGGCGACCACGGTCGCGCGGATATGGCCGCCGAATCGATTCTCAATCGCAAGGCCCTGCGCGACTTTCACATTCTTGAGCGTTACGAAGCCGGCATCGAGCTCAAGGGCAGCGAAGTCAAGTCGATCCGCGCCGGCAAAGCTAATATCAGCGACGCATTCGCGCGCATCGAAAAAGGAGAAGCGTTTCTCTACAACGCGGATATTCAGCCGTATGAAAAAGCGAGCCACGAAATTCCAAGCGCGAAGCGCGTTCGCAAACTCCTCCTGCACCGCCAGGAAATCGACAAGCTTTACGGCGAAAGCCAGGTCAGTGGGCGCGCTCTCGTCGTGCTCAAGCTCTATTGGAAAACTGGAAAGCTTAAGGCTGAGATCGGCGTGGCCCAGGGCAAAGTCGCGCGCGATAAACGCGCCGATTTGAAGAAACGCGCTGTCGATCGCGAAACGGCGCGCGAAGTTGCCCGATTCAACCGTAAACACGGCTCATAACCCTGTGGCCCGTTATTCTCTCAACGGCAAGATCGCCGTCGTAACCGGCGGCTCGCGTGGACTTGGTTTCCTCATAGCCAAAGAACTGATCCGGAACGGCGCAAAAACGATTTTGCTGGCGCGCGATCTCGAGGAACTAACCCGGGCCCAAACGGATTTGGGTCAACACGCACTGGGCATTCAGTGCGATCTTACGGACACCGCGCAAATCCAGTTTGCTGTCGAGCAAACGCTCCAGCGATTCGGTAAGATCGACATCCTTGTTAACAATGCGGGGATTATCGAAGTGGGACCTGTCGCACACATGCAACGCGACGACTTCGAGCGCTCAATGCGACTCCATTTCTGGGCGCCATACGAATTGATCACTCAGGTTGTTCCAATCATGCAACGGCAGGGCGGGGGACGAATCGTCAATGTTGCTTCCATTGGAGGAAAGGTGGCCGTTCCTCACATGGCGCCGTACTCGGCGAGCAAGTTCGCACTGGTCGGGCTCTCGGATGCATTTCGCGCGGAGCTCGCCAGCCAGAAGATTTTCGTCACTACGGTTACGCCCGGGTTGATGCGCACGGGCTCCGAAGGCCACGCGAAGTTCAAAGGCGACCACGTCGCCGAGTTCAAGGCTTTCTCGACTGCAAGCAAAGTTCCATTCGCATCGATTTCCGCCGAGCGTGCTGCTGAAAAGATCGTCGCCGCGTGCGCGCGTGGTCAGACTTCGCTCGTTATGCCGTTTACCACCCGCCTTCTGATCATGGCCAACGCGGTTTTTCCGCGACTAACGGGTCGCATCATGCAGCTGATGAACCAGTCGCTCGCTCAACCAGTCGGACCGCACGGCGACGAGGCGCGTGCCGGCTCGGAGCTGAAGTGAAAAGCGACCGCTTCTTTGTCGCCATTAGTTTGCCCGAGGAGACACGAAAAGAACTTGTCGATCTTGATCCGAAAATTTCCGGGGTGCGCTGGACATCGGCGGACCAAATGCATCTCACTCTCGGCTTTTTTGCGCACGTCCCCGTGGAAATAGATCCATCGTTTCGTGAAAACCTTCTCGCCATCGAATTCCGCGCATTCTTTTTGCCGATCAAGGGACTGGGAACATTTCCGCCGAAAGGTTCGCCGAAAATCATCTGGATTGGTGTCGGGTCGGGTCATCCACATTTGTTTCAAATCCACAAGCGCGTTCAGGAAGCGGCAATCGCCGTCGGCCTCGAACCGGACCTGCGGCCCTGGCATCCCCACGTCACGCTGGCGCGCTGCCAGCCGTTCGCCGGTGGCGCAGTGTCGAAATTCCTAAAACAACAAGTCGATCGTGATCTCGGAATGATCCGCGTCGACGCATTTCATCTCTTTTGCAGCGAGCTGACGCCGGCAGGACCGATTCATACGTGCGAGCTCACAATCCCGGCGCGGGCGTAGATTGTCGCTCGTAAACGACGAGGCCGGTTGGCCAGGCCTTCGCCAGATCCGGATGATCGAAATCGAACTGAGTTTCTTGTTCCCCGATGTTTACCAAGCCCACGACGGCATAATTTTGCGCAACGTACTGATCGATTGTCGTCAGGATTGAGAGGTCGGAATCCGGACGCGCATTCCAGGAAGTGGCGATCGCAACGTTAACGATAAATCGAGGACGAGCGGCTTCGATTTCCTGCAACATCTCCTTTTGCATCGCCGGCGCGTATTTCTGGGCTTCCATAAGCGCGTAAGTGTAAATGTAGCCAGTTGCGGAATGCCGGTGGGACAGGAAGTAGATTTGCGGTTCGGATCCTATCACCGCGACGGTGTCCCGCGCTTCGGAATGTTCCCGAATGTAATCGGCGACAACCACGGTTTCGGGAAAGGGGGCGTCGTTGTAGATCCATTTGGATGCAATTTCCGGGCGAAGCTTCCATAAGAGATCGCGTTCATCGATGATTGACCAACTGAAGAAGGCGACCAGCAGCACCAAGGGGACGCATTCGAGCAAACTTGATCGACCGTTCAGGAGTCGCTCGCTCCAATCGATCGCTTCCCCGATCAAAACCGCCACCGCCGGCAGGACAAAAACGAAATAGTGCGGTCGAAAGTAAAGTCCGGCTGACAAGGCAATGATGGAAGCGACCACGAAGCCGCCGTTGAAGAGCCGTCGATTCCAGCTTCCGTTCAACAGCACGGCGATCAGTCCGAATGTCGCGACTAACAAAAGCGGCCAATGCGTTGGGAGAATCTCGTTGAATCGAGTGCTGAGAACGCTGGGGACCGCGCTGAATGGCACCAGGTTTCCATACGCGGAAGCGTATTGAACGGTCCATAACCAGAATTTTGGGAAGACGCCGGACCGCCACAACCACAAGAGAGTCAGTCCAAGCGGAATCACCATGCCGCCGGCGAACGTCAGTCCGCGTCCGAGGATGTCCCTTTTTGATAGTCGTTGTCGAAAATCGGATAGTAAAAGATAAGCCAACCCGAAAATGCCGAACACAATCGCGGGCTGCTTCATAATCACGGCCAGTCCGAAGCCGACGCCGCTGGCCAGGACTAACGACCAAGCCTTTCGTTCCGTCGCCCGGAGAAGTAACAGCAATGCTCCGGTGACAATCGGCGCGATGAACTGCGTGGCGTGTGCGGAGAACCCGTAGAAATCGGGAGAGACCGACATCACCGCATAACCAACGGTTGCAGCAATCGCCGCTTTCAGGTTGGCAGTGAGACGTCTTGTTAGAAAAAAAATCAACGCAGAGGTCGCCGCGTTAACGAACAACAAACCAAGGTGAATCCCGGCGGTTGTTTGCCCGGTAATGGCCATCAGGAGAGCGTATGCCACGTAGGTACCCGGAAACTTCATGTTGTAGGCGAGCTTGTAGGGGGGAATTCCCTCCAGCATGAGTTGGCCCGCGTAGGCGTATTCCCCTTCGTCGCGTTCTAGCGGAAACGAGAGGCGATGAATGCGCAGGACAAGAACGATCAGGCAAAAAAGCGCGAGCAGTAACCACCAGGCGAGGGTTGCAACTTTACCTCCGTTTGAATCAGCCGGTCGACGCACAACAGGAACGCGCGAAATCAGCTGGTTGATCCGTTCGACTCGGGCTCAGGACGGCGACTTGTCGCCGGGACCATGATGGCGTCACGCATGCCGTGCAAAAATTTCTTGTCTGCCGGAACAATCGTGGCCAGCGCGCCGCGGAGTTTCACTTTATCGTTCTCGACAAAATAATAGGGGCAGAGACGGACGCGCCCCTTCATGGTTTTGAGCTCGCCGGATTCCGGATCAGCGTAACGATGTTCGAATAACTTACCCTTGTGAAATTTCTGCAGGATCGTCGGCGACGAGTCGAAAGTGGCGAGCGCGTTCTCGATTCGTTTCTCCCATTCGGCGTGCGAAAGATCGGAGCCTAACGAAACACCGCGGCTGCCCCAGCTCAGTGGAGAAAATCCGCTCACTTTCAATAAAAGGTCGCGATCTTTCTGGCTGAACTTTGCCGCCTCCCGCCAGTTGTGGATTTCGAGCCGCGGAATCACCGCGTGTTGCGGCAGTGGCATCGGATCGAGCAACCAGGAGTAAGGAATCGCCTGTTGCAGCTTTAGAAAATATTTCTCGCCGAGCTCCCGTCGCCAAAATTCACGAAGCGGTTGCATCCAGAAAAGCGCGAACCACATCTTTTCCTCGAGATAAGGCTTGATGGGTGGCGTGACGCGAATGCGACCCTCCGCATTTGCGCGAAGGACATTGTCGATTCCGGGAATGTTGGGCAGATCGAATAGCTCGAAGAACCGATAAACGTCGCGGCCATCTTGCGGTTGATAATTTTCAGCGCCGACAACCTGCCACTTGTAGCCGGGATCGTTGATCCCGGTCCCTCCGGAGTCACCGACTCCGGCCACAGTTCGCGAATTCAGCTGGCCGGCCATCCATTGCATCTCCGGCCGGTAGGTCGCCGCTTCCTCCGACACAACGATGTCGCCTCCGTTAGGCAACACGCTTTGAAATCCATCCAGCATTCCCTCGGTCCCGCCGACGATCTGACTGTCGAACTTCGAATACGTCTGATTGAGCCAGCCGGTCAGGCCGATTCCACCCGGAACAGAATCGATTTCGGCGATGGTGTACCCTTCCTCGGTCAGGATCAGGTCCGGCCGTATAACGCGCGGAATCTCGTCCCGGATCTCCTTGCGACGCGAAAATTCGATCAGGTCTCTCGGTTTGCCGGCATCCAGATATTTCGCGATCCAATCCGGTTGTTTTCCCTTAATGCTGAGCTGGTAGAGTTGATTGCAGGCCCGCTGAAAAACGAACAGGCGATGACCAAGCTGTTCAAGGTCGGTCAGAAATTTGTCATCGGCCGGAAACGCGTCCGGCGAGAGCAGCCAGTCCTTTTCCGCGAAGAGGCCCTCTTTGGGAAAGGCAGCGCGGATGGCGCCTAATCTATCGTCTTTTACCAACATCAGGAAGCAAACGTTCAACGTTCAACGCTCAACGTCCAACGCTCAATTGCAGGCTTCTGAATTAGATGTTGAACGTTGAGCGTTGAACGTTTGCTTCTACCTCCCGGAGGCCACCCGTTTGAGAGCAAGTTTGACTAAATCCTCCGCGGATTTGCCTTCGCCTTTGTCCTGAAGATCGCGCACCAGCTTATGGGCATCGACCTGCTTGTAGCCCAGCGCGATGAGCGCGAGCACGGCCTCGTTAGCCTGCTCCTCCTCCGGCGTTGGCGCATGTGCCGCGCTGGCCGCTTCCCACGCCGCCGCAACGCCCACCTTGTCTTTCAACTCCAGCACGATTCGCTCCGCGGTTTTTTTGCCGAGTCCACTGATCTTGGAAAGCGCGGTGACGTCGGAATTGACCACCGCTGCTTTGAAATGGGTGACGCTCATGCCACTTAATACCGCGAGCCCCAGTTTCGGCCCTATGCCGCTGACGTGGTTAACGAGTAACCGGAACAAATCGCGTTCCGCTGGGGACATGAAACCGTAGAGAAGGTGCGCATCTTCACGCACCGCAAGATGCGTCAAAATGTGGATCGGCTGGCCGACCGGCGGAAGCTTGTCATAGCTCGATAGTGGGATGAACACCTCATAGCCAACTCCGCCGACATCGATGATCGCCTGGGTCGGCAGCGCAGCCACGAGTTTGCCATCCAAAAAAGTAATCATGCCGGATTCGATTTACCACAGAGACCGCACAGATCGCAGAGAATATTTTAACTCGGGTGGAGGCCTATTCCGGTTTCAATACGAGTGTGAGATCGACGTTCTTGCCTTTCGGGATGTTGAAACCGTGCGCGGAAAATGTTCTCCAATCGTCCGGGTGACTCGAGCCTGGACTCGGCTGAATCAGGAAACGCGGTCCGGGTTTTGACATGTAGTCGGTAACTTCGCGCTTTTTCAAAGGCGTCATGAATCCTTTGGCGCGCGACCGAAAGTACCAGACCAGGCTTGGCTCGGTGTAATCCATCGCACCGAATTCCATTTGTGGTTTCAATTGGTCGCGTGATTGCTGGAACAACGCGTACGCAGGAAAGAACCGGGCGACCAAGGGCGGGGCAATAAGCGCGAGCGCAAAAAGCGAGGCTGTTGCGGCAATGGCGCTGACTCGAAAAAACCTGGCGGAGTTTTGCTTCGTCAACATGCGCGCCATCAAAAGGGCGAGAAGCGGAAATGCGGGCAGGGTGTAATGGGGGAGCTTGGTCTTGACCAGCGTGAACACGACAAAAACGACCGCGATTCCGGCGAGCAAATAATTGTCGAGCAAATCCCGTTTGCGCCAAACGCTGCGAATGAGCCTGGGCAGTTTGATCGACCACGGGAAAAAGGTCGCGAAGATCGTTAGAAAATGAAAGGGCAGCAGGAGGAAATACAGGCCTAACGAATTCGAGCCGTGACCTTCCATCGCGGAGAACGATCGTTCCACCACGTGCCGCATGATCCCGATGCGGAAAAATTCGCCGTTGGTGCGGACAATCGCGGGTATCCCCCATAACGAGACCACGGCAAGCATCAACAGAATTCCGCGAACAAACTTGAAGTTCCCGGCCAGAATTAATTGCCGATCGCGGAGCTTCATTGTGGCGATCGTTAGCAACGGCAGCCAGCCGATCGGACCCTTGGCCAGAAATGCCAACGCCAACGAAAAGTAAAAGGTCCACCACCACCTTCGTCGAACGTTGAACGCTGAACGTTGAACGTTGGACGTTTGCTTCTCGCCGAGTAGTTCCCATCCGGTCCAAAAGGCAACCGTGATGAACAACACTAGCCACATATCGGCGACCGCGGCCTTGGCATGCACAAACGTCTGCAACGAAAGCGTGAAAATAATCGCCGCCCACCAACCCAAGCGTTCACCGTCAATCCGAGTTCCCCAGCCGAAAATTGCCAGCGCGACCAGAGCGGCGGCGATCACCGATGGAAATCGCGCGGCGAAATCGTTCTCGCCAAACACTCGGTAGGCCGCGACCTGGGCCCAATAGGTCAGCGGCGGTTTGTCGAAACGGTAGTTGTTATTGAAATAGGGAACGATGTAATCGCGTCGCTCGATCATCTCGCGCGAAGCCTCGGCGAAACGCGGTTCGTCTCGGTCGATGAGCGGCAGGCTCCATGTTCCGGCGAGGTGAAACAGAACGCAGCCGAGAAATAAGATCGCAAACTTGGCTGGGTTCGAGTTTATCCTGCTCATGCTGATACTCATGCTCGTGATGCATCGATTAGGAGCAGGAGTATGAGCGAGAGTAGGAGCTGAAACATCTGACGGGAACTTATTTTGTGAACCGCCGCCCTGTTTTTTACTGGATCGTCGCGATGGTTGCCGCGGCGGTTGCCATCGTGACTGCGTTTTACTTCGACGACGCGATACGCGAATTCGTTGGACGACATCAAGACCGCGCGATGAAGAATTTTATGCGCAGTGTCAGCCGAATTGGTGACTGGTATGGCCATGTACTACTTGGCGTGATGTTGATGGCGATCGCATGGTGGCGCGGCAACCGGAAATGGCTCCATATCTTTTTGTCGATGTTGATTGCTCTCGCCTTTTCCGGGCTTGTTGCCCGAGCAATAAAAATCGCGACTGCGCGGGCGCGTCCATCCGTGAAGGCGGAGGAAATCGTGAATCGGTGGAGTTCGAAGTACCACGCATTTCCGTCGGGGCATGTTGCCGCATCGATGGGCTTTTTCGGAGTTTTGCTGTTTGCGAGAAGACGCATCGGCGTTGCGTGCCTGCCAATCCCAATCCTGATCGCCGTTTCGCGGATGTACGTCGGCGCGCATTATTTTTCGGATGTGGTGTGCGCTGCGATCCTCGGAGTTTTGTGTGCGATTTTTGTGTTCAAATGGATGGTCCCGAGAATCGGCGACGCAACAGCCGAATCTGTAGCGGCGGTCTCCGACCGCCGGAACTAATTACAACCGGCGGTCAGAGACCGCCGCTACAGTTGCTCGTCTGCGAAGCGGTGGCACAATTGTCCCGTCGCGCAGCAGACTCGGAGGGGTGGTCGAGTGGTTGATGGCTCCGGTCTTGAAAACCGGCAGGGCGGAAGCCCTCGTGGGTTCGAATCCCACCCCCTCCGCCAGCCCGCTACATTTGGCAAACCTCACGCGCTTTGTAACGGTGAAGCGGCAAGGACACTCTGGAGATTCGAACCGCAGGTCGACCGCCCGCGCGAAGCGCCATTACAGGCGAAGCCTGATTGGCGGCGCCAAGCGCAGCTTGGCAATCCCACCCCCTCCGCCAGCCCGTAACATTTGGCAAACCTCACGCGCTTTGTAACGGTGAGCGGCAAGGACACTCGGGAGATTCGAGCCGCAGGTCGACCGCCCCAAAGCGCTCTTAAAGGCGAAGCCTGATTTGCGGAGCCAAGCGCAGCTTTGGCAATCCCACCCCCTCCGCCAGCCCGTAACAATTGGCAACCTCACGCGCTTTGTAACGGTGAGCGGCAAGGACACTCGGGAGATTCGAACCGCAGGTCGACCGCCCGCGCGAAGCGCCATTAAAGGCGAAGCCTGATTTGCGGAGCCAAGCGCAGCTTGGCAATCCCACCCCCTCCGCCAAGCAAGCGAATTGGGGAAAGGTCTCGACAGCGATATATGTTCATGTGAACTTATATTGTGGCAGAACCGAAGGCGCCAAAGTTTCGACCTCTTATTAAAGAAGACCCACAGAGCCGCGAAGCCATCCACGGCCGCGGCGCTTCCTGGAGCCCCGCCAATCGATTCGAAAAGCTGCATGTCGACCTTACCGATGACGACGTGGTTCAGGAAGATCCCGAGACGGAAGAGCGGCCAGCTCGGAAGACACAATTCTTTCGCGACGCGACTAAAACCATCATTGCGCACAATCAAAGCCCAGACGTCGGCTTTGAAGTGAGCGTCAACCCATATCGCGGCTGCGAGCACGGTTGCATTTACTGTTTTGCCCGGCCGACTCACGAATATCTCGGTTTCTCGGCCGGACTCGATTTCGAATCGCGCATCATGGTGAAGATGGACGCGCCGCGCTTGTTGGAGGAGGAGCTGGCTTCACCAAAGTGGAAGCCGCAGTTTCTCATGATGAGCGGAGTCACCGATTGCTATCAGCCGGTTGAGCGGAAGCTGCGCCTAACGAGAGGTTGTCTGGAAGTTCTTGCGAAATTTCGAAATCCGGTCGGCATTCTCACCAAAAACCGTCTGGTGACGCGCGACATCGACGTTCTGACCGAGCTGGCGCGCCATCAATGCGTTGCGGTCAATTTCTCGATCACAACGCTCGATCCCAAACTGCAGCAAATCCTGGAACCACGAACCTCACCGCCGGCAGCACGTCTCGAAGCGGTCCAGGCGATGCGGGAAGCGGGAATCCCAGTTGGAGTCATGGTGGCCCCGATTATTCCTGCGATTAATGATCATGAAATCCCGGCGATTGTCGAAGCGTGTGGCAAAGCCGGCGCGCAATTCGCCGGGCACGTCATCCTCCGACTGCCATGGGCGGTGTCGCCATTATTTCAGCATTGGCTGGACGAACATTTTCCGGATCGAAAACAGAAGGTCCTGGATCGACTTCGTGAAATGCGCGGCGGAAAAAAATTGTACGAAGCGAAATGGCGCGAACGCCAGATCGGCAAAGGCGTTTTCGCCGAGCAGATCGCGACAATGTTTGAAGTAGCTTGTCGCCGGGCCGGGATGAACGAGCGCCCCAAGCTTTCGGCCTCGTCGTTCCGAAGACCGCAGGAGCAGCTCGAGTTTTTGTAGCGTTCGCACAGTCGAGCCGCTGGTTCAGACACGCGGCGGCGGCGTGCTTGTAAGAAGGAACGGTTAGGCTGCTCCGGAAACCGGGCGCGCCGGATTCGCCAGGAGGCGCTGCTTGCGCATAACGAGGTGCATCGACCACGCGCCGATTCCTCCGAAAATGATCATGACCGGAAACCAGGTGTTCCATCCGTAATGATCAATCAGCCATCCGCTGATGGGCAGCACAATGGCGGCCCCATAGTATTGGAAGGAATCGATCACGCCCGAGGCGAACCCAGCCATTTTCCGGCCGCCGATGTCCATCGGAGCGGCGGTTCCGACTAACGAATGCGTGGCGTTTACACTGAATGAGATCCCAAGCTGCGCGATACAGGCCAGTAGAATCCCGGCAGCGGTCGGCTGCATTAACCCCGCAATCATCAAAATAGAGGCGATCGCGCAGACGACACCGATCATCACATACAGACCGAGCGCGACAGGAGAACGGTGTCCTTTAAACACCTTGTCCGAGACAACGCCGGAAGCAAAGGATCCCACCACCGCGACGAGGGGAATTAGCGCAAAGGTCCAACTAACGATCGCAGGATAGGAGGAAACGTCGAGGTGCAGATATTTGCTGAAGTAGAGGACGGCAAGCTGATCCGAACTTTGCCGAACCGCTCCGGTACAGGCGTAGGCGATTGCGTAATACCAGACGAGCGGGTGTCGAAAGATGGTGAAGAAACTTTCCTTCAAGCTGACCCGGACGTCATCGGAGTGCTCGCCGCCGGCCTCGCTTTCATCTTTGACGCAACCGGGATAGCCGGCCTGCTCCGGCGTTTCCTTTGGAATTAAGGCGATGAGAATCGCCATGACCGCGGCAAAAATCGTCGGGAGCCGAAAGAGCCAGCGCCAATCATCTTTCGGAACGACGAGAGTGCCGATGACGAAGCCCGGAAGAATCACAAATCGGGCGAGCAGATTGATCGCGACCTGTCCGAGTTGGATCATGAGCCCGAAAATTCCGGCGAAGGTCCCGCGCTCGTCCCGATTGAACCAGGCGGCATTGATTTTCACCATGCCGGGGGCTCCGAAGGATTGGAAATACCCGTTAACGAGCCAGATTAGAGCGAAGGTGGTGAGCGTTCCGGCGAAAGATGCGAATCCAAAAACCAGGTTGACAGCGATCGTCCCGATGGCGCCGATGAGCATCGAGAGGCGGCCCCCGATGCGATCACAGAACAACCCGTTAACTAATTGTCCTGTACCGTAAGCGATTGCCCACGCGCTTAAGATTGTGGCAATCGTGGTATGACTGAAGCCGAACTCGTGCTCCATGTACGGAGTCGCCCAGCGGAAATTGTAACGCAGCATGTAGAATGACGCGTACATCGCGCCAAGCAGGCCCCAGTTGAGACCGCGACGGGCTCGAAAACCGGGCGGGTAGCGGCGAACGATCGGAGCGCCGGAAGAGTCGCCAGCAATCATGCGGGGCAAAGGATGTCCCGAAGCGACATTCCAGCACAATGCAAAAAGAGGAAAAAGTCGGGTGATTCACTGATTCCCCTTGCGATGCGGGTTCTCCATCGCAGTTTCAATTCATGGGATTGGCAATTCAGGCTCTACACATTGGAATGAAACTGCGGCATCCGACTTATGGCGTTGGCGTCGTGAAATCTCTCACCGAACTCACCGCGGACATTCTATTTGATGACAAGGAAAGAACGATCGCTCCGGAATCGAGCGATCTTACCCTTGCGGAAGCAGTCGCTCAGCTGCGCGAGCTCGATGTTCCGCTGGACTCTCTAATTCGCCAGATCACACAAAGTGCAGTGGACGCGTTAGGCTTGGAAAAGCCGGAAACGATTGTCGAAGGTCTTGGCGCTCGCTGGCAAAAAGGCAATCTTGTTCTGCAACCGGCCGATCCATTGTTGCAGCCGAAAGAAGTGCCGATCGAGACCTTCTTTCACAAGATCGTGATGATTCGGAATAATCTTCGCGTGCTCGAGCAGAAGGTGAATGCCAGCGAAAAGCTTGCCGACGCGGACAAGTTCGACATGCAGCAGTACATTACGCGCTGCTACGGCTCGTTAACGACCTTCAACATCCTGTTCAAAAACAAAGAAGATCAGTTCTCGACGAAATGATCAGGGAATGACGGCTTCTAGCCGTCGCCTGCAAATTGACGGTCTGCAGACCGTCAATCCTTGATCGCTATGCGATCCAGACCGTCTTGGTGTTCGTAAACTCGCGAATCCCGACCGCACCGAGCTCGCGTCCGTAACCGGAACGTTTGACGCCGCCGAAGGGAATTCTCGGATCGGACGCCACCATTCCGTTAATGAACACCATCCCGGCGTCGAGCTCGGATGCAAACAGCTCCTGTTCCTGCTTGTCGTTAGTCCAAACGCTGGACCCGAGACCGTAGCGGTGATCGTTTGCCAGTTCGATCGCCTCGCTCTCGTCGCGCACACGAAAAATTGAGGCCACCGGCCCGAACACCTCATCGCGGTAAGCCGGCGAGTCCTTCGGAACATCGACAAGCACCGTTGGCTCGTAAAAGAATCCGGAACCGTGAATTCGATTGCCGCCGGCCAGACATTTCGCCCCGGCGGCGATTGTCTTTTGCACCTGGTCGTGCACGCCATTCAGGATTTGCTCGTTAGCCAACGGGCCGATCTCGGTAGAGTCTTCCATGGGATCGCCGACCTTAAGCGCGCGCATCCGATCGACGAATTGGCGAAGGAAATCGTTGTAGATCTGGTCGGCGATAAAGAAGCGCTTCGCCGCGATGCAGGATTGACCCGTGTTGATGGTCCGCGATTTAATTCCCGTCGTTAGCGCATTTTGCATGTCGGCGCTCGGCATCACGATGAACGCATCGCTGCCGCCGAGCTCAAGCACCGTTTTTTTGATTTCGCGCCCCGCCAGGGCGGCTACAGCGCTTCCGGCGCCTTCGCTTCCCGTCAGCGTGATCGCTTTGACGCGCTCATCGCAGATTAGCTTTTCTGCTTCCGAAGGCTCGATCAGTAGCGTTTGAAAGATTCCCGGTTCGAATCCGGCTCGACGAAAAACATCTTCGATGGCGAGGGCACACTGCGGAACGTTGGAGGCATGCTTGAGCAGCGCGACGTTTCCCGCCATCAACGCCGGCGCCGCGAATCGGAACACCTGCCAGAAGGGAAAATTCCACGGCATGATCGCCAGCACCGCGCCGAGCGGCTGATAACGCACGAAACTGCGGGCAGCATCTGTTTGCGTCGTTTCATCCTCGAGAAACCGTTCCGCGTTCTCGGCATAGAACCGGCAACAGCGCGCACACTTTTCGACCTCGGCGACGGCGTCGCGCAACAGTTTCCCCATCTCGGTCGTGATGATCTGGCCGAACGCGTCTTTCTCGTGCTCCAGCAACGCGGCGGCCGCGAGCATCAGCTGCGCGCGCTTCGCGAACGGTTCGCCGCGGTATCGAGCAAACGCTTCGTCTGCGCGTGTGAGTCTCTTTTCGATTTCGCCGGCATCGTGTGCCGGAAACTCCTTTAGCTTTTCCCCAGTCGTCGGGTTGATCGACGCTATCGCCATACATTTTCATAAGCGCGCTACGAAGTTTGCGCAAAGGTGGATCGGCTTCTCCGAAGACGATGTTAAGAGAAACGGCGGCTCCGCCGCCTGGATAGCATCGCGTTAGGGACGAAGCGATCCACCCGTGAACGTAACGACCGCTTTAAGCGGTCGATTGTTATATTCGCAGACCTTTCGGAATCAGAACCCGGTCGAGCAGATCGAACGTCCATTGAACGAGCAACGCCAGCACCGCGGCCGGTATGGCCCCCTGCAAAATCGTGACGTGATCGTTCAGATTGAGTCCGCTCAGAATTGGCTCGCCCAGGCCTCCGGCTCCAATAAGCGCGGCCAAAGTCGCGGTCCCCACGTTGATCACGGCACTCGTTTTGATTCCGCCGAGAATGGAGCGCGACGCGATGGGCAGAAAAATTTTCCGCAATCGCGCGGCTGGTTCAAGACCGAGGGCGATGGCTGATTCCCGAATCGAGCGCGGGATGTCCTGCAAACCAGTCGCGGTGTTTCGAACAATGGGCAAAAGACCGTACAGGAAAAGGGCGGCGATGGCAGTGCGCGCGCTGATTCCAAAAAACGGCAGCGGCACGAGAAGCGCCAGCAACGCCAGCGACGGTATCGTCTGCACCACGCTGGCGAACCCGAGAATGGTGTGGCCAACGGCGCCGCCGCGGCTGGCCAGAATGCCTAACGGAATTCCGACAATCACCGCCAGCAACAACGACAATCCCGCCAGCTCCAAATGTCGAAGCGTCCAACGCGCAAGTTTATGCGCGAAGTCTTCGTCGAAGGATGCGTTCGAAACTTGACTGCTTAAAGCAGTCAAGCTGCCGGAAGCGTCGGACTGGAAGTACATGCTTGCAGCGAGCGCGTAGCTTTTTGTGCGCTCGGCTTCGGAGTTCAGCCGAATCATCTTTTGCTCGTCGATGCTGCCTTCGAGCTTGTGCAAGATGTCCGCCGCCTCGTCCGAAAGGCCAAGCCGAAACAGGAAAACTGCGTCATAGCGCGGGAAAAATTTCCGATCGTCTTCGAGAGTGATCAGATCGTACTCTGCAATTTTCGCGTCGGTTGAGTATGCATCCTTCACATCGATGTCGCCGTTCTTAAGGGCCGCGTATCCCAGCGCGTGGTCGATCCCGGTAACACTTGCTGGATTTAGCTGGTATTCCGACGCGAGGGGCCGCCAGCCGTCATGCCGGTCGAGAAATTCGTGTGTGAGCCCGAGCTTGAGCTCCGGATGCTTCTGCAGGTCGCTGACCGAGCGAAGTCCCAGTTTCGCCGCGCGCTGGCGTGTCATCACCAGCGCGTAAGTATTGTTGAACCCGACCGGCTCCGTCATACCGATCCCGACTTTTCCAAGTTCGAACGCGATCTGCTCGAACGTCAGCGGCTCTCTGCGTTTCAGGATCTCCTGCAGAATGGTGCCGGTATATTCCGGATAAGCGTCGATCTGATTTCCGCGGAGCGCCTGCCAAAGAATGATCGTGCCGCCCATTCCCTGTCGATGTTCCGCGGGAATACCGGTGTTCGTTAGGCTTTGCTTGGCGATTTCGCCGAGAACATACGATTCGGTGAATTTCTTCGAGCCGATACGGACTGCCTCAGCGCATGCAGAAGATTGAATCAGGAAAACAGGAAGGCAGGTAAGGATCAGGAGAAGTTTGCCGCCTTCCTGTTTTCCTGTTTTTCTCATTCGCTTCATAAGCTTATCAAACTTCGCTGGGCGTTGATGAATTCTGTCACGAATTCGTTAGCCGGATTTTGCTGGAGATCCTTGATCGAGCCTTTTTGGACGATGCGTCCGTCGTTCATCAGTACGATGACGTTTCCGAGATAGGCGGCTTCGGCCAGGTCGTGGGTAACGAGTAATGTCGTTTGTTTGAGGCGCGCGAAAATATCTCGCAAGTCTTTTTGCAATCCGGCGCGGACCAAAGGATCGAGCGCACCGAGCGGCTCATCCAGCAGCATGAGTTCCGGCGAAAGCATCAGCGCTCGCATCAGGCTTACACGCTGGCGTTGTCCCCCGGAGAGTTCGAGCGGATAACGCGACAGCAATTTCTCCGAGAACCGGGTGAGCGCGCACAGTTCGGAAAGACGTTGCCGCATTTCGTCCTCTGGTTTGCCCAGATGTCGCGCCATCAGCAGTACGTTACCCCGCGCCGTCAGGTTCGGGAACAATCCGCCTTCCTGGATCACATAACCCGTGCGGCGGCGCACGACGTCAATGGCGGCTTTTGTGACCGGTTGATCATCGAACGTGACTGAACCGGTATCAGGCTCGATCAACCCGATCACGAGGCGAAGGAGAGTCGACTTCCCACAACCGCTCGGACCAATGAGGACAGTCGTTAAGCCACGCTCGATCGAAAAGTCAGTTTGCCGGAGCGCGGGCGCGTCGCCGTATTGTTTGCTGACGCCCGAAAGTTGAACCAGTGCGCTCATTTTGTAGCTGCCTCTTTCCAGCACAGTGGGATCCGAAGCTTGGAATTCACGTGACTTGAAGTCGCGG
>JADMIO011624565.1_pt1 | contig 99070 bp, 87 predicted proteins | sample 8958161 | NCBI WGS metagenome assembly JADMIO01 (sample SAMN16585339, study PRJNA669376) | soil metagenome | isolation source: Crop rotation soil | place: USA: Cullars Rotation, Alabama | collected 2011
CGCGACAACTTGTCCACGTGGAATTCTAAGCTTAGGATCCCAATGTGCTGGAAAGGAGTGGGGAAGAAGTATTGCTGTAGGCGCATTTGTGTTTTTGCTCGTGTACTGGTCGGGTCTAGGAGTCGCACATCAGGTCGCTCTTGGCCAGGGACAAGTAAGAGCCGCAACGGTCGCGAGTTTGAATGGCGAGTCTATCCTCCGTCTTGCTGCAATGCCAACTGCGGCGAATCCGTTTCGATGGGATTGCGTGTTTGAAACTGACCGGGCGATGTACCGGTTTCCACTTTCGATCGTTGGAGATTCATCAATCAGAGATTTGGTGAGATACGATAAAGCTGAATTGAATCAATTAGCAGGCAAGCTCTCCTCGATACGAAGCGCAAACGTGTTCCTGGGATTCGCACGTTTTCCTGTCGCTCGGATAAAAGACCCTAACTGCACATCTCTAACATTCGTTCAATTAGCTGACTTACGCTACACTGAACCCGGCGGGTCGCGAGGGTCTTTTGCCTTCGAAGTCCCGATTGAATGTAGGGAAGTTTTCTCAATGCCCAGATAGACCCAGGTAGATGAACGATTCGAAACAGCTTGAAACGTTAGCCGCGTTGGCGGAAGACAAAGAACGGAAGCGTCCTCTGTTTCCTATCATAGCGAGCGTTCGCGTTTCTGCCGGCCCATATCTCGCACTCGCAAGTGTTTTCACATTTGTCTCCGCACTACTTCTCAGAGCCGAACACGATTTTTCGGCTTTAGCACTCGTCGTTACCGCTTGGATCGCTCTTCCACTCGTGGCCCTCACCGACAGAATTGTCTTTGACGGTCGTGGCATCAGACGCAATGGTCCATTTGCGTTCCTAGTAAAGACGATTGCTGGCTCCGACCACTATCTGTTTGTTGAAGATTTCGAAATCGTCGAGACAAATGCAGTGCGAACACTGCGACGAGGCGGTAGTGTTCGTTATCGCTACCGCACCCAAATTGATGGGAAGGGACGACAGTTTGTCATTTCCTCAGGCGGCAAAGCTTACCGAAAGTTGATTCGTGAATTGTTGCCTCTGGTTCACGATGACAAACTAGACAATCGCAGTCGAGATTTACGTGATTATTTGAACGACCCCAGGCTCGTGACTCGAAAAGCGCGGCTTTCAACTCTCGCGTCCGCCGATCTTCTGGAACAGGCGAAAAGCGATTTTCGACTCGGCGGGAAGGAGTTTCAACGTCAACTGCATTCCGACGTTGCGCCGTCGAATGATGACTTGGAACGCGCTCACCTTTTGCGACGGTTGGGAAATGAGTTGCGTGTTGCCGGACGTTTGCGCGAAGCAGGTGAAGCTTTTCGACGTGCGCTTATTGTTACGCCAACTGCTGCCTGGTTGATTTACGATCTTGGACGCTTATTACGATCGCAAGCTGGCGTCCAAGCAAATGCCAGGTTGTTGAATCGTGCGCGTGCGGCATTAAGGCTTGCAAGCATCCGGGCCAGGAACGATCTCAACTTGTTGCCGCTGATAGGCGAGAGTTTTCTTGAGTGCGGTGATCAGAGACAGGCACGTAAAGTTTTACAGCGAGTCGTAGATATCGACAGTGCAAACTTCAAAGCACGAATGTCGCTGGCTGACATCGCGTTGCGTGATGGAAAGTTGGCCCACGTGATTCATCACTATCACGAAGCGGGTCGAGCGAATCCAGATGAGGCACTGGCGCGTTACGCGCGACGCGAAGCTGACTACTACATGACCCTGAATAACTACGACGATTATCTCGTTGCGGAGCTAAGACGAATTAGTTGGTTGCAAAACACCGGTAGAGTACGCCGGTTGGCATCTCGAGTAACAAATTCGGCAGTGTTATTAGCGTTGCTGGGGAGTTTTGTCGATCCACTTGCGAGTAGTGTTGGTTGGTCTCTGGCGACGTCGTCGTTGGTGATTTGGTTGGTGACGGTTGTGCTTACACGGGCGTTATACAAACGCGCCAAGCCTCGCGAAGCTTCCTGAGTTCCTAACTCGATACCACAAGACATGGACTAGGATTCTGGCAGTCGGGAAGGGGGCAGTAGGTATATTCAACTCTAATAACCAGTCAATGCGCCCCCGCTTCAACTGTTAGGCCACTCAAGAAAGAGCAACAAAGACATCTTAGAGTTTTGAATTGAGAATAGCGGGGGCGCAGTGACTGGTTAATGGAGTTGAATGTACCTGCTGCCCCCTTCCCAACTGCCAGTATTCCTAAACTTGAATGAACAAAAGGAGTGGAACTTGTGTCCCACTCCTTCATTCGTCCGCAACAAAGAAAAACCTAGGTCGTCTTCTTTTTCCTGGTAACAGTCTTCTTGGCCGTTCCAGTCGGTGATTTCTTTCCAACTGCTGCTGAACTATCCGGCGGCACTGCAGCCTTCGTTTCAACTTTCGGAGTAATGGTTCGAGCCTTCTGCTCGGACGCGGCAGCAACTGCGATCGTCTTCGTCGGTTCAGGATTCAACAGCGCGTCCCAGCGATAGCGCGGTTTATCTTTTGATTCCGACAGACGCTTGAATACCAATTGTGTGACAGCCTCGGTGATCCAGTCGTGGTAGAACTCTCCTACTGACGCCAACTCGGCATCTGGGGCTGGATTCATGAAGTCGATTGCGTAAGGGACGTCGTCTTTGATAGCGAATTCGACGGTGTTGATGTCGTAGCCAAGTGCACTACATAGGGTACGCACGTCTTTCCTAACGCGTTCGGCAAGTTCCGGGGCAAGGTAATCGGGATTGTGAATGTACTGTTCGCCTGACAAGTATGGCTTTCGCGGATCGTAGGCCATGATCATTACTTCTTCCTGGCCCACACAATAGCATCGCACAAACTGATCAAACTCTATCGACTGTTGGAGCGTCATGCACAGCGTTGCCGACTTGTCATACTCAGCCCACAGTTCCTCAAGCGAGTTGACCTTTGAGACGTTCTTCCACCCGCCGCCATCAAATGGTTTAAGAAACGCCGGCAGTCCTACCCAGTCGACGATGCCTTGCCAGTCGAGAGGGAACTCGAGGTTGCGCAGGCTCTCGCTGGTGATGCCCTCGATGTAGTCCTTTTGTGGTAGCAGCACCGTCCGTGGTACAGCAACGCCAATCTTCTGCGCCAGTGAGTAATTGAAAAACTTGTCGTCCGCCGACCACCAGAATGGGTTGTTGACGATGATGGTTCCTTCGAGCGCCATCCGCTTAAGCGTGGCTCGATAGTAGGGAACTTCGTGCGAAATGCGGTCGATGACGAGGTCGTACTTAGGTGGTTCGTCGTGTCGGATGCCACCAAGCTTGATGTATTCGGCTTCGACTTCGCCATTGCCACGCTCGTTAATTTTCTTAATGAGGGCCTCGGGAAATGTCTTTTCCCGGCCTACTAGAATTCCTACCCGCTTCATTTTTTGCAAAACTTTCCTTTCCGTGTAGCTCAACCTTAAGTGTGTTCGGAAATTGAGCTCGGTAATGCTTAGTGAGCAATGTCCGGTCTTACGAAAACGGAGCAAAATACGCGCTGGCAGTAGGCTTGTCAAACCGCGAGACGGCACATTCACGGTAGCGCAGGCATCCGGTCAAAAGGGGTTGGCATCAATGACAACAGAAGGCGTTGGCCGGACTGGATTTGGGAACGCTTATGTTACAATCCGCCTTCCTTCGGGCGAGCTTTCCCCAATTGCGATTTTCCGGCAATAACCTGTTTCTGAGGAGATATTTTTTGTTTCGTTTATTCTTAGCCCCGCTTTTGTTGGTTGCATTGTGTCCACCTATCTTCGCTAAGCCGGTCAAAGCTGACGATCCCAAACAATTCACAGTCGAGCAGGTCGTCGAATCATTGATACTGGTGTACGGCGCTCGACCGGTTCTCGAACAGGTTCGCCGGTTTGGAATTGAACGCGGAAAAATCACCCGTTTCCTACCCGAAGGGGCAACGGAAGAAGCGACTTATGAACGCCGTTTTGTCCGGGGCGAAAACCTGGATAAAGACAAGATACGAATCGACCAGAAGTTGCCGACGATGGAGTATTCACTCGTCTACGGCGGTGGAAAGCTCTGGGGAATAATTAACGGTGCGATGTTTACTCCCCGCCAGGATGCAGTTGAGAATTTCCTTTCCCAACACCTTCATAGCATCGACTCGCTGCTCCGTTACAAGGAGAGTGGCTCGACGGTTACTCTTGTAGGAAAAGTGCAGCAGAAGGGCCTCGAACTATATGTCGTGGACCTCGTCGATGCTGAAAAACGCAAGACTCGTTATTACATCAGCACTCGTTCATTGCGCGTTCTCTGGCTCGAGTACGAAGCGCCAGGAAGCACCGGCTCAACTCCTGTTAAATTCACCAAGAAATTCTTCGATTATCGAGCTGTTCAGCAGACACTGGTGCCCTATCGCACAATTCTGCTGGAAGATGGCCGGCAGAGTCAGGAACTACGCATACTCACCTTGACCTACGGCGCTAAGGTCGACGACGCAGTCTTCAAGAACCCCCAAGCGTAAACAAGGCCCACAGATTTTGCGAATTTCTGAGAGAGCAACCGGGGCCGCAACCGACAAATATTGAAAACCGTTCGACTCGAGTAGCAATCCAACCCTCTGCGCATCCTCATTTGCTAGCTACCTTAGAACAGGAGCGAAGCGACTGCGCGACGTTCAGTAATCTACGTTGAAGGCAGTCGCTTCGCTCCTGTTCTGAGGTAGCCCAGCGAATGAGTTACTAAGAACACGCCTTCTTGAAGTTCCTTCGGAGTAATCGCTGAAATCTCCGGACTACGTCTTAGGAGAATCATCGGGATTTCTCGGGAACTAGTGCGCCACGGGGGCGTGTATACCTGCGGGCGGTTGTCGGTAAGGGTATATAATCAGGTTCCGGCGCCCGTTCAGTTGTTGAGCCCACGTGAGTGTTCCGAGATATTGGAATGCTCCTCATCCAAACGGAAATGAGAGCCTACCTGCCCTGATGAATACCCTGACCACCATTCGTGAGCTGGCATTTTCTGCTCCGGTAGAGGAAGCGCCGATCGAAGACGTTACTTCCGATCACGCTTTACTCGAAGCGACCAGGTCAGGCGATGAAGATGCGTTTGCGGAGTTAGTTGGCCGATATCGAAATCAGATTACGAGTTACGTCTATCGGATGACTAACGATTATGACGGCGCAGTGGATTTGGCTCAGGAGACGTTTGTGAGAGTTTTTCGAGCCGCAGATCGATACCAGAGAACTTATGCGTTTTCGACTTACATCTACCGCATCGCTACAAATCTCGCGATTAGTGAGTTGCGAAAGCGGAAGCGTCGAAAACTGGTCTCGCTAACCGGCTTCTTCCAATCGAGCGATGGTGCTGAGCCGCAGGAATTGAATCCACCCGATGAGCGACCTTTACAGGATTCCGAACTGGTGGATTTTGAAAGACGAAATGCAGTGCAGAGAGCTATTAGCACTTTGCCGGAAAAATATCGCGCACCACTGATTCTTCGTGACGTGGATGGCCGGAGTTACGATGAGATTGCACGGATATTGGATACCAGCGAAGGCACGATCAAGTCGCGGATCAGTCGAGCACGAGGCTTCCTGCGGGAAAAGATGAGTGCTTACATTTAGGCATGGGATTGATATGAGTAACAACTGCAAGATTATTCGAAGTCAAATTGAAGAGCAGACGCTCCGAGATAATTATGGTCAATCGGTCAGAATTCATCTCGACCAATGTGAGCCGTGCCGGCAGTTTGAGAAAGAACAGCGAAGTTTGCGCGAACTTGTTGGAAGTCTCGGTACCGTCCAGGCGCCGGCTGACTTTGATTTCAAACTCCGTGCGCGAATGGCTGATCGATCTCGAAACGCGACTGGTATTCGATGGTCATTAAATCCGCTTGTCGCGACTGCGGCTGCGATTGTGTTGTTCTCGGGAGTTATTGCTGGCGTCGTTTACGTCAATAAGAGATCCGCGCCTGAAACCTTGGTCAGTGCAACTCCATCCCCGAATCCAGTCCAAACTCCCATGCCAACAGCGACGCCTGACCAGAACACGGCCTTACAGCAAAACGACAGTGCAACAAAAGAAGATTCGACTCAGAACATCGTCCGCAAAGAGCGCGTTGTGAAGAGGGCTCCGGATTCAATTGCCCAGGCTTCAAACAAGCCAAAGCGACCCATGAGTGTCTCGGATTTAAGTTCAACTGGAGCGCAAACTTTCGGTTCTACGACTCAATTCAACTCATCGAGAGTGTTTCCGATAGATGCCTCTTTAAACTCGCTGAAAGTCTCTTTGGATGACGGTCGCGGAAATGCTCGGACCATATCGCTACCTGGAATCAGTTTTGGTTCACAACGCGTCGTGGCAACGGGTAGCCAACCACAGCAGAAAGGTCTTTGGTAAATAGCTTCAACAATGGAAAGAGCAGCAGCCAAGATGATTAGATTTATGTTGATCCCAGTCCTGGTCACGATCTGTTTGTCTGCACCTGGGTTCGCGCAAACTCCGCCTGCTCCTCCAAAGAAGTCTCCTGTTCCGGCTCCTCCAGTTTCCGCTCCCAAAACGTCTCCCGCCCGACCTGCGCCGCAAGTTGTCACCGTTCTGCATCGTTTGAACGGACTGAAGATGTTTCGAATGCTGCTACGTTCCGAACAGGACGTACAGGCCATCGCGCACGTCGATGAAGCGTTCCGATTGATGGAGGACGTACATACGAATGTCATCGCCGGGCTTGCGTTGGAAGATGGACAGACCATAGTTGCGTGGTTACCCGATGCCGAGTTGGAGTTTGGCCCAATGGCAATTGCCTTCGGCGAAGCACGCCGGGCAAAGACGAAAACTAGTCCGAAGGCATCAACACCAAAAGTTGTGGCTGGTAATCAAAACTGGAAGAAGTTCTTCGTTGCTCAGCCCGAGTTATCTGTCATCGGGCCTGACGGCCGTGAACTTGAGGTGCACTTTGTCGGTCTTGATGGGCAAACAGGTCTCTCAATTCTCAAGCTGGCAGAGAAAACGCCAGCCGCCCCGAAACTGGCAGAGGTGCGCGCAATCCCGGTTGGTTCAAATCTGCGGGTTCTTGGCCCAGAGCTCGCGATGCAAACGAAGCTTATTTCTCAAAATAGTTTGTTTGTGCGCATGGGCGAGACAAGTGGTACGGTCCAGGCGGTGGCCCTGACTCCAAGTGGAGACGTGGCTCGCATGAAACTGCATTCACCGCATTTGAATCTGAGCTCGGTTGGCAGTGTTGCCATCAATGCTTCCGGGGAGGCTGTAGGTATTGTTAGCGGGATAGAAGGATTCGATGCAACCCTCTTGCCGGCAACTGTGATTCAAGGCGCTGCCAACAGAGTGTTAGCACAGCAAACAAGTGTGCCCCGGCCATTTCTCGGTGTGCGAGGAGAGCCTCTTGCCACTACCGGGCTTACACAAGTCGAAGGTTTTGGTTGGGATCGCGACCGTGCTGCTAATCTGCTTGAAGAACGCCATGGAATACTGTTGACCTCAATCGTTCCAGATAGTCCTGCGTCAGACGCACAACTACAGGCTGGCGACGTGATCTTGAAGGTGAATGGTGAACAGATACAGAACGGCGAGGACTTTTCGTGGTTCCTCGATCAGGCCGGAACCAGCAACTCAGTCAGTTTTACGGTCGTTCGACCAAAGTCAACGGAAGTGAGAGCAGTAGATGTTAAGTTGAGCGGAGCACTGGATAGATTCTCATTCCGACTCACTCAAAGTCCTGTGTTTTCAACTCGACAATCCGCTCTACTTTCGCGAGGTATCGAAACGGTTGTCTTAAGGCCGGCGGTTGCAGCCCGGCTCGGTGCATCTGCAGGCCTTCTCGTTGTGTATGTAGAACCGGCTACAGTGGCTGCCGATTCGGGGCTTCAGGCAGGTGATGTCATTGAATCCATTGACGGCGCCTCTGTGGCGAATCCAACTATGTTCCGCCAGTTATCAAAGGATCCAAGCAAACCTCACGAACTGAAGATCGTCCGCAAGAAACAGAAGATGGTCGTGACGTTGCAGAATGATGGAAACTAACCTGCCTCGGGGTTACTAGTTTCAAGTCGAATCCGCTAAACGGGGGTTTTTGATAACTCACTTAACACTTAACATAACGTAGACACCCCATGCTTTAGCTTGGGGAGTTTCAACTTCTCCCTACCAACGTTGCTTCCCATGTTTCCACGCAGTTTTCGATTGCCGGGTGCGCGGAAATCAAGTTCGTCAGCTACTCAAACACTTGTTCCGTGCGCCCGGCAATCGAAAACTGCGAAATCAAATTGGCTCATGTTCGTAGGTAGAAGTTGAAGCTCCCCAAGCTAAAGCATGGGTGTCTATGGTAGAAAGGAGAGTTTCATAACCCCTAACTGCCGTTACGGGTGTTAGGTCGATTATTCCCGATTGTCCTAATAGAACCTGACATAGTCCTCCTTCAACCCTCTGTGATACGCTAGCCGCCTTCTTTACCAACTCAATTGAAGGAACGAAACCGCGCCTATGGTCGCAGAGGCAGTTGCGCGTTATCACCAACTTTTAGAGGATCAAAATCTCGCTGAAGGCTCGCGAGCAATGCTGGCCCATGGTCTCGAAGAAGCCAAGCTGATATTCGGGGGCCGTCCCCTCTCACCATATCTTCGACCGCACTTCGTTCCCGAAACAGACTTTGCTTTTGTACGCCAGGTCTGCGAAACCGTCTGGTCCGCAATACAGAAAGTTAAAGACGCCGCCATCCACGATTCGACGCTAATTGATGATCTGGGACTGACTGCCATCGAGCGAGAATTGATTGCAATCGATCCGGGCTATTCCGCCGTTGCACCTTCGTCACGCCTCGATTCTTTCCTGACGAATTCCGCGTACAGCTTCGTCGAACTCAATGGTGAGAGTCCTGCAGGTATCGCTTACGCCGACGCTGCCTACCAGATCTTTTCAGCCTTGCCGGTGATGCAGCAATTCGCGAACGAGTACAACCTTCGGCCATTATTCGGCAGGCACTTGATGTTGGACGTACTGCTTAGCTCGTACGAAGAGTTCCTTGGTCGAGCTCCCGAACGGCCACCCCAAATCGCTATCGTCGACTTGAAAGGTTTGCCAACTCAAAAAGAGTTCGAACTTTTCAAGGAGTTCTTTGAATCAAATGGTTACCCGGCGGTCATTTGTTCGCCCGACGAACTTGAATACAAAGACAATCGATTGCACTTTGGTGATTTCGAGATTGACATCGTTTACAAGCGACTGCTTGTTAACGAGTATTTGCCGATCATAGATAAATATCCGGCACTGTTAGACGCTTATCGACACGGTAGTATCTGCCTTGTGAATAGTTTTCGTTCGAAGTTGATCCACAAGAAGGCATTGTTTGCCGTCTTAACTAACGCACAACGCGCATCACTGTTTACGAGTGATGAGGTTAGTGTCATTAACAAACACGTTCCATGGACGCGCGTCGTCAAAGAAGAGAAGTCGGATTACAAGGGCAGGGAAGTTGACCTGCTGGAATTCATCCTGGCCAATAATGAAAAGCTAGTGCTCAAACCAAATGACGATTACGGTGGTCACGGCATAACAATCGGCTGGAACTCAACTTCCGAAGAATGGCGTCAAGCGCTCGACGACGCCCTGAAAGACGGTGACTACCTGGTCCAGGAGAGAGTTCCCACGGCACGAGAAACATTTCCCGCGCTTACGGCAGACGGCGGAATTGAGTTTGCTGAACAACTGGTCGATCTCGATCCGTTGCTCTTCAACGGGAAGCTAGGTTCAGCTTTCACAAGGTTGTCGTTTACCGAATTGGCAAACGTCACTTCTGGCGGTGGTATGGTTCCTACATACATCATCAGCAAAAAATAGCCGTAAACATGTACAATCCCGAACAGGTACTCTCACTCTCGAATGAGGAGAACTCTCGTGGCACAAGACGATGAAATGTCCGGGCAGGATGACCGACGCGCTTATGATCGCTCCCGTTTAATCGTCGATGTCTTCTTCGACGGTAACGATGCGACAGGTGTAGCAAGCACAAAGGACATCAGCGTTGGCGGTTTTTACATGAATACGCAGGCAGAAATTCCGGAAGGCGCAGTGTTACTGGTGCGCATTCCCTTTGGTCAAGGTCGCGAAGTCATTTCGAATGCGGAAGTTGTTTACAGCAATCCTGGCCGCGGTGTCGGCGTCAGGTTCCAGGGTTTGACGGATGAAGCAAAAGCGACTCTTGAACGAGAACTAGTGGATGGCTGATGTAGGCAAAGTTGAAACGCGTCTCAAGTGGGCTGAACTTTCCGCTGATGTAAGAGATGCACTTGCCGGAAAGTTGACTGGATTGTGGGGGGCATCGAGTGATGCTGCGGCTTTTGACTCATTGGGGCTCGATAAGCAGCAAGCTCTTCTGCTTTGCATGTGTCGGATGCAGGCCAAAGATCTCTGGCAAGTGGTCAAAAACATAACCAACGTCTACGGCGAAGGTGGTGTTGGTCTACAGTTTTTTGCCTGGCCGGTAGTTGAATCGACTCTCAAACGTCGCGCAGATTTCACTCGCAGGTTCGCGAACCATAAGGACACCACGGGCGGATTCTACGAAAAGAACCGCAGTGAAGCAGTGCTGCATTTTCTTTACCAGGAAGGAACCCCGCGGACGTGGTACGTTCACTTCGATCTGTACAGTCCTGTCCATTCGGTTGGCAGCGCCTTAAAACATCTTCGACACGAGTTCATAGGAAAGTTAACACCTGATTGGCGCATGATCTCAAAATGCTTGAATGATGATACGGCGCAAGGCAAGATAGGTAACAGATCTTAGAAGTTTATCTGGAATCCAATCTGGTGGGTTTGGGAAGCGGGAAAAATGTTTGAACCATTCACACTCGGCATAGAAGAAGAATTTCAAATCGTCGACCCAACTACTCGTGAACTGCGCTCTCATGTAGCCGAGATCCTCGAGGAAGGAAAGATGCTGCTGGGGGAACAGATCAAGCCGGAAATGATCCAATCGATGGTCGAAGTCGGAACCGGTATCTGCAAAAACATCCAGGAGGCGCGCGCGGATATCACTCGACTTCGGAGCATCATTGCAGGGCTGGCAAAAAAGAATGGTTTGGCGATTGTCGCAGCTTCGACCCATCCGATCTCACGTTGGCAAGATCAGAAAATCTTCGACGATGAACGTTACGAGTTACTCGTCCAGGAACTCCAAACCGTCGCTCGTTCGCTGCTAATCTTCGGATTGCACGTACATGTTGGTATGGCAGACCGCGAGCGAGCGATTCATATCATGAACGCAGCTCGTTATTTCCTGCCCCACGTGCTGGCGCTCTCGACCTCTTCGCCGTTCTGGATGGGCCATAACACCGGTCTCAAATCGTACCGCACGGAGATCTTCAAACAGTTTCCACGAACCGACATTCCCGATCACTTCGACTCCTACGGTGGCTTCGAACGCTATGTCGAGTTGCTGATCAAGACGGGTTGCATCGATAACGGGAAGAAGATCTGGTGGGACATTCGTCCTCATCCATTCTTCCCAACACTCGAATTCCGCGTCTGTGACATTCCCACTCGTGTTGACGACACCCTCGCTATCGCTGCGCTTTTTCAGGCGATCGTGGCCAAGCTAAACAAGCTGATCGATAAGAATCTTGGCTTTCGGCTTTACCGGCGAATGTTGATTCAAGAGAACAAGTGGCGAGCGGTTCGTTACGGGCTCGAAGGAAAACTGATTGATTTTGGCAAGCAGACGGAAATTCCGGTTCGTGAATTGATCCTTGAATTACTCGAATTCATCGATGATGTCGTTGATGAACTTGGCTCAAGGAAGGAGATTGACCACGTTCACACAATTCTTGAACGCGGAACGTCAGCCGAGCGGCAGCTGCAGGTTTATCGAGAGACAAACGACTTGAAAGCGGTGGTGGATGATCTAATGGAATTAACGCTTGAAAACGTTCCGATAACCGAAGTCAAACTCGACGCCGTCCCTAAGCACACCGGAGCATCAACGATCTCGAAGTAGCTTTGCTATTTCCGTGTCGGTGGACTTTAGAAAAATACCTCCATCACACTGATTGCAGAAGCAACAAAGCAAGGTAATTCACTTTCAGGTTAGGAAGGTGGTTTACCCCCGCTCAAGTTACAAGTTCCTTCCACCTTAAATTGAACTCAGATCTTGAGCGGGGGTAAACCACCCTTCCTAACTGGCAAATAACTCAGACTTGAGAATTGACACTGAAGGGTCTGAGTTCAAGTCATTACAGTCCCAGTAGATCAAATTCGCCCTCTCTTCGCCAAATAGAATTGCCAGAGCATTCGGGCGGCGACAGCGCGATAAGGTCGCCACTTCTCCGCAAATCCATATAGTTCCTCCGGCCCGGGCCGACTTTCAAGTCCCTTCAAATCCTTCATCGCAACTGCTAACGCCAAGTCCCCAGCAGGCCAGATGTCTGCGCGCCTCATCGCCATCAGCAAGTAAACATCTGCGCTCCACATTCCAATGCCTTTCACATTCATCAACATCCCGCGCGCTGCCTCGTCACTCATGCGCGACAGCCGTTTCAGATCTAGTTCACCATTAGCGATTGCGTGCGACAAGTGAACGAGGTAGGCAGCTTTTTGACGCGTAAGACCCAGAGAGCGCAAGTGCATTTCGCCTTTGCGACCGATGTGTTCTGGTTCAAATGGCTGAATGGCAACTTTTAAGCGGGCATAGATGGCTGCCGCCGAACGCAGCGAAACTTGTTGTTCGAGGATAATTTGGACGAGTGTGGAAAATTCAGGCGAGCGGCGCCAAAGCGGAGGCGGCCCATAAGTTTCGAATATCTGGGCCAGCTTTGGATCGCGTTGGGCGAGTTCAGCAGCGGCCCTTCGCAAGCTGCTGTTATTTAGAACGAGTGATCGGGTTCCGTCTCCGCTGGAGAGACTCATCTTTGCAATGCGATACGCAGAAAGTTCTCAAACAACAGCCGACCATCACGTGATTCGTTCTGGTGCTCCCAACGAGTACGGTTTTTGTTCCAGTCTTCAAACGACTTCTCTAAATGAAACTGCACCGTATAGATCAGCTGCTTATCGTCACGCTTCACCATCATTTGATTGCGACAGAGAATTGAACTCGCTAGCAACTTGAATCCTTCTGGAACGCGGTCGAGCTGGAGACCATGATTTTGCCAGACTCGAAGGATGCGCAAATCCTTAGGTGACGAATCGAGAAGTTCAGCATCGGCTGAATGTATTCCGTCGAAAATCGGGTCTGATGAATCTGTGATTCTGACAAAGCGATACTGGTATTCCTGGGGTCGGGCTTCTCGTTGCTCGTGCTGTTCCATTTTGTCGAGCGTTAATACACGCGCGCCGAAACTGAGACCGACGAGTTGATGACCGCCGCAGATTGCCAGCACTGGCACTGTTGTAGTTCGAATGAACTTCGCAAAACTGTCGAGGATCGCAGGTTTGTAGTAGTCGAAGTCGCGGAGTGTTCCGCTCAAAACTATTGCATCAGGTTTGAAGCGTTCCGTAGCTTCGGCGACCGCGGACACGTGCACGACTTCAGTAACTGGCTTCTTCACCAGCCGGGAAACATTATTCAAGATGTTCTCGACTGCCATGCCGGCGATTAGTCGCTCGCGTTTCAGCTGGCTGTCGAGTAGAGATCCCCACTCGGAACGCGCGACGGTAGAGATATCCGCTTCATCGCGTAGCAGGTTATCTACAACGAGAACTCGTGCGGTTTCAATACGCTGTTCAATTGGTTCGTACCGACAATAGTTCTGTTGATTGAACGGAAAAGGGAGCGGATTCGCGCCTTTGGGCTGGTTTTTGGGGGATTCAATCGGTTCCATTTTTGAGATAAACGCCTAATCGGGATCAAAATCAACTTCTACGCTGTTTCGTGCTGGTCTTAAACTCCGGCATCCTGGCACCAGCACCGGCGGCAGCAATTTCCGCGCTTATAGTAGCAAAGAGCAGGCCACGGAGCCGAGATTTGAATTTTTCGCTCTTTTCGCGCGCCCCTTCATCCACCAGCAGCAGCATTCTGTACCACGAAGATTCAAGCTCGTCCGCCAACTGCGAGATCCGGGTTATGTCGTAAGGCACTGCTACTGCATTACATGCGGCGCGTGCAAAGACCGACAAATATCTGGCAGTGGCAAGATCCGGACACAGAATCCGTCGGCGGCCAACCTTGAGTTCGACCCCGAGAAGTGTGTGTTGAATGCTTATCTTGCCCCCAAATTTGACGTTTTCAAACACAAAGGCCCGAGTACGTTGAGTCAGGACCCGGGCCGTATAGATAGCCGGCAACCACCATTCGCCGAGTTGCTGTTTAACTTGATTGGCGTAATCGTCTACTGACAATGTCTAACGAGTCGTCCGGTGATTCTGGGGCTATCGTCGAGTAAACAACTGCGCTTCAATTCGAGATTGAAGTGCGTTGATAATCCTGCCAGGGAAGAGACCCAGGTAGAGCACCCCGACAATACTGATAATGATCGCAAGAGCGATACTGGCGGGGATAGGAGGCGCAGCCCATGACGTCGTTCGTTCGCGGAAGAACATTACGATGACGAGACGTAAGTAGTAGTAGGCCGAGACTGCTGTGTTCAAGACACCAATGACCACGAGCAGGTAGTACTTCTGATTGATCGCCGCTCCGAAAACAAGGATCTTGCCCATGAAGCCAGCCGTTAAGGGCATGCCGAGCAAACTCAACAAAAAGAGGGTTAGCGAGAAGCTAAGCACCGGCGATTCAAAACCAATTCCGTTGTAGTCTTCAATAGAAGTTCGCCGGTCACCACTGCGAGCGATCAATTGGACGACGGCAAAAGCTCCGATGTTCATGACTGCGTATGTCAGCAGATAGAACATGACGGCAGTAATTGCCTGGTTGCGTTGTTCGAGCTCAGTCGTCGATCCGGCAGCAATGACTCCCACGAGCGCGTAACCAGCATGCGCGATTGACGAGTACGCCAGCATGCGCTTGACGTTGTCCTGAACGATCGCAACTACATTTCCGAGAGTCATCGTCAGGATTGCAAGGACCATTAATGATGCAACCCACACCGTGTTCACCTTCGCTGCACTTGAGGCTGCCGCAACCAAAGGAAAACCAATCACGAATACTCGTAAGAATGAAGCAAACCCGGCCGCCTTTGGACCAGCTGCCATGAATGCCGTAACCGGAGTTGGCGCGCCTTCGTAGACGTCAGGTGTCCAAACATGAAACGGAGCGGTGGCAATCTTGAACCCGAAGCCAACAAGCATCATCGCGGCTCCGGCCAACAAGAGACTCGGATATTGTGCCTGGCCTATCCGACTCGCTATCTCAGAGATGTTGGTAGTGCCTGGTGCGCCCCCAATGGTGGTCGCGCCGTAGGTCAACGCAATTCCGTAAAGCAGAAAGGCTGATGAGAACGAACCAAGGATGAAGTACTTCAACGATGATTCATTGGAACGAACATCTGTTCTCCTGAATCCTGCCAGAACGTATGTAGCAATTGAAAGGATCTCGAGACCCAGGAAAATGATGACGAGATCGCCTCCGGATGCCATCAACATCATTCCGACGGTTGCGAAGAGCAGTAAGGAGTGGAATTCTCCGGCAGGCAAACGCTCGGTCTCAGCCCAGACTGTCGCGAGGAGAAGCGTCAGGAACGTCACCAAAAGAAAAACCAGAGTGAAACCTAACCGGAGTTCATCGAGAACGATCATTCGGCGAAATGCTGTTAGGGGTCCTCGCCAGGACATCCAAAGCCAGATCACATATGCTGCAGCCGCCGCAACCCCAGCGAGCGAAATGCCACCCGTTATCCAACGCTGCCCCGGCTTCGCGAAAGCGTCCAAGAGCATGACAACAACGGCTGCCGCGCAAACAATCACCTCCGGGCCAATCAGCGCCCAGCTAATATCAGGCATCACCGCTTGTAGAAGAAACACGTTCATTCGGATCCTTTTTCAACCGCGGTCTTGAGGTCCGCTTTGCGTGGGAGTTCAGCATACGATCCACCTGCAGCTTTTGGCCCATGTGTGCGAACGGCTTCCACCGCGGCTTTCGACCGATCCAGAAATACTCGCGGGTACACTCCCATGAAGAACATCAATACGATTAGCGGAATAATCAAGCCCAACTCACGAGTATCCAGGTCCTTCAGCTGAGCGTTTTCCGTCTTATCTAATTTGCCGAAGACAACGCGCTGCAACATCCAAAGCATGTAGACCGCAGCCCAGATTACGCCCGTCGCAGCGAGCATGGTTGTAATGTAAGGATGACTAATAGCCGTTGATGTCCAGGTGCCAATCAAAATGAAAAACTCACCGACAAAGCCGTTTAGGAAGGGCAATCCAATCGACGATAGCGACGCAATCACAAACAACGAGGAGAACCATGGCATGGAGGTCGCGAGTCCGCCAAACTCGCTAATCTTGCGCGTGTGACGTCGTTCGTAAATAAACCCGACAAACAGGAAGAGTGCGCCCGTTGAAACACCGTGATTCAACATTTGATAGAGCGCGCCCTGCATTCCAAGTTCGGTAAAGGAAAACAGACCGAGGACAACGAAACCCATGTGGCTGACAGATGAATACGCGACGAGTCGTTTCACATCTGGCTGCACCATTGCGACGAGGGCGCCATAAATGATACCGATCACAGCCAGAATGATGGCGACGTAGGCCATGCTTCGCGCAGTTTGCGGGAAGAGGCCAATGCTGAATCGGAGCAGACCATACGTTCCCATCTTCAGCAGAACGCCGGCCAGGATCACAGACCCGGCCGTAGGCGCTTCAGTGTGAGCGTCTGGCAACCAGGTGTGAAGAGGGAAGACGGGAACCTTGATTGCGAAGGCAAGTGAGAAGCTTAAAAAAAGCAACAAGGCACCCTTGCCGAGTTGCGCTTCGTTGATTGCCGTCGTGAGAACTGTGTAGTCAAACGAGTTGTAAAGGAAATAAAGCGCGATAATGCCGACCAGCATCAACAAACTGCCGACTGCTGTGTAGATGAAGAACTTTATAGCCGCGTAGATTCGTCGTTCGCCTCCCCAGATTCCAATGAGAAAGAACATTGGTACCAGCGACGCTTCGAAGAACAAGTAGAAGATCAGCAGATCGAGTGAAACGAAGACGCCAATCATCGCCGATTCGAGTATCAGCAAGAAGACGCAGTAGGCGAGCAGGCGCTTCTTGATTGCGGTCCAACTCGAGAGAATCGCAATCGGCATTAACAGGGTAGTTAGGAGAACAAGCCAAAGACTGATGCCGTCGACACCGAGGTGATAACGGGCATTAATCGAACCAATCCAGGTGACATTCTCTTCGAAAGCAAATCCTGGGTTGCCCGCACCTTGAAGTAGAAATAGTGAAAGGACAAATGTGACAACCGTCGTGAGCAGTGCGATCCACTTGTAGTGGTCTTCACGGTGACCCGGTGCAAGGCTGTAAAGAACGGCTGCAAGAGAGCCGATGACCGGAATAAGAATTAGTATTGTTAACAAATGCGGCATAAACGATTAACGCAGAATGCTTACGTAAGCGAACACTCCAATCAGGATCAGTGCTCCAGTCAGGATGATTGCGGCATAACCCCTGACAAACCCTCCCTGGAGATAACGGCCCAGACGGCCAAGATCGGTAACGGCGCCACCTAACGAATGCAGGAGACCATCAATCACGCCAATATCGATAATCTTCCAAAGTCCTTCACGCGAACCGGCTTCGATTGGACGAATCAAAGCGGCGTCGTAAATCTCGTCGACGTAGTATTTGTTTTCCAGAATTCGAGGTAACGCGAGTAGCGGTCGCTTGTTGAAGATGAACCAACCAATACCGATACCGAGCGCTGCAATCAGCACCGAGACACCTGCCAGTAGTCTCTCAGCGGTTATTTCAGCGGGATCATGAGAGGCAGATGCTTCGGCGGCTTCGAGTGTACGAGTTGCTGGTGCTCCGTCTTGTTCGGAACCGAGTTTTGATTCGTCGTGGACTACCTGCGCCTCCGATCCATGTCCGCCGCCTGGGAGTTTGGCGATCACCGGTTCCAGAGTGTGCTCGATCACATTAACGTCTTTGTGACTGAACATTGAGCTTAGTGCATATGGAACGCCAATAAATCCACCGACAGTAGAAAGCACCGCGAGGACAATCAACGGAATGGTCATCGACAATGGTGACTCATGGGGTTCATGAACGCCATGGCCATGATGGTCTTCGCCATGATCATGTTCGTGATCGTCGGCATGTGGTTCTCGGAATCGGTCCGAACCCCAGAACGTCATCACCATCATTCGAGTCATGTAGACAGCGGTTAGCAATGCCGTAACGGCCCCGATTCCCCACAAGACGGTATTGAAGCCGTGCGGGATACTGAATCCAGGCGCGCTCCAGGTCTTCCAAAGAATTTCGTCTTTCGAGAAAAAGCCCGCCCAGATCGGAATACCGCAGATCGCCAACCAGCCCATCAACATCGTCGCAAAAGTGATTGGCATGTACTTCCTGAGACCGCCCATACGCCGCATATCTTGTTCGTGATGCATTCCATGAATCACGGAACCTGAACCGAGGAAGAGAAGGGCTTTAAAAAACGCATGTGTGATCACGTGGAAAATGGCGGCGACGAACGCACCGACCCCGCAAGCGAGAAACATGTATCCCAACTGGGAAACAGTTGAGTACGCCAAAACTTTCTTGATGTCGTTTTGAGCAAGGCCGATCGTCGCGGCAAACAGCGCAGTGGCGGCGCCAACGATCGCAACGATGAACATTGCCATCGGCGCATGCACGAAGATCTCCGAACAACGGACGATCATGTAAATACCAGCCGTGACCATGGTCGCCGCGTGAATCAGGGCGGAGACTGGAGTTGGGCCAGCCATCGCGTCCGGCAACCAAACGTACAACGGAATCTGTGCGCTCTTTCCGGCCGCACCAATGAAGAGCAGTATCGCAATCGAGGTGACACCACCAGCGAACAGTGCGCCCCAGGTGAAGGGATCCACATTCATCGACTTGATGACTTGAAATGCCGATTGGCCAGCCGCTCCTGCCTCTGGATTCGCAAAGAAGCTCACCGATCCAGTCAACATGAACGTCAGCATGATGCCCAGCACGAATCCCCAGTCGCCGATGCGGTTAGTGATGAACGCTTTCTTCGCTGCGTCTCCAGCCTCTTTCTTGTCGATGTAGTAACCAATCAGCAAGTAAGAACAGAGACCAACACCTTCCCAACCGACGAACATCAATACGAAGTTGTCAGCCAGTACCAGCGTTAACATCGCGAACATGAAAAGGTTCAAATACGCGAAGAAGCGATAAAAACCGCTGTCGCCGTGCATGTAGCCGGTGGCGAAGACGTGAATCAGGAAACCGACAAATGTGATGAACAGAGCGTACGTACCGCTTAGTCGATCCATCCCCAGTGCGACGTCAGCGTGAAACTTTCCAACACTCAGCCACGTCCAGAGATGGTCGAGTACTGGTTCCTCACCGATTAGTGCTCCGTGAGAGTTGAAAGCCAGATAGAAGGCGACGATGGTTGAAATTGCCACCGAACCGCAGGCCACGACACTGATGAATCGTTCATTTCGTACACGTCCGCCAATGAACCAATTAATGGCAGCTCCGAGCAAGGGAGCGAAGATAATTACGCTGAGAAGGTTGTTTTCCATTTATCTCTTTGGAGTGCGGCGGCCTGGCGCCGCTTTGGTATAAAGCGGCGCGCCGCACTCCAAAACTAAAGCTTCAAAATACTTGCGTCGTCGACGTCCAAACTCTCGCGGTTACGGAACATCGCAATGATGATTCCGAGTCCAACCGCGGCTTCAGCTGCCGCAACAGTCATAACAATGAACACAAACAACTGACCCGTGACGTCCTGGAAATAACTAGCAAACGCAACGAACGTCAGGTTTACCGCATTCAGCATCAACTCGATGCACATGAACATCGCGATGATGTTTCGCTTGATAACCACTCCCACAACACCAATCGTGAAGAGTGTGGCCGAAAGCGCCAGATACCAGGAGAGCTGTGGAATCATTTCTTTCTAATCTCGCTTTTCAGGATCGTGCGGATCCGGGATGCCGAGCACTTTTGCGACCTCGTCAGTGCCATGGACCTCGATTCCCGTCGTGTCATCCAGGGGAACGCTGGAATCCAAGACGTTCACCGCGAGCAGTTGCGCACCGGGAATTACGCGCGTCTGCGGTCCGACTTCATGCATCCGTCGGGCCAACGTCATCGCACCAACGATTGCCATCAAGAGAAGAATCGAAGTGATCTCGAAAGGCAGCAGATAGGTCGTGAACAAGGCAGTTCCGATTGATGCTGTTAAGCCGGTGTCAGAGGGAACCATTGACTGGTCTCCCTGTCCAGGCGCTGCTTGTACCGAATAGAGAATGAACGCAACTTCCGCAATCAGGATGCCGGCCATTACAACCGCTGCTGGAACCAGGAATGACAGACGCGTTCGTCGCCGTTCTTCCACTTCGACATTTAGCAACATGATGACAAACACAACCAACACCATGATTGCGCCCGCATAGACAATTACCTGCACGGCCGCGATGAACGGTGCGGCCAACATTACATAAAGACACGCTAACGAAATGAAAACTCCGATCAGCGAGATTGCGCTGTAGAGTGGATTTCGTTGGGCGACAACGGCGATAGCACAACCGACTGCCAGTCCAGCAAACAGTATGAAGAGAAGTGCAAGCATTCCAGTTCTACAGAACTCCCAAAAACATCAGCGTTGCCGTAACGAAAATGTTCAGTAGTGCTACTGGCAACAGAAACTTCCAACCAAAACTCATCAGCTGATCAAAACGGAACCGGGGCAATGTTCCGCGCAGCCAAATGTACAGGAACAGAAAGCCCACGATTTTCACCAGGAATCCAATGGCGCTAATCAAACCGAAAAGCAAAGTTCCGGGTTGAACTATGTCAGCCAAAAACGGAACGTTCCATCCGCCCAAAAAAAGCGTCGTCGCGAGCATCGACACGGTAAACATGTTGATGTATTCGGCAAGAAAGAACAGAGCAAACTTCATCGCGCTGTACTCAGTATGAAAGCCGGCAACGAGTTCAGTTTCTGCTTCCGGAAGATCGAAAGGGACACGATTTGTCTCAGCAATTGCGGAGATCAGGTAAATGACGAACCCAAGAGGTTGCAACCAGAAGACAAACCACCCCAGCCCGTGCCAACGGGATTGCAGTTCAACGATGTGTTGCAAATCCAGCGTACCTGCCTGGAGCACGACACCAATCAAGCTCAGCCCGAGCGACAGCTCATAGGAGATCATCTGGGCCGACGACCGCAAGCCACCCATCAAGCTGTATTTGTTATTTGACGACCAGCCGGCAAGGGCAATTCCGTAGACGCCGACGGATGTGATTCCCAGTACGTAGAGCAGTGCCACGTCGAAGCGTGCAATAACCAGCGGAATCGGGTTCGTAATAAACGGTATCTTCGTCTCTGGTCCAAAGGGATAGACGATCATCGTCATCAACGCTGCCATCGTGGCAATAACGGGAGCCAGGAAGTAGACGAAGCGCGTTGATTTGTCAGGTACGATGTCTTCCTTCAGGATGAACTTGAGTAGATCTGCAAATGGCTGGAGCACACCGCCATAGCCGACGCGATTTGGACCAAGGCGTCCCTGGATAAAAGCCAGGACTCTTCGTTCAGCAAGCACTGTGTACGCGACTATCAGAAGAACGATCGTAAAAACGATGGTAATCGCTACAAACTTTAGGACAATGTCGATGATGAAGTTGAGATCCATTTGGCTACTCGAACCCGACAGACTCAGTCGCCGGCCACGCTCTCCTCCAGCTTTGAGTCGACCGTGATCTGGTAAAGCGGTGATATTCGAGTTGTTTCAGGGCGTGGGTTTCCGCCAGCCAGCAGATGAAACTGCGGCACTTTATCGGTCAGTGTGCCAATCTTGAACAACTCATGGCCCACCTGTGGAGTTTCATAGCTCTTTTCACCGACCTCTGATTGCTCAACGGTTTGTCGAAGGTTACTTACAGATTGACCAAGATCTCGATCGGCAATTTGATATTTAGCTTGAATAGGATTCGACTCATCTTTCAGATGTGGATAACGAATGCCGTTGTAAGCAGGAATTGCCTCGCCGATTGCTTTGAAGACCGCGCTACTTGATAACTCGTAGCCAAAGTCCATTCCCAATTCCGCTGCGAGCTGAGCAGTGATCATCCAGTCGGCCTTTGACTGGTTCAAAGGAGGAATTGACTGGCGTACACGCTGAATGAAGCCGTCGTTGTTAGTAAAGGTGCCATCAACTTCGGCATAAGAGGCTGCAGGCAATACAACGTCGGCGAAAGCCGTCGTCTCGGTTTCAAAAAGTTCCTGGACCACAAGGAAGTCGAGCCTGTTCAGTGCTCCTTCACGTAATTGTTCTGGCAGAAAACTTCCAGCCACGTAAAGTGCTCGAACGGTGTCGCCGGCTGAACGCAATATTGATTCGGGAGTTGCGTCTGAATCTGACAACCTCATGTCGTGAGCGCCAACGCTGTTGTTGTAGAGCGGTAATGGATGAAGGAGAACCCGGCGACCTTCACCACGAAAAGCGATCGGGAACTGCGCGACACAGGCCTGTGCATCGGCATTGAGTTCTGTGCCGAACATGACGACCACATCACCTGTCGTGCTACTGATGGCGTCTCGAACTGCTGTGATCTGGGAAGCATCGACGCCTGCCTTGTCGGCTGCCAACCCGTTGTGCGCGTTGTCAAACAATCCGAGGACAACAGCGTTCTCTGAGCCTTCGTTGATGTGAAGAAACTGTGTGGCTTGCTCTCGCAACCTGATGGGCGTCGAGTTGACGATGATCAGTTTCGCGCCCCCGTTTCGGACAGCTTGTCGAACCTGTTTGCCCGTCAACGGCTGGAGTTCTTCCGGCTCACCACCGATCAATAGAATTGTCTTCGCGTAACGAATATCCCGGTGAGTCGCCAGTTGCCCGCCCAGGTTGTCGAAGAAGGACTTGAGACTGAATGAATCGCTGGTTGTGTAGTTCTTCGTCCCTACAAGTTCAGTAGCGAACTTGTGAAGTACAAATAACGACTCGTTTGTCAGGCGCGGGCTACCGACTACGCCAATGGAATCGCGTCCGTGCTTGTCAGCAATCGAATCAAGGCGTTCTGCCGTGAACTTAATTGCATCGTCCCAGGTTGCCGGGATGAGTCGGCCGCCCTTTTTGTACCGGATTAGCGGAGTCCGAATTCTTTGTTCGTGATTGACAAAGGGATGTGCAAAACGTCCCTTCACGCAAAGAAACTCACCGTTCAATCCATTGACGTACCGATCGCGGGCTACGACCCGCATCAGCTCGCCACCACGTGAACCAAGGGACATCTGGCAGCCATCAGAACAGAAGTTGCACGTGGAAATGGTTTGGGCCAACTCCCATGGTCTAGTCTGGTGGCGGTAGGTTGCATCCAGCAAAGTTCCTGTCGGGCAGACTTCAATGCAGTTTCCACACTGTGAACAGTCCAACCAGCCAAGATAGGTTCCGATAACGGTATGAGCGCCGCGGCCACCGGCCTCGATCGCGTCTTCGCCCATCCATTCATCACAAACGCGCGTGCAGCGTTTACACAGAATGCATCGTTGCTGATCGTTGGCCACCATCGGAGAAAGATACTTCTCCGGGTAATAGTTCTTGTTTTCGGTGAAGCGTTCCTCAAGTCCTCCCCAATCGAATGTCATCTCCTGGAGCTCACATTCACCGCCACGGTCGCAAACAGGGCAATCCAATGGGTGGTTCGCGAGCAGGAACTCATTCATGCCCCGCTGAGCCTTTTCGATCTCCTCGCTTTGCGTTGTTACGACCATTCCATCGGTGCAGGTGATGGTGCACGACGTTTGCAGTTTTGGCATCTTTTCAATGCGCACCAGGCACATTCGACAAGACGCTTGCAGCGCGAGGTCGGAGTAATAGCAGAACGAAGGGATGTCGTAGCCTTTTTCACGACAGACGTCGATCAAGCGCGCGCCCTTTGGCACTCCAAACGCTTTGCCGTTAATGGTGATGTTGATCAGTTCAGTGGACATAACTTCAGTAGGGGCGTCCCTCCGCGGGAGCCCCTCCGCCCTTTTGCAAAAATCCGGTCGGCGCATTGATAAACGAGGGGTGCCCACGGAGGGACACCCCTACGAACTATTCGCCTGGCACCAGCCGTCTCTTGAAATCTTCCGGAAAACGTTTGATTGCCGATTGAATAGGCCACGACGCTGCGTCGCCTAACGGACAAAAACTCTTGCCTTCAATGTTGTCGCAAAGGTCGAGCATCAATTGTGCATCTTCAGGACGACCATTTCCGTTTGCAATTCGTTTGAACACCTTCACCAGCCAATCAGTCCCCTCACGACAAGGTGTACACCATCCACACGATTCGTGCTTGTAAAACTCTGTCAGGTTTTTAGTTGATTCGAAGATATCGACTGTTTCATCCATCACGATGAAACCACCAGAACCGACGCTTGAACCTGCCGCCACCAAGCCTTCGTAATCCATGCGCACGTCCTTACCCACAATTTGATCCGCACGCATGATGTAGACGGACGAACCACCAGGAATTACAGCCTTCAGCTGTTTGCCATTCAGCATTCCCTGGCAGTCTTCCATAATGAACTTCTCCATGTCGTCATAACCCATTGGAAGTTCATAGACGCCGGGTCGATTGACATGCCCGGACACGGACCAGAGTTTTGTACCACCACTCTTTTCCGTTCCCAGTTTCTGGTAAGCCTCGCCACCCATCTTGATGATGTCCGGGACTGCGGTCAGGGTTTCGACATTGTTCACAACAGTCGGCGACGCATATAGACCAGATACAGCAGGGAAGGGAGGTTTCATGCGCGGATGACCCCGCATTCCTTCCAGTGAACTCAGCAGCGCTGTCTCTTCTCCGCAGATATAAGCCCCGGCTCCTGTATGCGTGTGTACTTCGCACGAGAAATTAGTATTCAGAATCCTTTCGCCGAGCAGACCTGCTGCGCGTGCTTCAGCAAGTGCGCGATCCATGATGTCAATCAGGTATCTGTATTCGCCGCGCGTGTAGATGAAACAAAGTTTTGAACTCAGCGCGTAAGCGGCAATCAACATCCCTTCAATAAGGAGATGTGGATCTCGCTCCATCAAGTAGCGGTCTTTGAATGTGCCCGGTTCAGATTCGTCCGCATTGCAGACCACATACTTTGGTTTGGGTGAATCTTTTGGAACAAAGCTCCACTTCATCCCGGTTGGAAAACCCGCACCGCCTCGCCCTCGCAACGCAGATTTTTTCACCTCGTTAATGACGTCGTCAGGCGACATCGTATCGAGGACTTTTTTCAGAGATTCATACCCGCCAAGCTTTCGATAGACTTCGAGTGAGCGAGAATTCTCTACATGCATTCTCGCAAGCTGCAGTGGTTCACATCCGATGGCGCCGATAAACATAGGTACTAGGGCAACGAATCGAGAATCTGATCGACTTTTTGTGGGGTCAGATCCTCGTGATAATCAAAATTAAGTTGAAACATTGGTGCGGTGCCGCACGAGCCAAGGCATTCGACTTCTGAAAGAGTGAAGCGACCGTCGGTTGTTGTTTCGCCAGGTTTGATACCAAGCTTCTCTGAACAATAAGACGTAATCTTCCCGGCGCCGCGGATTTTGCAAGAAAGCGTTTTACAAACTTGAATGTGATACTTCCCGACCGGGGAAGTTTGAATCATCGAATAGAAAGTCGCGACTTCCCAGATGTCCGTATATCGAAGTGCCAGCCGTTTAGCCAGGTAAGCAACGCCTGGTGGGTCAAGGTAGCCGCGTTCGCGTTGAACGATGAACATCAACGGAAGAATTGCTGAGCGCGGCACCGGATACTTTGCGAGATGCAAATCAATCTCAGCCTCGACCTCAGGTGAGAAGTTGGCAATCTCGTCGCCAATGTCAACGGGCTGCGACAACGGCTGAATTTGTGTTAACTGAGTGCTCATATAGGTCTTATAGGTCCGGTTGGTCTTTTGGTCCTATCACCTGTCAATCTCGCCTAACACGATGTCCAGCGAGCCGATCACCGCGACAATATCTGCCACCATTTCGCCTTCCGCCATGTGCGGGAGAGCCGAAAGATTCACAAAGCTTGGACCCCGGAAGTGCACCCGCGCAGGCTTTGGACCGCCATTGGATTTCATGTAGACACCCAACTCACCCTTCGAAGCTTCGATAGGGTGATAAACCTCGCCTGCTGGTACATCAAAACCTTCAGCGACGATCAGAAAGTGATGGATTAAGGCATCCATATGCTGCTTCATCGCTTGTCGATCCGGCAGCACAACTTTTGGTGCGTCAGCTTTAACCGGACCAGGTTTCAAACGAGACAGTGCCTGCGTTGCAATCTTGTGCGACTCCTTCATCTCACGCATGCGCACAAGGTAGCGTGACCACACATCGCCATCCGGTTCGGTCGGCACCTCGAAATCATAATTTTCGTAACCGGAGTAAGGATTGGTACGTCGCACGTCGATATTGACGCCACTGCCACGCAAGCATGGACCAGACAATCCCCAGTCGATCGCGTCTTCAGCCGAAATCCGTCCAACATCCTGAGTGCGTCTCTGGAAGATCTTGTTTCCTGTTAATAGAGTGTGAAACTCCGAATGGGCGCGTGGGAAATCATCAAGGAACTGGTTTACGCGACGCTCAAAACCCGCCGGCAGGTCCATCATCAGACCGCCAATGCGGAAGTACGACGGTGTCAAACGGCCACCCGAAGCGGCTTCAATTAAGTTGAGAATTTTTTCGCGTTCACGGAAACAGTAGAAGAACACTGTCATGGCGCCGATATCGAGGGCGTGTGTACCAAGCCAGACCAGGTGTGACGCAATTCTTTGCAATTCGCAAGTTAAGACACGAATCGTTTGGGCTCTCTCAGGAATTTCAAGGCCGAGGAGCTTCTCGCCGGCCATTACGTAAGCAAGGTTGTTACCGAGTGGATTCAGATAATCCATCCGATCCGTAATGACGATACCCTGCTGGTACTTCTTGTATTCAAACAGCTTCTCCATTCCAGTGTGGAGATAGCCAATATCGGGTGTCGCTTTGACCACCATTTCGCCGTCGAGGACGAGCTCGAGACGCAACACGCCGTGCGTGGACGGGTGTTGCGGACCCATTGAAATCGTCATCTGGGTATCGAGCGGACGATCAACGACCTCAAACTGCGGAGGAATGTTAGGAGCAGGATTCATCGTACGGTTCTTATATCAATTTTCGATTTCCAATTTCCGATTGCCAATTGCAAACCTTTGTGGACTTTCACGTCACTTTCAACGCCCGAACAAATCGGCAATCGGCAAACAAAAATCGGCAATCACTTCAGGCTATACGGCTCGTACCCTCGTAAAGGAAAGTCCTTCCTCAGTGCATGTCCCTGCCAGTCTTCAGGCAAGAGAATGCGCCTGAGATCTGGATGGCCATCGAAAACCACACCAAACAGATCAAACGTTTCTCGTTCGTGCCAGTTTGCAGTTCGCCAAACGCCGGTGACGCTCTGAACGTGTGGATCATCTTCGTTCAGAAGCACCTTCAAACGGATTCGGTGGTAATGCCTGGTTGAAAAGAGGTGGTAGTTAACTTCGAATCGCGGTTCTTCCTCGACTCCAAGATCTGCACCACAAATGTCAGATAAGAAGTCGAACTTTGTATCTGGCGACGTCTTAAGATAGGTGCACAGGGCAACGATATGTTCACGTGGAACAACGGCCGTCACCTCGTTTAATGCTTCCCTAACTTCAGAAATCCATTCCGGGTGTGCAGACTGCAGCGCCGTCAACAGCGCTGACGGTGTCTGTTTTGAGTTGGAAAGTTTTTCTGACGAAGGTACAGCGTGTTCCGGACTGGATTCCATTCTTAATCAGTACTCCACTCTCTACGATGAACGGCGACGCTCGTGCCTTGAGGCGATGGTGTAGGGGCGTGATTCTGGAATGGTGTTCTGTCGTGCGGTGGATCCATCCGTCACCGGCAACGTTCCCGGCACGACGGCTTCGCGTGCCTCGGCTTCCAGAACGTCCTTGCGATCCAGCACACTCTCCTTCATTACCTTATCCTGCAACATCATTACTGCATGAATTAGCATCTCTGGTCGCGGTGGACAGCCAGGGATATAGACGTCAACTGGAACAACTTTGTCGACTCCCTGAACGATGGCGTAATTATCAAAGACGCCACCGGAAGTTGCGCACGCTCCCATCGAAATAACCCATTTCGGTTCCGGCATCTGATCGTAAATGCGTCTTAATACCGGAGCCATCTTTCTTGAAACCCGACCTGAAACAATCATTACATCCGCCTGCCGTGGGCTTGCTCGAAACACTTCGGAGCCGAAACGGGCCAGGTCGTTACGAGACGAGGTCGCATTCATCATCTCAATTGCACAGCACGCGAGACCGAACGTTGCGGGCCAAAGCGATGACTTGCGCGCCCAGTTAATCAACGAGTCGAGTCGCGTTGTCAGAACCTCAGGTAAAGCTTCGGCAATAATGTTTTCGAGTCCCATAACTACTTGCTCACGCCGCGGTTTTCCGCGCCCTTACCGTCCGTTCTGCGTCTGCCAGAGCCCGGGCTTCAGCTTGGGCTTCCCGTCGAGCCCTTTCGCCCCAGTCAAACGCGCCTTTCTTAACGACGTAAATGTACCCAACCAGCAATAGACCAATAAACAGCATCATCTCGATGTAGGCGAAGGTTCTGAGACCTTGCGATATCAGCGTTCGATAAACTGCGGCCCAGGGCACAAGAAAGATTACTTCAATGTCGAACAAGATGAAGATCATCGCGATCAGATAGAACTTCACCGAAAAACGTTCGCGTGCGGAACCGACCGGATCCTTGCCACACTCGTACGGCATCAACTTGGTTCGTGTGCTTTTTCGTTGGCCAACGAATTGAGAAAGGAGGATGTTACCAACAGCAAAACCTGCTGCAACGATGAACATCAACAGAATCGGAAGGTATGCGTTAAGGCTGAACGACATCTCAGGCACAATCCTCTTACGCTACTCACTTCGGTTTCCCGCGATCGCGTGTAGCGAGTGCCACTTCAGACACTAAGATTGAGAATCATTGTACAAGCCCGATGCTAGTCGAAGTGATCAAGGGTGTCAAGCAAGGCTTTTCTCCACTTAATCACGAAAGAAAATGTCGATTGACCATGAAAAAATGGCTGTGTTACCGTTCAGCTTGCCTCACCTTTTCGAGGGCGTTGCTGACATTTTGAAGAACATCGTTTCTAGATTGTGATTACCGGATTCAACACGGACGTCGAACATGATGGCATTGTCTATCACGTTCAAACCGAAGACAAAGGACTCGAATCACCTATAATTCTCTCGCTCGTGTATACGGGCGGGGCAATTCTCGCCAGCAAACGTTCACCTTACGAAGATTTAATCGCTTCCGGATATAGCGATGAAGCTCTCGCCGAAAGACTCAAGCGACAGCACCGCCTCATTTGTGCCGCAATTCACTCAGGTCGAATCGCCGATCTCAAAAAAATGAGCGGGAAGCCTGAAGCCGGGCTAACTGGTTCACTTCGCGTTACCGGCTCGCTCATTCCTGCAGCCGAAATTGTAGAGGAGCACCCGACGACCGGTCCCGAAGTGGTCGTTGGGCCGGAAGTCGTCGAGGAAGAGTTTGTTGACGCGCCGAAGGTTATTGAAGAAGAAGCGTTGACGGCTGAAAGTGAAGAAGTCTTTGAGACACAGGATTTCATCGATCAAGAGATAGTTCCTGAGCCTGATATCGAGCGAGAAGAAGATGAAGTAGCAGTAACCGCGCCTCTGGATGCGGACATCATCCTCGGAATTGACGAACAGCAGGAAATGATTTGGGAACTGCTGAGTAAGAAAAAAGAGGTTGAAGAGCAAGCGGCGAAAGCACAGGAGCCCGAACCCGAAACGCCGCAACCGCAGGTCGTAGTTGAACCAGTCCTTCCGCCACCACCGCCAGTCGCGCCGTACACAGTCTACGATCAGCGTCGCGTCGCCGAGAGCATACCTGCCGACGCAGCTGAGGGTGTGGTTATCAAACTCCTGGATGATGACGAATTCTTTTCAGGCGAACTTCGCATGTTGCGTGTCTTTGTCAGCGAGCGGCGCGGTGAAAAGGAAAGGGCATTAGTCAACTTTCCGGTCTCTATAAAAATTCTCGGCACTGCGTTTCGTCCGCTAATCTTTTCATTGAAAACTGAACGCGATGGCGTGGCCAGCGTCTCAACGGAAATACCTGAGTTTACAACCGGTCGCGCAGCCGTTCTCATCCGAGTGGTTAGTAAAGACAGCACCGCTGAATTACGAAGAGTGATTCACCCCTCATCTGAGGTGAAGCAGTAGTGCACGTCTGGGTTAATGGCGAACTGCGTGAAACTGTCGAAGACTCAACGCTCACTAATCTAATTGCCGAACTGTCACTTCCTGCGCAACGAATTGCCGTCGAACTCAACAAAGTAGTTGTACGCCGATCAGAGTGGCCAACGACCAAGCTTCACGAAGGTGATCGAATCGAAGTGGTGCATTTCGTAGGAGGCGGTGCGGGTAATTTCTCATCGAAGTCGATTAGGTGTAGAGTCGCATCAAAAGTGGTTAAGGCTCGGCTAGGGGCAGTTCAAATTATGTCATCGGCAATTACAACAGAAGTTTCCGGCAACGACTCCTTTCAGGTAGGCGGCTTAACGTTCGATTCCCGGTTGATCATTGGAACAGGGAAGTACCGTAGCTACGAAGAGATGCGTGCGGCACACCAGTCCTCCGGTGCTCAAATGGTTACCGTGGCGGTTCGACGAGTGCCACTGGATCGCAGTAGCGAATCGTTCCTCGATCATCTCGATCCCTCTCTACAGATTCTTCCAAACACGGCAGGCTGTTATTCGGCGGAGGAAGCCATTAGGACAGCGCGCCTGGCGAGAGAAGCTCTCGAGACGGACCTTCTGAAACTTGAGGTCATCGGCGATCCGACGACGTTGTTTCCGGACAACGAACAAACCCTCGAGGCCGCTCGAGTACTGGTCAAAGAAGGATTTATCGTTTTGCCTTACTTCAATGACGATCTGATCATGGCAAAGAAACTTCTCGACGCAGGTTGTGTTGCGATCATGCCCCTGGCGGCTCCCATCGGATCGGGCCTTGGCGTTCAGAATCCAGCAAACTTACGCATTATGCGAGAGCAACTCCCGGATGCCACGATCATTGTGGATGCCGGAGTGGGAACGGCCAGTGATGCGGCGATTGCGATGGAGTTGGGCGCGGATGGAGTGTTGATGAATACTGCGATCGCCGAAGCTTCCGATGCTGCAAAGATGGGTGAGGCGATGAAACTCGCGATTCAGGCCGGTCGACTGGCTTATCTTGCCGGCCGAATGCCAAAGAGACTTTATGCCAGTGCGTCCAGTCCACTGACTGGAGTTGTTCGTTAGTTTTGTGTTGTGAAGGCAAACGAATCGAGAAACTTGTCGACGTTACGTTGCTCGTTGCTGTTCTTCGAAACAAGTGTTGCCAGTTGAATGACGCGGTTACCGACGATAAAAACTCTGGACTTCAGATTCGCATTCGCGGTTTCACTCGTAAACTCCAACCCTAAGCGCCCGTCAATATTGTAAGGATTGCTCGTTAGGAGGGTCGCCTTAAGTCCTTTATTAAAGTTGTCTCGATTGGCTTCGAGTTCTTTTTGAGCGTCCGGAACGCGCGTAGCGTATTCTCCGAATCCCACCAGGTAAACAGCCTGTCCGACCGAAACAGTAAACAGGTGAGTTGTGAAGTTCTCCTTTACATCGACATCCTCTTTAGGTTTGTCGGGCATCATGACGACAAAGCCGCCGTTTTGCGGTGAAAAGCGAATCCATTCCTTTGTTACCTGACCTAACGAGGTCTGACAAACTAACGCCAGACAAACTAGAACAACCACTTTACGCATAATCGAGCCTCGCTCTGGAAGTCTGCTCACACGCAAACTATTACCGCGTTGTACGGTAGCCGTCAATATTTTCGTTAAGAGAGTCCAAGGATACCGGCGGTACGTGGTGCAGGTTCTGTAACTCGCGAATCCATAACGCGCGTTGTCGTTCGACCTTGGATGGTTGAAGGGACGACTGCAGGTAATGGACGGAGTGACTCGGCGGGTTCCTCCGTGAGGTTTTCATCAATGGACGCCAGTCGATCATGAATGTTAAAGAGAACGACCCAAAGTTCGCAAAACACACGCCAGATAAGATTGCCGGCAGTTAAGGCTGCGGCTCCGATGATGACGTAACGCCAGCCCAGTGTGCGTTCAATATTTGCTTGTCGAAGTTGCAATCCGGCCCAAACAATCAGGGCGATGCTGGCGCTAGTGATTGCAACAAAGCCAAGGAAATAGAGAGCTCTAACAAAAGAAGCGGTTACCATTCGTTGGAAAGAGAAATAGTTGTTCATCGGGCTTCTCCTACACAATGAGATTGCACTCGAACTCACCTGCCTAGTTAGATGAGTCAGCACACATCAGGCGAAGCCGCGTTCTGAGTGCAGCGATGTGGTTTGTCTCGATTAGACCAGAGGAACCGATGCAATTGTCTTAAAGTTGGAAGACATTTTCGTTGCAATTGACTGACCTTCTCATAGGTCTGATAGGTCATATAGGCCAAATAGGTCCTATAACGGTGCAATTAAGTCCAGCTTGGATCAGATCAGGGCAAAGTCAGTTGAACCAGTTCTTGCTCGCGCATCACTCGTTCGCCCAATGCGGTTATAAAAACCATCGGATAAGAGCCACCTTTAATCTGCAAACAACCGGCATCCACGAGCGAATCGATCAATAGCAGCAGCGCATCCTGTTTCATGTCGCGCAGAATTCCATAGGTTGATAATTCATTTAACCGTGATTGATAAACCTTCTGTGAGGCTGAACCTCTTAACGTTGCAGCGAGTAGCGTTTTGCCGAAACGTCCGTTCATCCGTTTTGCGCAAGCAAGTGTTTTGCGAACGCGCAGCAATTCATCTGGAGACAAGTCTCTTGGAGTTGATGCGAGCAGGTTAGGTGATTCGACTGAAGGAGTTTCGACTTTATGACGGAATTTTTGAGGGGCGCAGTTTCCGCAGTCGCCGCATTCGCGGGCGTGATGTCGATCGCCAAAATAATTGAGAATGTAGGAACGGTAGCATTGTTCTGAATAGCAGAACTCGATCATTTCGCGGAGTTTCCGGCGCTCGAGGTCTGCACGTCGCGCAACGTCAGCATACTTCACTCGCAATTCGTGCGTAGCAACATTATCCAGTAGCAGTATCGATCGCGATCGACGCGCTGCTCCGGCGGTTCTGTCGAATGACGCGTTTCGCTCGATGTGTCCAGCCCGTTCGAGAAGATAGAGCGCAGATTGCACGGCCATCTCATTGCTTTCGCCAGCACGTTTAGCAATCTCCGAAGTTGATAGTTCGATCTGTCGCTGCTTTGTATTTTTCAGAGCTTCGTAGACCGCACGAACAATGCCGGCAGCAGGGTAAGAGCCTTCGATAAAAAAGTCGTGCGTGTTCTTATCCGCATAGTTGAATAACAACAAACACGAGGAACGCAATCCATCTCTTCCGGCGCGACCAATCTCCTGGTAGTAAGCCTCGATCGAACCAGGCATCTGGTAATGCACGACGAAACGGATGTCGGGTTTGTCGATACCCATGCCGAAAGCGTTAGTGGCAACGATGATCTGCTTTTGGCCGCCCATGAAAGTTTCCTGGGCTTTCACGCGCTCAGCGTCGCGCATGCCGGCGTGATAAGTAACAACGCTGAGTCCCTCCGCTTGTAGATCCAGACCGACCTCTTCGACAGCTTTGCGCGTCGCGGCATAAATGATTCCGGAGCCCTGGTAATTTCCTGCCAGCGATTTGATCCTTGTGATCTTTTCGCGTTGTTTTTGGACCTGGGCCACCTTGATCGCAAGGTTTGGTCTGTCGAACCCGCTCACAAAAGTGCGTGGTTCGTTCAAGCCGAGTTGTTGAATGATGTCTGACCGGACATAGGGAGTCGCGGTCGCAGTCAGCGCTAGCGTTTGTACATTGCCAAGAGTTTCCCTGATCGTTTTCAAACGGAGATAGTCGGGGCGAAAGTCGTGACCCCAGGTGGAAATGCAATGTGCCTCGTCGACTGCGAAAAGGGATACTTTAATTGCACGCAGGGCGGCATTGAACCGACCACTTCGAAATCGTTCAGGCGCAACATAGACAATCTTGAGTTGACCGCGGCGAACGGACTCGATGCGTTGCCATTGTTCGGACTCGGACAATGAACTGTTGATGAAGGTTGCGGGCAAGTTATGCGCGCGCAGTGCATCAACTTGATCCTTCATGAGGGCAATCAGGGGTGACACAACCAGCGTGGCCCCATCTTTCATTAAGGCCGGCAGTTGATAACAGAGAGACTTACCACTGCCTGTCGGCATTACCACCACAGCATCCCGTCCTTCGAGAATCGCGGACACAACTTCGTCCTGACCTGCGCGAAAGTCGTTGAATCCAAAATGTTGATTCAGAAGCACACGGGCGTGCTCGAGTGAGTGCATGGCTGAGTCTAAGACTTGAGAAAGATTCGCGGCAAGTTGGGCTTGTTATGGAGGTTTCGCCGAACGCTTTAGAACCGAGTGCTGGCGGATCGTTTTGTTCTGATTAGTTGAGTCGGTGGACTTCGAAAATATGGCACGGTGAACCGACAGCCTTAAGAACAAATCAAATATCGAATCGCAATCACTGTCTCTCAATGCGACTTGGGCTAATAAGAGATCATTAGAATTGCTCGCGCAGATTGCTGGCGGCGAGTTTGTATTTCGCGGAGCAGGTGGACCCGCAGAGAAATCCGTTGAGTTGTTTTGTGTGTCGGAGCAGCCGTTTGTTGCGCGCACAACCGCATTCGAATTGGAAGGCGCGGGCGCTGGTCCCGTTCCACGAAAGCAGTTCGCGGTACTTCCATAACCAACAAAGTCCAGGATATCCGTGTTAGCAGGACAGCTCCCGTTGAGCGCCGCATTAATTCGGACGAGCGCAACCTTCCCGGCTGTTGCTGCTAGCGCAATGGTTCCCGCTACGTCTGGCGTTGGTAGGGTCGCCCCGTTTGTTCCGCCAGATGCTTCCTGGATCAGATAGTACTGCCCGGGATTCAGAACTGCAGGTGAGAGCGGTGTGCTGGCCCAAGTTGAAGCAGTGGAACTCGCGTACTGTACAGACCAACCGGTGAGATCCACGGGGCTGGAACCAGCGTTAAAAATCTCGATGAAGTCGTTACGAAATGGCGCTCCTGAATTACCACCGCCACCAAAGATCTGCGTGATGCGAATTCTTGGAGACGCGGACGGTGTGGGAGTGGGTGTCGGAGTTACAGTCGGCGTGGGAATGGGAGTCGGCGTCGGCGTTGGCGTCGGTGTTGGTGTGGGAGTTGGTGTGGGAGTTGGTGTCGTTGTGGGAGTCGGTGTCGGCGTCGGGGTGGGAGTGGGAGTCGGCGTAGGAGTAGGCGCCGGCGTAGGAGTTGGTGTCGGTGTTGGAGCAGGAGTCGGCGTGGGAGTCGGCGTCGGTGTTGGCGTGGGAGTTGGCGTCGCCGTGGGAGTCGGCGTCGGTGTTGGCGTGGGAGTTGGCGTCGGTGTCGGTGTCGGTGTTGGACCAGGTGTAGGGATGCTACCTAGATTTTGTGGATCACTCGGCGTCAGCAATACGAAATCTCTAAAGTTATCATCGGAGTCATTCGCGCTTCCCCGGAGGCCTCCCGGTCTTCGTTCGTAGCTCTGATTGGCGTCGCTCGGAAGTGGAGCAAGGTGCATCCCTTCGCGAAAAGCTGAACCAGCGCTCAATCCAACCTGGTCAACCAATGTGTCGTTAGGAAGGGTTAGTGCGATTCCTCCGTCGTTGACCAGACCATTCGAGTAGGTCTGGTCACCTGTGACTTGACCGCTGTAACTAGTGGAGTGCGTCACGAGGTAGTGGCACAGCGGCGGCAGTACGGTCCCGGCAGAAATTAAAACTCGACTGGCGATTGTTCCCGCCGCGTTTGAACCTTTCAGTTTCCACCCCGAAATATCGACAGGCTCCTCAGTTCGGTTATAGAGTTCGATGAACTCATCGCTCGCACCATTTGGACCACGAGTTCTGAATTCACTGATAACAACCGGTGCTTGACCAAAGGGAAAGGGAGTCGGTGTTGGCAAAGGTGTCGGTGTGGGTGTAGGAGTCGGAGTTACTGTAGGAGTTGGCGTCGGCGTGGGAGTCGGCTCGGCAACCAGCAATTGCAATGGTTGTGAAGAAACTCCACGGGTGGTTGCGACCAGAGTCACAGATCCAGGTCGCAACGAAGTCGCTAGTCCGTTTGAGTCAATCGCGACTATGTTCATTGGAAACGTTTGCCAGCTAAACAAAACATCATTGAGAGCCGTGTTGGTTCCATCGAATGCCTTTGCAAGCACTTTCATAACTTCCCCAACAGCCAACACGGTTTTCGATGCAACAATCTCGACTCTGTTAACCGCCGGTGCAGCAAGGAACCGTGACCCATCGACTCGTGTGCCTGGAGTAAACAGGTTACTGCTCGCTGTATTGGACGGAACAAAAGATCCAAAGAGGTCCGGAGTTCTGGTGAGTGATTGATTTACATCCGCAGCCAATCCAAGTTGGCTGCCATAGGTAATCGAGGAAATTGTCTCTCCCAACGTGTCTCTCAAAATTATCGTGCCGTTGTTGTTGTTGAGTGACAAACCTCCGGTCGAAGCTTTCAGAACCAATGAACCTCCGAAGACATCATCAGTGGCACTCGGATTTCCGCCGCCGAAAATTAAGACCGAGGTGCCAGCCGAAACGATGCTTGGAACGGCGAATTTGTGACGCTCAACTTCTGGTCCAACAGAACTTCGAGTGAAGAGTCTATATCCAGCCAGATTCATGTCTCTCGTCGTCGTATTAACCAGTTCGACAAACTCATCCGCATTAGCGCTTCTTACTCCGTCATGATTAGCATCACCTGCCAACCCGTCTGGAGGGTCTGCGAGAAACTCGTTGATCAAGATATCTCTCAGCGGACTTCCATCAAGATTGAAGACGACCTCATTGCTATTCATGTTGTCTGCGACAATCCTGAAAACGATCCGACCTGCGCCCCGTAATGAAACCGGCACCAGTAGGTGAATCTCATCGAGTCCAGGAATGTTTGATTGAATTATTTGCTCGACGGCGACTGTCTCACCGTTGAGTTGAGCCGAAATTGAGCCGGCATGTTGAATTCCTGTGGCGAAGAACGTTAAGCGCAATTTTCCATCAGTCGGATCGAATGGAGTCGTCGTGAGGTGGTCGGCATCGATTACCGCTGCCGTTAGTTGATTATCAAAGCCGAACAAACCTGGGCCAACACGGGAGACTGTGATTGGTGTTCTGATTTGGAAGCCGTCCCGGTTGGTTATGATCAGGTCAGTTGGGCCATTATTCAAACCGCTGGGTAGTAAGACCGTGACTTCTTGTGGCGAAACGTAAACGAGCTCAGCTGCATGCCCCTCGACTGACGCCGTGACACCAGAAAGCGAATTTGGAAAATGCTTTCCATTGAGTTTGGCGTAAACAGTCGCAGTGCTGAATGCATTTCCCTTCACATTTACCAAACTGTCGGGAGCAAACGTTTTATTAGTGGATGATGCACTCTCCTTTGCCGCTCCATTGAAGGCCTCTCCAATTCCGAAAGCATCTCTAGGTGTGAGAGCGCTTAAGTAGATCTCGCTGTTATTAGCAAAGTCGTCGTTGGCCACCGATCCGGAAAGTATTCGAGGAAAGTTGAAAGCCACAACGCTGCCATCGTGATTTAAAGAGGAAATAACCTCCGCCGTTGCTCGCGCAGTCGCGTTAGTCACTTGCTGGATTTCACCTGAAGGAAGATCAAGCACATAGAGTTCGACGCTCCCATCACTGGGATTCTTGACCCGACGCCTGGTGGCGAAAGCGATGCGTTTGCCGTCACCACTGATAGTCGGATTCAACGGCACGTCACTGGTGCGACTCGGCAAGGTTGTCAATTGGCGTATCGAACCGTCGCGTTCGTCGAACATGAACAACTGCGACTGATCTGGTTCGACTTCGATTGTGAAAACAACGCGAGCTCCGTCCTGGCTAATGCTGCGCGAATTTGCGAACAACGCATGACCAGGGCAGGTCGCCAAGAGACGTGTTTGCCGAGTTTGAGGATCGAACGCAAAAAGATCCGAGTCCGTCCCGTTGGTTGAAATAAAGACTATGCGACGACCATCACTGCTGACTTGCGGATGGCTTAGAACTACTTCCGAACTTGGAGCTGCGACTGTTATGAATTGTGATGATGCGCGATCGAAAAGCGCGATTCCGGGAAGTGCATTCCCGTTAGTGCGTGTGGTGGAAAAGGCGATGAAGCGTCCATTGCCGGAGGCTTGTGGTTGAAAGTTGCCATCGCTAAGCCGTGTTTCAATTGAGTCTGGTGTCGTATGCGTGATTTGCAGCAGCGTGTCTTGTTCGAACAGATAGATCTCAGAATTGCGATCATGATTTTCGCTAATCAAATCTTCTGCTGAGGCAAAGACTACTATAGCGCCGTCGCTGGACAGGCTTGGACAGACCAGTCGACTTCTTCCAATCTCCGCAAAGTTACCGGACCGGTTAGTCAGTGCGTGAAATCCAGTTGCGCCCGTTCGCCCGATATCTGCGGTAGATTCAAATGCTAAGACTGCTCCGTCAGCGCTAATCGTCGGATTTAGACTGGTGGACTCTTCTGGAGTGTTTGTCACTCGTTGAAGACCTGACTGAGATCGCACGCGCAAACCGTTTGGAAAACATGTTGCTATAACTGCGACGATCAGAATCGTTAAGAAGGAAACTCTCTGAAGCATGGTGAGGTTGCTCCCCTGTTATGAAATTTTGAGTACACCAAACGCTGGTCGGTGACGATTCGACTAAGTGGATTTGATGATCTGTAGAGTGAGCAGGCGCACTATACTCCTCGTTCCTAAAAACTCAAGTGGAATTTTTCAAACGGCGTTTGATTGATGTATTGCGCGTTACGTTGTTATTTTTGCAACCTCCTAAGCGGAAAATAGTGTTGGAGCAACTGTTATGAAGATACTGATAAGTGGCTCACATGGTCTCGTTGGCAAAGCGTTGATCAAATCCTTAACGGCCGATGGTCATGAAGTGCATCGACTTGTCAGGCATCCAGCATCAGCCGGCTCATCGGATATTGAGTGGCAACCGAACCACGGAACTATCGATGCACAACAAGTTGAGGGCTTCGACGCAGTGGTCCACCTGGCAGGGGAAAGCATTGCATCGGGAAGATGGACCGACGACAAAAAACGTCGCATTCGCGAGAGTCGAATAAGTGGCACTCAACTTCTGAGCAAGGTACTAACTCAGTTGGTCAACCCACCCAGCGTCTTCATCTCCGCGTCGGCAATCGGCTATTACGGCAATCGTGGAGAGGAATTACTAACCGAACAAAGCAAACCGGGCGACGACTTTCTTGCGCAGGTCTGTATTGAATGGGAGCAATCAAGCCACCCACCAGCCGCCAAACACATTCGGACAATTCAGGCACGCTTCGGAATTATCCTCGACACTGAGGGAGGAGCACTCGAGAAGATGCTTACGCCCTTTCGAATGGGAGTTGGCGGGAAAATTGGCGACGGTAAACAGTGGATGAGTTGGATTGCTCTTGACGATGTCATTGGAGGTTTAAGGTTTCTGCTGGAGAACAATTCTGTTTCGGGTCCGGTAAACTTTGTAGCACCCAACCCTGTTGTGAATGCGGAATTCACAAAGGCGCTGGGCCACGCGCTAGGCCGGCCGACTTTTTTTCCGGTGCCGGCGTTTGTTGCCCGGACTGCATTCGGCGAAATGGCCGATGGACTATTACTCACAAGTCAGCGTGTCCAACCTGCGAAGCTGTTGGCTGCAGGCTATCAGTTTCAGTACAAGGATATCGATAGCGCGCTCTCACATATTCTCAGGTAGAAACTCTGCCTGAAATGTTTTTACTTTCATCTCCACTACAGGCAAGCGACAAGCTAGGTCGGGAATAAGCCCAGCATTTCTACTCCCGATTATTTCCCAGTGAAGCGAATGAATCGAGTAACTCGGCTGAAAGTGTGAGCCGATAACGATTCGCAGACAAGGCTGGACGCAGTTTTCGATCAATCGCAATTGCGTCAATGGTCGAAGACTGCAGAACTCAACTCAGAACCGACAAGGAGAACGCATGAAGATGATTTCAACGGTCAACATCAGTCGTGCGACGGTACCCACAACGCTGTTGTTTATGATTGTCATGTTCGGCTCCGCAATTGTTTCGAACGCTGACACAATAAACTTCAATACACTCGAGCAGGCAGGCAGCAACTACATCAACGTGCCTGATCCCTATACTGAATCGGGTTACAGGATCTCAAATGGCGGAGCACTCTACTTCGCGCAACAGTCGAATTATCAGTACGCGGGCTCAGCAGGCTTACACGAGCGGATTGCTAACGGGCTGCTAACGCTGGCACGCGTAGATGGTGGAACCTTCACTTTGGTAAGTATTGATCTTTCCATACTTGCTAACTACGGGTCATCGCCACCAGTTACGTTCACAGGTTTCATCTCCGGGGGCGGCACTGTTACCCAGATCTTCACACCTACCGTGTTTGGTTTTAGGACCTTCACCTTCAACAGTGGGTTCACAAATCTAACTTCTGTTACCTGGCGTCAGGGAACTGGTGAGGATAGCGCGCACCAGTTCGACAACATCGTTGTCAGCAATGTTCCAGAACCGGCGTCAATGATCTTACTTGGCTCTGGTCTGCTTGGAATCGCTGGTGCCCTAAGGCGCCGGTCGCGGTCACAAAAAAGAATTACTCAGCGGCAATAAGGAGAGAGCCATGCTTTTACGATTTGCTTCAGTACTTCTGTCTCGATTGTTGCTGGTCGTGATTAGTGAATGGATTCGGAGTCAGTTCAAGGATACGAGACAGGACTCGCTCAGATGGCGTCAGTACGCTCCTACGCCAGGCCTGATCTCAATAGTGTTTCTTGGAAGGGAAGTGATTGGCCTGGTACCAAAGGCACCAAACCTCTGAGTCAGCGTCAACTGCTGTTGGTGGTATTCGGAAGAGCTGAGCAATAGCCAATCGCAGGGCAGTTGTTCAAGTCCTTCCTACCACACAGTGCAAGCTAAAACACTGAACGCGCCGCGAACGAACTTGAGTAGTATCACTCAACAACATTCGCGGCGCGTCGACTTGGATGGCGGCGTGGGGTAGGTTGGATTTGAACGATCCACCAACTGCCGTTGGTGGTATTCGGAAGAGCTAAGCGATAGCAACATTTCCCTTGACTGTCTAGTGGAACGCCGACTACTCTGCTCCCTAGATCGTCGAGAGAAAGCTGTTTGATGGCAACTACAGAACCGAATCTGATGCAGGGCACGCTTGAGTTACTTGTGCTGAAGATTCTGATGCGCGAACCAATGCACGGTTATGGCATCGCGCAACGAATTCACCAAACTGTCGACGATCTGCTTGAAGTCTCGGATGGCTCCCTCTATCCCGCCCTCTATCGCATGGAAGTTCGTGGCTGGATCAGTTCAGAGTGGAGCACGTCAGTAAACAAGCGGCGCGCTAAGTATTACAAACTGACTCGGGCGGGTCGCAAACAACTGCCAGTCCATTTGACGAATTGGGAAAGTATCCCTCAAACCGTCACGCGCGTATTGGAAGCAACATAAGAGGTGTAATCGTGGAAAACCTTAGGAACCTGTTCAGGCGCAAAAAAACGATCGAAGGCGAAGTTGACGAAGAGTTCCAGTTTCATTTGGAGATGCAGGCGCACGACTATGAGGACTTAGGACTCTTGCCTGAGGTCTCACGAGCGATGGCTCACGAGCGCTTTGGCGACGTTGAACAAATCAAGAAGGAATGCATCCAGATCGGTTCAGGGCGACGTATTCTGGTCGTGTTTCTGAACAGTGTTTTCATACTTAGCCTGTTAGCTGGTCTCTTTCTGCGATTGTTTATTCCCGAAAACCATATGAATCGCGTAGGAGACTGCTTAATGATGATCGGCGGGTTGGGAATTTTATTAGTCTATTTCAAGCAGGCGGGAACATTTTTCTGGCGATCAACTTCAGAACCATTTCATCTCGGATTGAACGTTCATTCGCCTCCGGTAAGTTTTGATGAAAAGGGTAGAACGCCCTTTGATCGCGTGAGGGCCGACGACTAGGTCTATCGAATTAGCTCCAGAGACTTCTACAACTAAATGGATGAAGCGGAAGAATTGTCAGCAAGAGTGGTCTATTCCGCTCAACTTCAGAAGTTGACTTTAACTAAAGTTGATTCAATGCGATGCAACTTTGCCATTCTCCGGGCGCCTCATCCCCGAGTTGCCGTCGTGCCGAAGTTTTCCAAAGCCCCAAACACTTCCAACGCGTACTTCACATTTCCGAACGGCGCGGAAACTTGTACTCCCTGAATCACATCGCGAACTTCAAGTAGCGACTCACGAGCTATCTTCAATCCTTCGTCTCTGCCGGCTTCCTTACTAATGTTCGAGGCTTCACGCATCCGTTCCATGATCGAAGGGGTTACACGAACGCCAGGCACCTCGTTGTGTAGAAATTCTGCGTTGCGATACGACACCAGTGGCCAGATGCCCGCGATCACTGGAATTCGCACGTGTTCGATTCGCCGCAGGAAGTCACGTAATTGGTCCGTGTCAAAAACCGGCTGCGTGATTGCATACTGGGCTCCGGCTTCAACTTTCCATTCGAAACGCTTGATTTCCTCGTCAAGATTGAGCGCTCCCGGATTCACGCCAACGCCAATACAAAATGATGTCGGTTGTCCAATCGGATTATTCCCGATGTCGAGACCATGGTTGAGCTTGTTAACCATGTTGGTCAGTCCGATTGAATCGATGTCGAAGACAGCAGTTGCATCTGGATAAGGACCCATCTTTGGCGGGTCACCCGTTATGACTAGGATGTTGCGTAAACCAAGTGCAGCAGCTCCAAGCAAGTCGGACATCATTCCGAGCAAATTCCGATCTCGACAGCAATAGTGAAGTACCGACTCGATTCCGATTTGTTGTTCAACCAGCACCGCGGTTGCCAGGGCGCTCATTCGAGATTGCGCACGCGCACCGTCGGGGATATTGACGCCATCGACGCCGGCATCTTTCAGGAGCCGAATAGAGTCGAGCGTCTTCTGCGTTTCCACTCCTCGCGGCGGCAATACTTCAACCGACGTTACGAACTCACCGCGAGCGATTTTCCGACCCCAATGTGACGTCTCCTCAAGTGGTACCACCTTTATGTCAGGATGCTGTACTTCGTCGACTTGAGCAGTTGCTCCGGATGAGAAGACAACGCGTTGAGCTCTTGGCGAAGCTGCGCGAACGGCATCGGAAATCAACTTGATATGGGCCGGGGTTGTTCCACAGCATCCACCGATGAACTTTGCGCCTGATTGAATAAATCGCTTCGCAAACTTTGACATGTACTCAGGCGAGCACATGTAGAACTGGCGACCCTGGACGTCGCGTGGCAAACCTGCATTTGGTTGTGCGGATAGTTTCTTCTTGGTGACTTCCCGCATCTTTTCGAGCGCGTTAAGAATGATTGCCGGACCTACGCCGCAGTTTAGTCCAATGACGTCTGCACCCCATTGATCGAGTCTTTCAGTGAACAGCTCGGGTGTCGTTCCGAACAGCGTGTTCCCGTCGGTCATGATGGTCATCTGGGCGATTATTGGCAGATCGCAGAGTTCGTGAATTGCTCGAATTGCCTGTCTAATTTCAGAGACATCGGAGAATGTTTCGAGGACAAACAGATCTACGCCGCCATCGAGCAGCGCGGCCGCTTGAGTTTTGAAAAGCTCTTTTGCCTCGTCGAAGGAGGTAGGACCGTATGGTTCGATGCGTAGGCCAAGTGGTCCAATCGCTCCCGCGACGTACGACCGATCACCGGCGGCGTCGCGCGCAAGCTTGGCAGCGATAGCATTAATTTCGTGAAGGTTCGCCTCTAGACCATATTGCTGAAGTTTATGAGCGGTCGCGCCAAAGGTATTTGTCTCGATGATATCGGCGCCAGCGCGAACGTACTCACCGTGGATTTCACGCACCAGGTCTGGGTTGCTCAGGTTTAGTTCATCGTAGCAACGGTTGATGTAAACACCCTTGGCATACAGCATGGTGCCCATCGCGCCATCGACAACGTGTATGCCGTCTGATTCGAGAAGATTTCTAAAAGGTTCCATATAGTGGTTGCCGATTTTCGATTGCCGATTTCCGATTGGCCATTAACGGGACGAGTCTCGCCAAATCGGCAATCGGAACTTGCCAATCGGCAATAAAAATGTCCCGCGCTAAACATCGCGGGACTTCAAGAGTCGTTGAAGTTGTTCGGGTTCGCGTTGAGCCTTCCCGAGCTGTTTAGCTGGTTATTTTGCGTGGCCGCAAGTCGCCTTAACTCACCACGTTTTTCAATCGAGCTTATACGCCGTTTGAATTCAGACTGTCAAGAAACGGGTCAGTTGGTCCCTCCGCAAAAATTTCCGCTTCTCTCGTCCTACATACGAGTCAGCCAAATCAGGGCTAAGAAGGAAAGACGAGATGATGTGTCCGGTTTTTCATTTCAGCCTGACCGGACAATTCAAAACGACCGCCCCTGCGATTCGTTTAAGTACAAGAAAATAGGCAGTTTATGGCGAATCAAAAGGCAACTGGGTTGAATACTTACCCATCGAAGTCTCGGTGTGATTGCAGGGCTTTTACCTCCTCGAATGTGGTGAACCAAAAGAACCTGTAGTTCGTTGTTAACCCCGATGTCCTCCTGGTCATCGCTTTCCGAAGGAGAATTGCCGAATGAAATTGCCCCTGCGTTTGCCCCGTGTGTGCTCGCTTAAGACTATTCTTTTTGGACTCATTGCACTCTTCGCTTTCACTAACTTTACCGGCGCCTTTTTCCTTCACGCTTTCGCTCCCATCGTCTCAGCGAGTCAGCGCCAGAGCGAGATTCCTGCTGACATTCCAACTTCCGGGGATGAACAACTCGATAGAATTATTTTCCGAGTTGGTAAGCAGGAAGGTGTCGATCCGAGATTCATTCACGCAGTGATCTGGCAGGAATCGAAGTACGAACAGAAAGCTCGTTCTCATGCGGGGGCCCAGGGATTGATGCAACTCATGCCGGCGACAGCGAAGCGCTTTGGTTGTAATGATGCCGACGATCCTGAAGCCAATATTTTGGCAGGCACTAAATACCTGAGTTGGTTGCTTAAACGTTTCGATGGCAATGTCGCGCTTGCGTTAGCCGGTTACAACGCAGGTGAAGGTTCGGTGGACAAGTACAACGGCATTCCTCCATTCAATGAGACGCAGAATTACGTTCGGATTATTACTGATCGATACGGCAAGAGTTTTCATCCGGTTTTGTCTCCGGCCGATGCAATCCAGGCCTTTCATTTGACGAACGGCGAAACTCAGTAAGAAGTAACTAATCCATTTGCAGCAGTAGCAAGGGTGGTTGATCCCCGCCTGGTTTCAGAGTTCCTTCAGGCTTGATTGGATTCTGAACCAGAGCGAGATAGACCACCCTTCTTTATTACAAAAACATAGATCAGACAGCCTCAAGCCAAACCTTACCAAACAAGATCGAGGAACTGTGCGCGGCGGGCTCAGCATCTTAAGAAGTTGGCCAAACTTGACAGTAGTCCGCTCAATTTGGCTGAATGCTGACCGTCTTTCCCTAATCTCCGCATTACTGAACAAAGGAACCACCTATGAGCACATCGCAAGATGCGGCTACCTCGGTCCCTGACCGTAGTTTCTTCGGGCATCCGGGCGGTCTCTCAACGCTCTTTTTCACGGAGATGTGGGAACGCTTCTCGTATTACGGTATGCGAGCGATCCTGACTCTTTATATGACGAAGACCTTTGCTGAGGGTGGGCTTGGCTTTGATGAAAAATATGCCAGCATAATCTACGCAACTTACGTTTCCTCAGTCTGGTACTTGCCGCTGCCAGGAGGGTGGATCGCTGACCGCATCCTGGGCGCTAAGCGCGCGGTTCTAATTGGCGGAATCATCATCGCTTGCGGCCACTATTCGATGGCGATTAACTCGACGTTGACGTTCTACGCCGGCCTGATCTTGATTGCCTGCGGAACGGGACTCCTGAAGCCAAACATAAGCGCGATGGTGGGCCAGCTGTATTCTCAAGAAGATAAGCGACGTGATGCGGGCTTTTCGATCTTTTACATGGGAATCAATCTCGGTGCTTTTTTGTCACCGATCGTGGTCGGGTTTCTCGCGCAATCAGACTGGTTTCGAAACTTCATCGCATCGCTGGGTTTGAATCCCAACTCGAGTTGGCATTGGGGATTCGGTGCCGCTGGTGTGGGCATGACTCTCGGGGTCATTCAGTATGTGCTCGGTCAAAAACGGCTCTCAGCCGTCGGACTAAAGCCTGAGGCTCCGGTGGTGACAGCCGAATCAAAGACCAGCGAAGGAGTGGATTACCTAACGCTAATACTTGCGCTTGTCGGTGGGATAGGCGGTGCGGCGCTTGGAATGATCTATGGCGACGCTGGTGTGTTGTCAGCACTGTTTCCCACTGTCGTAGGCTTTTTCGTGGGTTATCTGCTGGGGATTATTCGGCATTTGAATACCGATGAGCTTAAGAGAGTACTCGTGATCTTTGTGCTGTTTCTGTTCTCAATCTTATTTTGGATGACGTACGAACAAGCCGGCTCAAGTTTGACTCTATTCGCTGATCGCTTAACGCAAACGACGATTTTCGGTTGGAAGTATCCATCGAGTTGGTTTCAGTCTGTGCCCGCTATCTTCGTAATTATTCTGGCACCGATCATTGGCGCTGTTTGGCAGACTCTTGGAAATCGACAGCCTTCCAGTCCTGGCAAGTTCACCATTGGATTATTTTTCGCGGGCATTGCTTTCGCGGTAATCACTTTTGCGTCTACGTTGGCTGGAACAGGTCGCGTTAGTCCGATGTGGTTGGTGGTAGTTTATTTTCTGCAAACCGTCGGAGAGCTTTGTCTGAGTCCGGTGGGACTCAGCACGGTTACCAAACTTTCACCAGCAAGAATGGTTGGATTAATGTTGGGTGTCTGGTTTCTGTCGATCTCAATTGGCAGTTTCATTGCCGGCCTAACCACCAGGTTGTTTCAGGGCAACGACACAGCCGTGTTAACACGCGGCTTTGGAATTTTCGCAGGCATTACCCTGGCTGCGGCCGTTATCCTGCTTGTAGTGACACCGCTTATCAAGAGGATGACTCCAAGATCAATATGAAGAATATGACTTGTCTCAAAGTATTCCTTATTGCAACTGCATTTTTCACGCTGTGTGCGCAGCCTTTAAGAGCACAAAACAAACAATTAACCGTAGAAGATATCTTTCATCCTTCGAAGCAAATCAAATTCGGTGGCAGTAATCCTGCAGTTCGTTGGCTTAAAGACGGCAAATACTACTTGTTGACGAATGACGCATCGCGAAGAGATGTGCCGCGCATTCAGAAAGTAAACGCTGCGACCGGTGAAGCTGTCGCCTTTTTTGACGTCGCAAAAATGCAGGCGGCTTTTTCTGCGTTGCCGGGAATCAAGCCTGAAGACGCGCGCGCACTTTCCAATCGCGGCTCGTATCAGCTCAACCCTGCTGAAACCGCCGTTCTTCTCAACTGGTCCAATGACCTTTTCTATTACGAACTAGGAAGCGATCGTGCGATCCGTCTGACTAGTAATCCCGAGGAAGAAGTTGGCGAGGAATTTAGTCCTGACGGGCGCATGGTTAGTTTTATCCGCGAAAACAATCTGTACGTTGAAGACCTTTCCATGCAACGTCGGGAACGTGCCCTCACACGCGACGGCGCGCCCAAAATTCTCAACGGACGCCTCGATTGGGTATATCAGGAGGAACTATACGGCCGCGGAAACTTTGGCGCGTACTGGTGGAGTCCCGATTCAACCAGCATCGCCTATCTCCGAATCGACGAGAGGCCAGTCCCGGAATTTACTGTCGTCGATCACATTCCACTGGACCAGAGAATTGAGATCACTCCGTATCCGAAGGCAGGCGATCCAAATCCAATCGTAAAACTAGGTGTGGTTGCCGCGGCCGGCGGAGACACAAAGTTTGTCGATACATTCAAATATCAACCCGAAGACTTCCTGATTACTCGAGTTACCTGGACACCGGATAGCAAAAAAGTTGTTTTCCAGGCACAGAACCGGGAACAAACTTTTCTCGATCTGAATTTCGGTGATCCACGCACGGGGGAAACCAAAACTCTTTTCCGTGAAACAACCAAGGCCTGGGTTGCAACGATAGACAATCCAAAGTGGCTACAAGACGGCACGTTCCTTTGGCTGAGTGAACGTAGCGGCTGGCAACACATCTATCACTATGATCAAACCGGCAAACTGTTGAAGCAGATCACCGACGGTCGTTGGGAGGCCGATTCGATCGAAGCCGTGGATGAAGACAAGAAGCTGATTTACTTTAGTGCCACAGAGCACAGTCACATAGCGTTACAACCATACAGCATCACGTTCGCAGGAACTGATCTGAAACGTTTGAGCACCACCGAAGGAACACATCGTTCAAATTTCAGTCCGGCAGCGAACTACTTTGTAGATACGTGGAGCGACTTAAACACACCAGCACAGATGCGGCTTTACAGCGCAAACGGTCAACTGGTTCGGATCATCAATGAAAACAAAGTGACGGCACTCAAAGACTTCAAATTAGGAACTGCCGAGTTAATGCAGGTAAAGACTCGAGATGGTTTCGTTATGGAAGCGCTGATGATCAAGCCTCCCGACTTCGATCCAAATAAAAAGTACCCGGTGATGTCTTTTACGTATGGAGGTCCGCATGCGCCGCAAGTCAGAAATGCCTGGGGAGCGACAACATACATGTGGCACCAGTTGCTGGCCCAAAAAGGTTACATCGTTTGGGTCTGCGACAACCGCACTGCAAGCGGGAAGGGAGCGGAATCGACCTGGCCAGTTTTCAAAAACTTCGGTGAGCTCGAGTTGCGTGATATCGAAGATGGTCTAGCCTGGCTAAAGAGTCAGTCCTTTGTGGACGGCACGCGTATTGGGATCTGGGGCTGGAGTTACGGTGGGTTTATGACCAGTTACGCACTCACGCACAGCAAGAGCTTCAAGCTGGGAATAGCGGGTGGAACTGTCTCAGACTGGCGTAACTACGACAGCATTTACACCGAACGCTACATGGGAACGCCGCAGAACAATCCCGAAGGTTACAAGCAGAGTTCACCCTTAACCGCTGCGAAGGATCTGCACGGGAAGCTACTACTACTTCACGGGGCCATCGACGATAACGTTCACCTGTCAAATACTATTCAGTTTGCGTATGAGTTGCAGAAGGCAGGGAAGCCGTTTCAGTTGATGCTATATCCGAAGCAACGGCACGGAGTGGTGGATCCATTGTTGCTGACCCACATGCGGCAGATGATGACGAATTTTATTCTGGAGAACCTCTAAGGGAGATCTTTCTCTGAAAGTCCGGCCTGCTTAATAAGGTGACGCAGGAGACCGATCTTCAATGCTTTGTTTCCATGAATTGGTACCGACAGACGAACGTCACTACCTGTCTTTCCATAGATGTGGTGACTTCCGTGAACGCGAAGGAGAGCCCAATCATGTCGCTCAAGAACTTTGGCCAACACCTTTCCAGAAACGCTTTTCATAGGCGGGTTATTAACTGTAGTGAAGACTAGAGAAAAGAGGGGAAATTTGTAAGTGAGAAATCTAAATCCCCGCAATCTACAGTTTGACGCTGCGGTTTCGACGAGGTCGCATTTCGACGATACCCTTTTTCCTCCCGATCTCGCTGCGCCGCAACGTGAGGCCAATCAACCTCGACAAGTTTCCGATGGCTTCGCGTATCGTACTCTCGTCTCGTCGAACTAAGCGAGCCACTTCTCTATAAGACCTGCAAGGTGGAACTTGATAGTCAATCAACCATTTCACGTGATCGGATTTGGACCAAGCGCGACGAGGAGGCTGTAGGTCTAACTGTTTCGCAACTCGATTTACGTCATCGCGATATCGACGCAACTGGGCATCCAACTGTTTCCTAGCCCCTCTTGGTTTGTCTTTGGCACGCTTGAAGGCGAGTTCAACTTCAGTGTAAAACTCCGACCAGTTCTTCTTGCCAAATGGTCCGATCACATAAAAATCAATCTCTCCGTACTTGAATAAAAAGGCAAAAACACCGGCCTCCTCAATTGTTTGATTACTTTGATATTGCCTATATGAAGCGTAGGTTCTGGTTTTTAGAACAACAGTACTCCAAGCCGCTGCGATGCAGTGATGCAGCAAACTGTCGTCGCCATCTGAAAGAAGCCGGAAGGCAAGACTCTTATCGTCTGTGACTTCAAATTCATTCAAGAATTCGAGGGCGGCATTCAGACACCAGTCACATTCAAGGTGATTCACTCGTGCCCAATTCTCGAGCGCCGCGACGAGATCTTCAGATCCGTCTATTGGGAGCATTCCAACATAGTCCGGAAAAAGTGTTCGTAGGGCATACGAACGTAGGAATTTGGGTTGTCGTGGGATCGATTCTTGTTGTGAGATACGAGCCGCAACAAGTTTCTCGAGCAACGGTTCTTTTCTTCGTAGTAAATCAGTGTGTATAGGTCGACAGTCATCAAAGAGAGATCTAATAACTGCGGGTCGCTCCCAACTCAACTCGGATAAGAATTCGGCTCTCGCGCTTTGGATTGCCGAGCCGTCAGGAGATCTTTTTTCGTATCCAGACTGAAATCCCCGGTTTACTCGCGCTGACGTCATATGAGAACTTCAAATTGCTATTTCTACGACGTGGGAGTCTAAGCCAACCGGGGTCGTTCCAATGTCCACAGACAAACACCCTTCAACCGCTTCATAGAGGTTTTGAAGTAGCTCCTCAAAGGTCTCCCCTTGCGTAGCGCAGCCAGGGATAGCCGGAACTTCAGCCCAATAGCCACCTTCCTCTGCTTCATGAACGATGACTTTGATCTTCATGGCTGGATTATAGAACTAAAATCAAATATGGCGCGAGACTGATTTGGCAAATTATGTTTGACACCGCGGACAATAGTAGGTTGATCTTCCGTTCTGGACCACGCGTCTAATTCTTCCGCCACATCTCACGCACGATTCACCCTCACGTTCATAAACCCTCCAAAAACGCTCGCTCGTTCCGAAGTAGCTTCCATTCCCATCGGCGAGGTCGATCTTCAATGTCGAGCCAGCTTCAATTGCTTCATGCAGCACGTCGCGAATTGCTTGATAGAGTCTTCGAGCTCGCGGTTTCGATAAGCGATACGCGGGTTTCAAAGGACTAATTCCTGCCAGGAACAAGGCTTCCACTGCGTAGATATTTCCCAAACCCAACACACGAGTTTGGTCCAGCAACAACTGTTTCAAACTCCGCTTGGACTTTTTGAGAGTTTCAAGAAAGTACTCTTCTGTAAATTCATTAGCGAGAGGTTCGGGGGCGAGCGACGCTAATTCCTTCGGATACTTCTGCACACTTGGGATAATTCGCATGCGACCAAACTGTCGCATGTCGCAAAAGACCAGGCGCCGTTCGTCGTCCAGGTAAAAGATCACGTGAGAGTACGGAGGCAACGGATCGTCCGTAGAAAGCGAAACGAACTTTCCCGTCATCCTCAAGTGCGTAGCGAGGAGTTGGCCTGATTCAAACTCAAACAATATGTACTTACCGCGGCGACCAACGGCAGTGACTAACGCATTACTCAGGAGTCGATTGAAGGCAGGTCGAGAAACTTCAGGGGCTGTCCGTTTGAGTTTTAGTTCAGCCGCCAAAATGCGACGCCCGACGATAGCCGGGCGTAACGCTCGTACGACATGTTCAACTTCTGGTAGCTCTGGCATGTTTCTCGGGGTCTCTACTATGCGCCACTGCGTTTAATCTGCTGCTCTCGATGATAACGAAATTTCAACGCAGAGACGCTGAAAACACAGAGGCGCGAAGAAGGATCAGGAATTAATGATCTTCTCAATGTCCGTGCGAATCTCATCCACAAAGTGCGCGTCACGTGCTTCGATATTCAAGCGCAAGAGTGGCTCAGTATTCGAGGGACGTATATTGAAGCGCCAACGTTCCGTTTCGAGAGAATAACCATCCGTAAAATCTTCTTCACCCAGCTGGCTATACTTCGCGCGCACAGCATCGATTACTTTTTCAATGCTGCTAACTTTGTAGTTCAACTCGCCTGACATGTAGTGCCCCGCTCGATAGGGAGCCATGACTTCAGAAAACGGTTTGTTGGTTTTTGAAAGGTGCTCCAGCAGTAACAGAAGAGGAATGATTCCGTTGTCTGCGTAGAAGTTCTCCCGAAAGTAGAAGTGTGCACTCATCTCACCAGCGAACAGTGCGTCTTCCTTACGCATTCGCTCCTTCATGAAGGTGTGGCCGCCCTTAGCGATAATGGCCGTCGCGCCGCGCTTCTCACATACTTGTAACGTGGGCCATATCACTCGAGGATCAAAGATTATGCGGTTGTCGTTACCGAATTTCTGAAGCAGGATATCTGCCAACAAAGCAGTGATATAGGCGCCAGAAATGAATTCACCTGTCTCATCAAAGAACATGCATCGGTCTGCATCGGCATCCCATGCCGCCCCCAAGTCTGCATTGTTCTGTTTGACCAATTCGACAGTTTCAATCCGGGTCTCAGGCAGCATCGGGTCTGGTGGACCTTTTGGAAACGTACCGTCTGGTTCAAAGTTAAGAGGAATCAAATCCATTTGAAGTTGGTCCACGATTTTTGCGAGTGGCCTGCAAACGTAACCGAAGTTAGCGTTACCAACGAATCTGAACTTGCGAATTGCACTTTTGTCGACCGACTTGAATACGTGCGCAATGTAGTCGTCAATGATATTCCGCGTTGAATAAGTACCTTTCTTGCTCGCGACTACTTCCTTATCTTTGCCAGCCTTAATAGCATCGCGGATGTCGAACAAACCCGTATCGGACGAAATCGCAGCTGCGCCCTCTCGAACCATTTTCATACCGTTGTATTGCTTTGGATTGTGCGAAGCGGAAACGACGATCCCGCCAGAGTAGCCATAGGCTCCGACTGAAAAATAGAGCATGTCCGTCGTAATCTCACCTATATCGATAACGTCAACGCCTGCCTCGCGAAGACCTTCAACCAAACTTGCCTTGAGTGAAGGGGATGACTCCCGTGCATCCATTCCGACTACGACTGTCTGCGGCTTAAACAGGTATGCGTATGCTTGACCAATTCTGTAATAGGCCTCTTCATTCAGATCATCCGGATAAACGCCACGAATGTCGTAGGCCTTGAAAATTTTCCAATTCACAATCTGAAATCCTCCGTGTGAACAATAACTGTAGGGGCGTCCCTCCGTGGGCGCCCCTCCGCAATCTTCTGAACGCCTAATTGATTTAACAGGGGCATCCACGGAGGGACGCCCCTACAGCTAAGCGCTCTAGGTCAGTGTGTAGTCAGTCAGTGAAGTCTTGTCACCAAGCACTGAGCCTGGTCCTACTGTTGCGGATCGTCCAATATGACAGCCGCGACCTACAATTGCGCCATTTACCTGCGCTGCCGTACCGATGCGCGTGTGGGGCCAGATGACCGCATTCTCGATGCGCGCACGCTCTTCAACAAAACAACCTGGTCCAAGCACTGAATTGATAATCTGTGCGCCCGGTTTTATCTGACAGTCGTCGCCAATCATCGAAAAGTCATCGATTTCAGCGACCGTTGCGGCGTCGAATTGTCCGCGGCGATCCTTGATATGAATGCGTCCGACACGGCTTGCCAACAGATCTGCATGGACCTGCAGGTATCGCTGAGGAGTGCCGATGTCGATCCAATAAGTTCGCGGCGGGATGTGGGCGTAGAACGGTTCGTTCCGAGCCAGTAGATCCGGAAACAGACCGTACTCAAACGAGTAGTTCTCTCCGGCTGGAAGGAAATCCAAAACCTTTGGCTCAAGAATGTATGTTCCAGCATTGATGGTATTGCAAGTTATTTCATCCGCTTTTGGCTTCTCGAGAAAACGTCGAATACGTCCATCAGTTTCGGTCTCGACCAATCCGTAGTCTTTGGGATTTTCAACCGGCGTCAAGACTACAGTGGCGGTAGCATTTCGGTCATTGTGTTCTCGGATCACCGCTTTAAGATCCAGGTCGGTCAGAATGTCGCCATTGAAAACGACGGTTTGTTCGCGGATCAAATCCTCAGCGTATTTGTAAGCGCCGGCAGTTCCCATTGGTTGCGGCTCGACGGTGTACTTAAGTTTGACACCGTAATCAGAGCCGTCTCCGAGTAGTTGTTCGATTTTGTTCGGCTGATAAGAAAGCGACAAAGTGATGTCGGTGATTCCCGCGCGGCGGAGAGTGTCGATTTGATAAAGGAGAAAGGGACGATTGCAGATCGGAACTATAGGCTTGGGTGTGTAGACTGTGAGCGGACGAAGACGCGTACCTTTGCCGCCCGCAAGAATGAGTGCTTGCATGTTTAATCGAGTTCTAGTTTTCTGTGTAGTGGAATAGCAAGTTGCGAGTCTAACACTAGTGAAACATAAAAAAGAAAGCGCGTCCGATAAACTTCAGTTTGTCGGTCAGCGTAATAAATATCTGGGTAAAGGGTTCAGTACGGTTTGGGAATAACCGGACAAACTGAAGTTTGTCGGACACATTTGCGGTTAAGTGATCAGAATTACTATTCTTAGAACGTCTTTATGATCTTACTTCAAGGAGTGTTGAAATGTCGGAGATAAAAGAGGCGGTAATTATTAGCGCCGCCAGGACACCGGTAGGAAAATTTTTGGGGGCTTTGAAGGCATTCTCAGCCACCGATCTAGGGGCGATTGTGGTTCGTGAAAGCGTTAAACGTGCGGGACTAAAACCTGAAGAAGTCGACGAAGTAATCATGGGCTGCGTGATCCAGGCTGGCCTGGGACAAGCTCCTGCGAGACAAGCTGCGCTCAAAGGGGGCCTGCCTCCGACAGTGGCGGCAGTCACAGTCAACAAGGTTTGTGGCTCAGGATTGAAGGCCGTAATGATGGCCGCACAGGGAGTCCAGCTTGGTGATGCTGAAATTGTCGTGGCTGGTGGAATGGAGTCGATGAGCAACGCTCCTTATCTGATTCCAAAAGGTCGCGAAGGCTACAGACTGGGTCACGGCGAGATGCTCGACTCGATGATCAAAGATGGATTGTGGGACGCATTCGAAGACTACCACATGGGAATGACCGGCGAAGTTGTTGCCGAAAAATACTCGATTGGTCGCAACGCGCAAGACGAGTACGCTGCCGAATCTCATCGCAAAGCGGCCGCCGCGCAGAAGGCCGGCAAGTTCAAAGACGAAATCGTCGCGGTTGAGATTCCTCAGAGAAAAGGTGTGCCTGTTATTTTCGACGCTGACGAAACAATCCGTGAAGACACTACTGCAGAAGTACTCGGAAAGTTAAAACCCGCTTTTAAGAAAGATGGCACCGTTACCGCTGGAAATGCTCCGAGCGTTAACGACGGAGCTTCGGCCGTGGTTGTCACCTCGCTTGATCGAGCGAGATCAATGGGAGTCGAACCGTTGGCGCGTATCGTCGCACAGGCGACATCTGGGGTTGAGCCATCCATGGTGATGATGGCGCCGGTCGAGGCGGTACGGAAACTTCTGAAAAAGACTGGCTGGTCCGGGAGCGAAGTCGATCTGGTTGAGGTCAATGAAGCGTTTTCAGTTGCTGCTCTTGCCGTAACAAGTGAATTAGGTCTGGATCTCAGTAAAGTAAACGTCAACGGCGGAGCAGTCGCATTAGGACACGCAATTGGCCAATCCGGCTCGCGTCTATTGACGACTGCTCTGTATGAATTGAAGCGCAGTGGCAAACATCGTGCGATAATCTCGCTGTGCCTGGGCGGCGGAAACGCAGTTGCCATGGCGATTGAAAGATAAGGAATAGGCGAGGAAGTTTACTTTGACCCCTGAACAACACAATAAGTACCTGGCGTGGTCACATCTTGGATATGGTGGTCTACAAGGGCTGTTCATGCTCTTTATGTTGGGTTTTATGGCAGTTATGCTCAACATGGATCCGAATGGACCTCCTGCTGTCGTCTGGGCCATTATCCTGCCTGTTTTCACGATTATTATGGCGTTACACCTCATCCCGTCAGCGCTTGCCGGCTATGGTTTGTTGAAGCAGCGTCGCTGGGCAAAGACGGCTGCGATCGTTGCTGCTGTTATGTCAGCGTCCAACGTTCCATTTGGCACCGCAGTTTGTGTCTACAGTTTTTGGTTCTTGTTTAGTGAACCCGGCAAGACCTTTTTTGAACAACAAAAATACGCCTTACCGCCGCGCCGTCAGGAATGGCTGCCGAATGTTCAGAACCAACCAACACAAGCGTACGTTCCACCAAAGACTCCGCCTGACTGGCGTTAGGAGACAAACAGAAACGTGAGTGAGGTGATCGGCGTTGTTGGCGCCGGAACAATGGGAAACGGGATCGCGCAGGTGGCAGCTCGTGCGGGCTACAGCGTTGTCATGAGAGACGTCCAGGAAGACTTTCTGCAACGTGGGCTAAACGCAATAGACAAGAGCTTGCAGCGAGACGTCGACAAGGAGCGCCTGAGTGGCGGTGAAAAGCTGGAAGTTGTCGGTCGAATAAAGACAACAACGGATTTATCAGACCTGAGTTCTTGTTCATTAGTGATTGAAGCGGTTAATGAAAACCTCGAGGTCAAAACAGAAGTTTTTCGCAACCTCGATGAGATCACCCAGCCGACGGCAATCCTTGCGTCAAACACTTCGTCGATTTCAATTACAAAGCTCGGCGCCGTGACGCGCAGACCGGACAAAGTCATCGGAATGCACTTCATGAATCCGGTGCCAGTGATGAAGTTGGTTGAGGTTATTCGTGGAATCGCGACCTCCGATGAAACGTACGAACAGGTCAGATCACTTTCAGAGAAGTTAGGCAAGACTGCCCTCGACTGCCAGGATTCACCTGGTTTTGTTTCCAACCGCGTTCTGATGCCAATGATTAATGAGGCGATTTTCGCGCTGTATGAAGGCGTAGCGAGCCGCGAAAGTATCGATGGCATTATGAAGCTGGGAATGAATCATCCGATGGGTCCGTTAACCTTGGCCGATTTCATTGGACTGGACGTTTGTCTCGCAATTATGAATGTGCTTTACGATGGACTTGGCGATCCGAAGTATCGACCTTGTCCATTGTTAAAGCGTTATGTTGATGCCGGCTGGCTCGGAAGAAAGAGTGGCCGTGGATTTTACGAGTATTAATCGACTTTGAAGCAATCAACTCCCATTCTCCATTATTGCCAAAAGTGCCTCGCGCCAAATGAGCTGGGCCAGGACTTCTGCGATCGTTGCGGTACGCGATTAATGATCGTAATCGAGCCGAGCGCGCAGCGTTATGAAGTTACCGAGTCGAACATTTCAACCGATGAGCATCTGCTTGAACGCATTTCTGCCGCTGAAAACAAGATTGACCGGTTGCACGAACGAATGGAGCACTCACTCGACTTGCTCCTTCGCAGCGCTCAAAACTCATACTTTGATCGATCACTTATCAAAGCTCTGATCGAACTTCTTTCAACGGATGGAGTGGTTGAACCTGAACGCCTTGAGCATCTTTGGAATGCCACCTGTCAGAACGATATCGACGAGCAGGAGGAAAGTTTACGCCGCGACCAGTTGCGACTGAGTATTCTGGCCCGTACCACTGGACCAAATCGCCAGGCCATCCAGGAGTTAATCAACGAGGGGTTTTTACTAATTGAGGACTACCAGCTCGAACGTGGAATCGGGGTTTTGAGGCGCGCAGCAGATCTCGGAGAAAACTCTATCCTGGAGCTGTTTATCGGCGAGCATTTTTTTCGAAAAGGGAAAACAAAACTCGCTCGCTCGCATCTTCAAAAGGCTTACCAATCATCCCCAGATAACCTTCGACTTTCCACTTTGTTGGGCCTAGCCTGCGCAGATGATGGCGACCTTGAACTTGCAAAGGAATTGCTCCGTAAGGCTACGGAAACCGGGCCAGGTACGTTTGCCGCGCACTACGGCCTCGGTCGCTTGTTTGTGGTCGAAAACGATTGGAGTCGAGCTCTAACTGAGTTCAAGCAAGCCTTGAGCACCCGACCATCCCCGGAAGCGCATTACGTACTCGCGTGCCTTTATTACCAACTCGAGCGCGACACCATGGCGACTCGCCATCTTCGTAAAGCTATTCGAATGGATGCCGACTATGGCGAAGCCTTTTACCTGTTGTCGTTAATTCATCAACGCAATGGCAAGGATCAGATGGCTCGCGAAGCTCTTGCCAAATCACGCACTGCCCCGGGGGTGGCTGACAACTCGGACCTTTCAATAGCCCCATTATTTGGGTTGGGAAAGCGACGTTCCCGACGCCTGTTGACGGGCACCGATAAACGCTTGGCCCAGACTCTTAGGGAGGACGCGCTCCGAGAAGCAGACCCCCTCTAATACCCTTCCTACAGTTGGCTAACTGTAAAACCTCATTGTTTCTTCGCTTTCTCTCGCGTTGACAGACCATTTCTCGTCGCTATAATGCCCTTTTGCGCACCTAGCGTCTGAACCGGCGATTGTGCGCTGTGCGGTGTTCCGATGTTGATTGAGCTATCAAAGCTGGAGGATGGTCGCGATAAGTTTGACCATGTCTACGCCCAATCTGCTCTGGATCTGGCCGATGAAAGGGTCAAACTGGCGGATGACGTAACCGCCCATGTTAGGGTTCGACGCAAAGGCGCCGACGTAACCATCGATGGAAAGATTGAGACGGCGGTTCAAGTTGAATGTGACCGCTGCCTTAAGTCCATTAAATTACCAGTTGAGAGCCAATTTTCGCTTGAATACCTGAGCAAAGGCGAGTATGAGGCCAGTCAGGTAGCGGAATTGACAGAGGAAGAAATGGACGTAGCCGTCTTCGAGGGAGACACGATTGACCTTGACGAAATCGTTCGTGAACAGATCCTGTTGTCTGTTCCAGCGCGCACTCTATGCAATGAGAACTGTAAAGGGATTTGCTCGACTTGCGGAGCAGATTTGAATGCCGGCGATTGTGGCTGCGTCACAACTGAGGTTGATCCCCGCTGGGCGGCATTGAAGAACCTTAAAATCACTGAATGATCGGGTTGTACCGGTCCAACGAAATCTTTTTAAAAACGGAGTAATTATGCCAAATCCAAAGCGACGCCACTCGAAAGCTCGCCGCGACAAGCGTCGCGCACACGATGCGCTTCGAGCCCCGCAGACAACCCTCTGTCCAAATTGCCGAGAGCCACGCTTGCCACATCGAGTTTGTCCAAAGTGCGGTCACTACAAAGGCCGTGAAGTCGTACAGGTAGAACAGAGCTAAAAGCAATTAAGTGCGAAGTCAGTCGAAGAATGTAGCTCGTTTGACGGGCAAGGTCGTTCTCGACGCGATGGGAACCGACCATGCACCGCACGCCGAAATCGACGGAGCGTTGGCCGCAGCGCGTGATTTTGGAATCGGAGTCATTCTTGTCGGGCAAGTGCACCGAGTCGAACCTGAGCTACGGCGTTGTGGTTGGCGTGGCGATGGTGACCGTGGTATCGAGCTAGTCGACGCACCTGAGGTCATTGCGATGGACGACCCGGTCGCTACTTCAGTCAGGCGTAAGAAGAAAAGCTCTTTGAGAGTTGGCACGAAGCTGGTGATGGATGGTCGCGCAGACGGCTTTGTTTCTGCCGGTAATACTGGCGCAGCGATGGCGACAGCGAAGATGGTAATTGGGATGCTCCCGGGCGTTGATCGTCCGGCGTTAGCCGCCTTGATCCCGACGAAATCGGCGCGCCCCGTGCTGTTGCTTGACGTTGGCGCAAACTCCGAATGTAAAGCACATCATCTGGCCCAGTTCGCCGTTATGGGTGATGCTTATTCGCGTGCCGGGCTTGGAACCATCAAGCCGTCTGTCGGCCTAATGAGTATTGGCGAAGAGGAGGCAAAGGGTAACGACCTCACGAAGGAAGCGTTTCCTCTATTGCGTCAACTCACGAATTTGAATTTCGTTGGTAACGTTGAGGGCCGCGATGTCTTTTCCGGTATGGTCGATGTGATCGTAACCGACGGTTTCACTGGCAACGTCATGTTGAAACTTTCGGAAGGCCTGACGGAAGCAATGCTTTCGATGTTAAAGCGTGAATTGACGTCATCAGCCGTTACGAAAGCAGGCGCCGTACTGGCAAAACCGGCGTTTCGTAATATCAAACGTCGGCTTGATTACACGGAATACGGAGGTGCGCCTCTATTGGGTGTGAGTCGTATCGTAGTGATTGGACATGGCCGTTCAAACGCTCGAGCAATTCGAAATGCTATTCGAAGCGTGCGCGAATTCTCTGAACATGGGGCCAGCGAGAGAATTGAGCGTGGAATAGCTGAAACGAGTGCGATTCAATCACTCAAGGCTGTCTCAGGAACTTAACCGGATTGATCGTAAGTTGGCTTTTCTTTTTTTAGTAGATACTATACCCACTCCCTTTATAGCTTGAGGCAATTAATGACTAATTATCACGCTGGTATTCTGGGCACCGGTCATTCTTACCCGTCAGGCATTTTAACGAACGATGATCTTGAGAAGATCGTTGAGACGTCTGATGAGTGGATAACCACTCGCACCGGTATCAAACAGCGGCGAAAAGCGGCACCAGACGAATACACGTCATTGTTCGCGGTCCGTGCAGGCAGACAAGCAATAGAACGAGCCAAGCTCGATCCTTCGGATATCGATCTTTTGCTTTGTGCGACTGTTTCTCCGGATCAAATACTTCCGTCCACCGGATGTCTAATCCAGGCTGAGCTCGGTACAAACAATGCTGCCGCCATGGACGTGGTTGCTGCGTGTTCGGGATTTCTTTACGGAGTAAGCCTCGCCGAGTCGATGATTAGAACCGGTCAAGTGCGTTATGCACTGGTAATCGGCGCGGAGGTCTTAACACAGTACGTTGATTACACGGACCGTCAGACCTGCGTTCTCTTCGGTGATGGCGCTGGAGCGGCGGTAATGGGACCAGTAGAGGGGAATCACGGCATACTCGGCTCAAAGATCAAATCTGATGGACGCTTTGCAGAGCAACTTTATTCTCCGGGTGGTGGAACAAGGCGAAAGCCTACGGCCGAAACAATCGCCGCCGGGGATCATTTTTTCAAGATGAAGGGCAACGAGCTGTTCAAGGTTGCGGTGCGATCAATGGCTGAGATTTCGCGCGACTTGCTCGAGCAGGCGGGAGTGACTGCTGCTGATATCGATCTGTTCATTCCACATCAAGCCAACCAGAGAATTACAGAAGCCGTTGCTGACAGATTGCACGTAGGTCCAGACAGGGTCTATTCAAATATTGCCGTGCACGGAAACACTTCGTCGGCATCAATTCCGATTGCTTTGGATGAATGCGTCCAATCAGGTCGAGTTAAACCAGGTAATCTTGTGTTAATGACATCGTTTGGTGGCGGCGCCACCTGGGGCGGAGTCTTGATGCGCTGGTAGAGTGATTTTTGATTAGGCTTGAACGAAGAGAACAAATTGGCAATCGGCAATCGGCAGTCATCAATCGCGTACGTTTTTCCTGGTCAGGGTTCGCAGTATCCCGGAATGGGGAAGGAGCTAGCGGAAAATTTTCCAGCAGCTCGACAGGTCTTTGAAGAAGTTGATGATGCGCTAGGATTTGCCCTTTCAAAACTTTGCTTTGAGGGACCGGCTGAAGATCTTCAACTGACGGAAAACACGCAGCCGGCGATTTTGACAGTCTCAGTTGCTGCCGCTCGTGCGCTTGAGGCTAGTGGTTTCACACCTTCGGCATTTGTGGCTGGGCATAGTCTGGGTGAATACTCGGCGTTAGTCTCTGCAGGTGCGTTGTCGCTCAAGGATGCGGTGAAGACAGTTCGTTCGCGCGGCCAGTACATGCAGGAAGCAGTTCCCGTCGGCACTGGCGCAATGGCCGCGGTCCTTGGTTCGGACCTGGAGACGATCCAGAGAGCCTGCGACGAGGCAAGTCAGGGTCAGGTTTGCTCGCCGGCAAATATGAATTCACCGGGCCAGGTTGTAATTGCCGGAAATACTGAAGCGGTCGATCGTGCAATGGAATTACTAAAGGCAGCGGGTGCCAAGCGCGTGATCAAGTTGAACGTGAGTGCACCGTTTCATTGTGCGTTAATGAAACCCGCGCAAGACAGGCTGGCGACGGATCTGGCCCAACTTGAATTTAAGAGCCCGGCTGTTCCTGTTGTAACGAATGTCGACGCACAGTTGCGACAAGAGCCTTTAGACCTTCGCGACGCGCTGGTTAGACAAGTTTCCGCACCGGTGCGTTGGTTGGAATCAATGCAATTGTTGCTGGACAACGGAGTCGATACATTCGTTGAAGTTGGTCCGGGAAAAGTATTATCTGGCCTCATGCGACAGATTAGCCGCGAGGCCAGGATGATGAACGTTGAAGATGCGACAAGCCTGACCGCAATAGCCGGGAACGCTGTCGCTTGAGAAGTTTTAATAGAAAGAAAAACTCACTAGAGGAGCAAAACAGAAATGCCCGATCCAGAGATCGAGAATAAAGTTAAACAGATAATCGTTGATGAGCTTGGTGTCGATGAGAACGAAGTGACGCCAAATGCCCGATTTATTGATGACCTCGGCGCAGACTCGCTGGACACCGTCGAACTCGTAATGAGATTTGAAGAGGAATTCGGTATTGAGATTCCAGACGAAGATGCTGAGAAGATTCAGAGCGTCCGCGACGCCTACAACTATATCGATCAGCACAAAAAATAGTGTTGAGTGAAATGCGGCGCGTGATGGAGCGATTGAGTTTCAACTTATCACTCGTTGCTGCCAGTTCGCGCCTTTCAAGGAGTTGAAATCTTGACACGTCGTGTCGTGATTACAGGCATTGGCCTCGTAACACCAATCGGTAATTCTGTCGAAGATACATGGAGCGGGCTCATGGCGGGTCGCAGCGGCGCAGACTTCATCAAGAAGTTTGACGCTGAGCGGTTTTCCGTCCGTTTTGCCTGCGAAGTGAAGGGCTTCGATCCGCTGAAATTTATCGAGAAGAAAGAGGCGCGCAAGATGGGCGCCTTTATTCATTACGCAATCGCGGCCTCCGACGAGGCAATAAAAGACAGCGGGCTGGAAGTCACTGACGAGATTTCCGAGCAAGTCGGAACCTACATCAGCAGCGGTATCGGTGACTTCTGGGCCATTGAACGAGAACATACAAAGCTTTTGAATGAGGGACCGAGCCGCGTATCGCCGTTCTTTATTCCTTCGGCAATTGTGAATCTTGCGTCGGGTCAGGTTTCGATTCGACATAAAGCAAGAGGTCCAAATTCCGCAACGGCAACTGCTTGCTCCGCAGGCGCACACGCCATCGGCGACAGTTTTAAGCTGATTCAGCGCAGTGCCGCTGATGTAATGATCTGCGGCGGAGCCGAATCGGCAATTACACCGATGAGCGTGGCAGGTTTTGCTGCTTTGCGCGCGCTGTCAACGCGTAATGACGATCCAGTTAAAGCGTCGCGCCCATTCGAACGCGATCGCGATGGGTTTGTGATTGGCGAAGGCGCCGGAATCATGATTCTCGAAGAGCTTGAATTCGCGAAACGACGCGGCGCCAGGATTTACGCTGAAGTCGTTGGTTATGGAATGACGTCAGACGCCTTCCATATCACTATGCCTGACGAGACGGGTTCTGGAGCCATTCGTGTAATGCAGAAAACGCTGCAGGACGCCGGCGTCAAACCTGAACAGATCGGCTATATCAACGCTCATGGCACGTCGACGCCTTACAACGACAAGTTTGAAACGCAGGCTATCAAGACGACGTTTGGTGAGCATGCCTACAAGGTGCCTGTAAGTTCGACTAAGTCGATGACGGGTCATCTTCTCGGTGCTGCCGGTGGGATTGAGGCAATTTTTTCCACCCTTGCCATTCATCGCAAAATACTGCCGCCAACGATCAACTACATCAATCCCGATCCGGAATGCGATCTCGATTACGTACCCAACGAACCTCGACCCGCAACTGTTGATTATGTTCTGTCAAATAGTTTTGGATTTGGCGGAACGAATGCGGCGCTGTTGTTTAAGAGGTACGAAGAATAGGTAATAGGCCTTAGGGCATTGGTCTTGGTTCTTTGAACTTTGTGCTTTGAACTTGTACTCGATACGGTTTGGCTGAATGAAGCGACGACCCAAACTCGAAAACAAAAGCCAAAGCACGAAGTACAGAGTACATTACAACGTACTCCACAAAAATAGTTACCCATGAAAATCTTAGTGATGATGAAACAGGTCGCGAACAAGGACGCGATCCTGCGGATTAATAAAGATGCGACCTGGATTGAAGAGGGCGATCTTTCCTTTGAAGTGAGCGAGTCAGACGGTTATGCGCTCGAAGAAGCGTTGCGTGTGCGCGAGAAACTCGGTGGAGAGGTGGTTGTTTGTTCAATGGGCCCGCAGCGTGTGAAGAGTGTGATCAAAGATGCACTCGCGCGCGGTGCTGATCGAGCCATCCACGTTGTCGGCGACAATCTTGGATCGCTTTCGCCATATGCGGCAGCCACAGTTCTTGCGGATGCGATTCGCGACGAGAATCCCGATCTCGTTATGACTGGCTTGCAATCGGACGACTACGGCTACGGGCAAACAGGCGTCATTATGGCCGAGCTACTTGGATTGCCGCATGCAACGATTGTTATCGAACTCGACGCTGCTGCTGACAAACTTCGCGTGAAGCGGGAACTCGAGAGTGGTTGGTATCAATGGTACACGATGCCTCTGCCGGCGCTGTTGACTATCCAATCGGGTATCAGCCAGATTCGATATGCGACTTTGAAAGGAATCATGGCGGCAAAAAAGAAAGAGATCAAAGAAGTCGCACCTTCCGCTGAAGCAGTTAGCAGACCCTCGCATCAACGGATCGAAAAAGTCTATCTGCCACAGAAGATGAAGCAGACTCAGTTGCTCGGTAACGGCGACGCAAAAGCTGGCGCTGTCGAACTGGCCCAACGTCTGCATTCAGAAGCGCGGGTTATCTAAAACAAGTCTAAAAACGAAGATGAGCAACGGAATCGTAGTTTTCATAGAACATAAGAATGGTGTCGAGAATAAGAGCTCGATCGAAGCGATTGCGGCCGCGCAGTCACTCGGGGGACAGGTAGGACAACCAGTCATCGTGGTCATCCCTGGTAGTGATGTCTCCTCATTGGCTCAGACGATGTCTGCTTATGACGTTTCGAAAGTTGTTTGTGCGGTTAACGCGAAGTTAGCTGATTACACGCCTGACGCATACGCCGATGCGATGGAGAAGATTGTCCGGCAACTCGACCCATCTTTCGTCTTCTTAACTCACACCTATCTCGTGCGTGACTTCGCACCAAAGCTTGCAGCTCGGTTTGGTAAATCACTCATTAGCGATTGCATTCGTGCGTCGGCTGAAGGCGGAAAGCTCACCTTCACGCGTCGAATCTTTCTAGGCAAGCTCGATGCAGATGTTTCATCGGACGGTGAACCGCCGGTGTTCGCGACATTCCAGATTGGCGCTTACCGCGGGGACCAGGCGTCGAAGGGAACTGGTGCAGCGGTTGAAACTGTCGAGGTGGAAGTGGGCGAAGTTCGCATGGTCCCTGAAGCTCCGTTCCAGGAGTCGAAACAAGCCGTCGATCTAACGAAGGCCGAGGTCATCGTCGCGGTCGGGCGTGGGATAAAGAGCAAAGATAATTTGGGGTTGGCTGAGAAACTTGCTGAAGCGCTCGGTGGAGATCTTGCGGCATCGCGTCCAATCTGCGACGCGGAGTGGTTGCCAATCGATCGGCAGATTGGTTCGTCGGGTCAGACGGTTGCGCCGAAACTGTATGTTGCTCTTGGAATCTCCGGCGCCATTCAGCACTTGGTGGGCATGAAGAACTCAGGGACGATCGTAGCGATTAACAAGGATCCGGAAGCCCCGATATTCGACATTGCCGACTACGGAATTGTGGGAGACTTGTTTGAGGCCGTTCCTGTCCTGACCGAAGAGATTAAGAAGATCAAAGGGTAGCTCGTCGCCTTACGTCCTCGTAGAGCTTCAACTCCACCTTGTACGCGCCGCGAATGCGCGGCTACCCACGGAATGCCCCAAATGGCAGTTCAAATCCTCGCTAACAACTAGAGCTTCACTCTACCTGCATCCGCGGCAATGTGGCGCTACCAACGAAATAGCCCTAACGGCAGTTAGGGGATTGTTCAAGTCCTTCCTACATCCAGAGGTCCGAAGAAACCCGACGCGCCGCGAATGACGTTGGAAGATTCTACTCAAGTACATTCGCGGCGCGCCGGATTTTGGTTCCGCGTTGGGTGTAGGTTGGACTTGAAGTATCCACTCACTGCCGTGAGTGGAATTTGCGTCGGACTTGAACTTTCCCCTCTGCGTGAGCGGTATTCATTTGCGACGCGCAACGTTACGCCTTGCTGGACGCTTCCTGTATTGCCTTTAGAACCTCCTCGATCTTCCATTCATTTCCGCGAAAGACTTTGCTGACCTTTCCTGATGGCGTAATCACAACCGTTCGAAGGCCATGCACAATCTGGTTCTCTTCGTTGAAATAACGCAACCCAAAATACTGCGCCACTCCTTTGATTTGATCCGGCGTGCCAGTTGCAAACTCCCAGTGTGAGAAGGTTTCGGCCTGGTAACGTTCCGTATGCGCCGCTCCATAACTGCGTAGCACCGACGGGTTGTCGTATTCGGGATCGATCGTAATGCTCAACAGGTGTGTCTTCTGATATAGCCCCGGATCCTTTTCGAGCTCCCTGTCAATCTTCGCGAAATTGCTGCTCATTAACGTGCAATACTCCGGCAATGGACAACGCGTGTAGATAAACGTCAGCAGCAAAACTTTGCCGCGGTAGTTCTGTAATTTGATCTCTTTCCCATCCTGATTGATAAGGTTGTAGCTGGGAACTTCATCACCCTCTTTTGCCTCTGAATAACCCGTCGTCGCCACGGGATTACCAGTCTCCCGCGTAATCACCACGTCTTCGAGCCATGAATGTGAACCATCAACTACCAGCGTTGCTTGAATCTCATCTCCGCTTGCGAGGTTTTGCAGGTAATACTCGTTTGGTAGCGTGAACGGCATAGTCATACTCGGCATGTAGTCCTTGATCTCCTCATGAGCGATTGTGACAAGATGCTTCTCAGGTTCGACCGCCACGACTTTGCCTTTTAAGTCATACCGTTTCTCATTGCTGCGCTTGCAAGAGAATGCAACTAAGGCCAGCAGAAAGATCAATCCTAGGATAAAGACTCGACGAGATGTCATTTGATGCCACCAAACATAGGTTTTAATTGAGAATCGTAAAGACGTTGATAAGTCCAGAAGTTACTGACAACTCTATAAACGTATTCCTTCGACTGAGAAAAACCGATTTCTGCTACATAGCGATCGGGTTCGTCTGACCGCGAACGCGCGCGCCAGCGTGCCATATTGTCGGCGCCTCCATTGTAGGCTGCTGCGACGGCGTCAGGCTGATCCGGGAATTGCTGAAATAAGGTCGAGAGATATTGCGAACCAAACAGCAGGGCAGTGCCGGCGTCGTATAGATCGTCTTGATCGAAGTTTGTAATTCTCAACTGCGCAGCCACATCGTTCGCAGTAGCGGGAATGAACTGCATCATGCCACGAGCGGCGGCAACGGATTTGGCGTCCGCTTGAAATCTTGACTCCTGCCGGGCGATTGAGAGAACGAATCGTGGATCAACATTCCGTGGTAAAGAATGCTTCAGCAACTGTTCACGATAGGCCGCTGGGAAAAGCATTTGTGTTAAGTCACGTGGCGCCAGTTCAATGACAAAATCTGCCGGGACGTTCTTCCACAGCGGCTCAGCAAACCGAACCGCGCGATTGGCAAGGCCACCAAGTAACGAATAGTAAGCGACCGTGTAGGTTGTGTTAGTTGTAGTTGCGGGCTTCGGCGCAAGCGAGTTTGCAAGAACCAACTCAGGAATCGCCTCATCGTAAAGTGCCAATCCCGACAAGATTTCGGCGAGTTGTTTGTGCTCGCCTTCAGGCACAGTTTGATTAACAAGCGGTTCAAGCGTGAATGTTGGAAGTTTATATGTCGGCAACGCAGCGTACGCTACGCTCAGGGATTTAAGAATGTTGGCCCGAGAGTTGGCATCGTTAGTGAGTCGCAAAGCAGAGTGGAGTGCCGCCCGCGCCGCTTCCGATTGGCCGTTAGCTGTTGTTGTCTGAGCGGTCGCGAGAAATGCATTGAGTCTGGTCTGAATTGTCTGCTGCGACTTCGGGGTTGCCGCCAGGCTAAGCAATCGTCGTGTTGCTCGAACTCCATAGTATTCGTTTCTACCATCCGTAATCGCTAGATACCCATCAATCGATTCGTTGAGTCTGCCCGATTGTTCCAGCGCGTAAGCTCTTAGAAAAGCAACTTCTGATTGCGTCGTTCCGCCGGGGACGCGCGTGCCGCCAAGGTCAGATGCCTTTAATAGTTCATCGGCGTCTGCAACGCTGGCGGTCCAATTTGCCTGGGCCAGGTGGATTCGTAGTTGTGAAAACAACGCCAGCGTACCGCCGAGATCGCTCCTGAATCGAGCGCGAGTTTGTTGGACCCAGTTCAGCGCCTCGGGATGACGTCCGGCTTCGTGCAACGCGTCGATTAGGTTGAGGTAAGGTCGCTCAGGGTTTGGGGCGTCAGGAAAGCGTGAAATGAACTGTTTGTAAGCATTGACCGCGTCGTCGACCCGTTTCAGGCGAAGATAAGTGGCCGCCAGTTGACCAAGTGCATCACGAGCAGTTGTCGACGCAGGAAACTGGTCGACCACTTTTTGAAACAAGGGCAGAGCCTCGTTGTACTTGTATTCAAGATAAAGGCCTCGCGCGAGCTGATACATCGCGTTCGGCACGGTAGGATTCTGGGGATTGTCATCGACGACCGCCTGGTAGTGAATGCGTGCGCCGGCGAAGTCGCGATTGAACTGGTAGATCGAAGCACGTAAGAGGTGATCGGCTTCAGAGAGTTTTTGAGCCGGATTCTTTTTGTCGAGTGCGTCGAGTTCCCGAGCAGCTGTGAGGGCGAAGTCGTCTGGCCGCGAAGCATCAGGCATCTTCATTATCAGCTTGGTAAACAGGTCCCTTGCTTCTGCCTCTTTCGCAATCTTGAGGTACGACTGTCCAATAATGGTCGTCGCTTCGCGGGCCAATGGAATGGCTGAGGATGATGCGATCAAGCGTGCAGCGTCAGCCGCACCAGCGAAGTCGCCGCTTTCAACAAGACTTTTCGATAAACGCAATGCAGCACCGTTGAATAAGAGACTCTGCTTTCCGCCTGTTACAAGCTTTCTGAGTTGTTCGCGCTCGAGCAGGAGATCACCAGTTGAGCGAGCGATCTCAGCAAGATGCCAGAGCGCATACGGAGTCAGTTGAGAGTTGCTTGATACAACCGCCTGGTAACCGGCGACCGCGGTAGCCATGTCGCCGGACTGCTCCGCCACGCGGGCGGCCAGGTAGTCATAGCCTTTGGTTTGAAAAGTCGCAGGATCGGAGCCGCGTAATTTGTTGATTTCGGCTAGTGCTGTGGCCCAGTCGGAACTCTCTACTGCACTGCGAATTCGCTGCTGGGTATCAGCCGGTTGGCCGACTGCCTTCAGACCAAGAAAACAGACCAAGAGCAGTGCGGGCGAAAGTATCTTTGTAATCAGTTTCATTTCTTTAGAAACTATCTGCGTCTCTGCGTACTCAGCGTCAAAAAGTATTGGGTAACATTATCAACGCGGAGTCGCTGAGTACGCAGAGACGCATCTATGAAATCGACCCTGGAGTCAAGCAAGAAATTTCGTAGCACGAACACACTCCTACTGGACCGCGCGAGGGCGGCTATTTTTAGCTTGCTTCCCGCTGGACGTTGTGGATTTGGAATCATCAACCAACAACCTTTTTGGGGTTTTTGGTTTTGGTTTTTGTTTTAGCGTTAGCCAACCACTCAACTTGAAGTGGATCGGAAGCCTTAACCCAGGCCGCCATCTTGTCGACCGTTTTTGGTTTTAGCTTTTGTTTTTGTTTTTGGTTTTGTTTTCCCTTAGCAGCCACTCACCAAAAAAGTGCCTGCTATTCAACTTCAGTTCGATCACGCGAAGTGACCAAGCATCTATTCAAGCACGTGCTTATGAAGTCCAGTTCGCACTCTCTCCGGAGAGAGAGGCTGAGTGCCCAATCAGAGATCAGTCATGTTTAGGACTATACGTCTCCCGGGCAACTCGAGCTGCAACCCCACGCCGAACGAACTCGACGTAGTCAATTTGGTCACGCAGCATAATGAAGCTGCGCACCAAAAGTTTTCTGGCCACCGCCACCTTCGCTTTTGGCTTATCGCGGCGCTGCACCAACCGTTTGTAAAACCGTTTCAACTCCGGATCACGGCGCGCCGCGGTTTGGCCTGCTTCATTAAGCAGAAAGCGCAGCAACCGCGAGCCTTCCTTGCTGATGCTGCCCAGCCGGCGCCGCTCCGAAGACTGCTCTTCGACGCAGTCCAAGCCCACGTAGGCCGTCACCCGGCGAGTCGTACTGAAGCGCGAGACCGGCAGCAACGTGTGGCGCAGTGCCAACGCGGTCAGCAAACCGATTCCCGGATGCGTAAGCAACAAAGCCACTTGGGCATCGTCCTGGGCACGCTCCTGCAAGGCTTTCTCGACCTTCGCGATACTCTTATTCATGGTCGCGATCAACTCCAGCCATTCATCGCGTTGGCTGCTCAGTACTGGAGTCAACGGCAAGGCCTTCAGTCGCTCAATCCCAGCTTGCGTCAACAACTTTCTTTTCAACGGCAAACCGGCGTTGATGCCAATCGCCTGCAACGAGTTCTTGGCGATCGTGCGCACCTTCACCAGTTTGTGTCGGTAGCGCAGTTGCCGCATGACCGTGCGACTTTCTTCGCTAAAAGTATGGACCCTGGGAAAGTCGCCTTTCAGCATCAAATCCAGTATCAAGTCAGCATCGCGGCGATCGTTCTTCTGCCGCCGCGGCGCTTTGCGTCTAATCTCGGCTGGATTACCCAGCCAGACCGTCTGGCCCAACTCTGCCAGCATTTGCTCAAACCAGGCGCTGTAACCACTCGCTTCCAATCCGACTATCACCTCACCTGTGAATTGCTCGTAGAACTTGCGCACATCGTCATGCTGATGGCGCAGCTTGGTGCGATGGATCTCGCCATCGGCCGTATCGCAATAACTGATCGTTTGTTCTCGCGCATGAAAATCAACTGCGACGTATACTGTCATCGGGCACCTCCTTTTGTGATTCCACAATCCACATGCCTTGAGTTTACTAAACTCGCGGCGGGAGGTGCCTTTTCATGACATCAGAGACGCAGAGAGAAGTCCAAATTGTTCTGTTACGAGATAAACGCTGGTCTCGATCAACGCCGAAATAGTATCACGCTATTCATTTCTTAAGACTCGTTGTAACCTATCAGCGTATTCATCTTACTTAATTCTACGGAGTCAAATGGCTGCAGAGAGCTTAACTACCGAAACAGCCCAGTTGCTTGACGGTGCGGTGGTCGCAAACGCCATCAAACAGGAAGTCAAGGATGCGATTGAGAATCTCGTCCAGGAACACCAGTTCCGTCCATGCCTGGCTGCCATTCGTGTCGGCGACGATCCGGCGTCGGCTGTCTATGTACGAAATAAGATTCGTGCATGCGAAGAAGTTGGTATTCGCTCTGAACATCACGCACTTCCTGAAACTTCAACCACTTCAGACATCCTGGCGCTGGTCAACGAATTAAACAGTCGTGACGAGATCGACGGAATACTGGTTCAGTTGCCATTACCAGCCGGCGTCGATGAATCAGTAGTCATTGAAGCCGTCGATCCGGCGAAGGATGTTGATGGATTTCACCCAATTAACGTTGGCAGGCTGGCAACAGGTAAACCCGCGCTCATTCCGTGTACTCCTGCCGGAATCATCGAACTCCTCGACCATTATGGGATTGAACTTCGTGGAACAAATGCCTGTGTGATTGGTCGCAGTCAAATCGTCGGGCGTCCAATGGCCCAATTGCTTTTGCAGCGCGATGCTACAGTAACAATGTGCCATTCGAGGACTCGAGATCTCGCCGGCGTTGCCAGACAAGCCGATCTCCTCGTGGTGGCTATTGGTCGGGCCGGGATGGTTGACCGCAACTTTATCAAGCAAGGCGCAACGGTCATTGATGTCGGCATGAACAAGCTGAGTGATCCGACTGTCGTGCGCGAGATGTTTGGCCCAATGGCTGAGAAACGATTAGAAGTCCTGGCCAAGCGCGGATCTACTTTGATCGGTGACGTGAATCCCGCGGAGGCGATTGAAGTTGCTGGAAAGTTGACTCCGGTTCCGGGTGGCGTCGGTTTATTAACCGTTGCAATGTTGATGAAGAACACACTCAAAGCGGCTCGAGAGAGACGAGGGCTAAACTAAGCACGTCATGTTGCGTGTAGGTCTTACCGGATCAATCGCGGTCGGCAAATCATTTGTTACTTCAGTTTTTGCGGAGTTGGGCTGTCGTGTTCTCGATGCGGATTTGACGGCAAGAGAAGTGGTAATGCCTGGCACGCCAGGCTTGCAGGCCGTCGCTGACGCTTTTGGTATTGAGGTCCTCAGACCTGACGGGAGCATGGACCGTGAACGAGTTGGCGCAATCGTTTTTGGGAACGAAGAAAGGCGCCAGCAGTTGAACGCGATTCTCCACCCTTACATCATCGCGCGCCAGGATCAGATTCTGAACGAATGGGAACGAGAAGCTCCCAATGGGATCGGAATAGTTGACGCGGCGTTGATGATCGAATCAGGTGGGTACAAACGATTTGACAAATTGATCGTCGTGCATTGCCGTCCAGAAGTACAACTCGAACGGCTTATCCTTCGAAACAACCTTACTCTGGCTGAAGCTCGCGAAAGAATTGCCAGCCAGATGCCCCAGGAGGAGAAGCAGCGTTACGCGGATTTTTTGATCGACACATCTGACGGTTTTGAACCGACGCGCCAGCGCACGATCGAAGTATTCCAAAAATTACAACAGCTGACCCGATGAAGCTCTCCCGTAAAGCGAAAGGCAGGTGGCGATCTTGGTATCGACGATCGAAGGCAACAACGATCGCGGCGCTTTTGCTCGTTCTGTGTCTGACTCATTCGAGTTGCTTCACGACTTTTGATCCTCCCGCCTACTACGGCGACGTGGTCGTACCGAAAGCCCAGTTGTTTCGGTGGAGCGACGGAGGGTTGCCTCAAACATTTGATCCTGCGTTTGCAGCTGCGGCCCCGGACACCGATGTTGTTCGTGCACTCTTCGAGGGACTAACCGATTACGATCCGCGAACACTCGAGGCTGTTCCCGCCGTCGCTACGCGCTGGGAATCGTCATCAGATCATCGTTCATGGACATTCTATTTGCGGGGCGACGCTCGTTGGTCCAACGGTGAAAGGGTCACTGCAAACGATTTTGTAAAATCCTGGGAACGAACCGTCAGAATTGGAGCGCTTGCTCCGCACACCGAACTTCTTAGCAATATCGAAGGAGCTGCCGCGACGGCGCCCACTACTGCAATCCCAAAAGCAGAAACAACGAGAACGTTTGGAGCAGAGGCTGTTAACGAACAAACCTTAAGAGTGCGACTAACATTGCCGGACGCGAATTTTCCTGCGCTCGTTGCACACCCGGTTTTTCGGCCTGTAAAAGTTACTGAGGCGAATCTTACAAAACGTTTGGAACCGGCTAGCTTAATTTCCAACGGCGCCTTTTCGCTTGTTGGAGCTGAGTCCGGTCGTGTTTTGTTAGAACGTGCCAAAACTTACTGGGACGGTAGTTCGGTTGCCCTGGATCAGGTGGAGTTTGTGGATGCTGCCAACTCCGAAGCAGCCCTCGCTGCTTATCGAGCTGGACGTATCGACGCGGTTACCAGCGCACCATTTGAACCGTTGGCGTTGAAACTGCTGGCCCCCTATAAAGACTTTCGCCGATCCACATTTGGTGCGTTGACGTTCTATAGCTTCAACATCACACGAGCTCCGTTCGACGATGTTCGCGTCCGCGAAGCACTGGCGATTTCGATCGATCGCGAACGCGTGAGCCGTCACGATCTGGGTGGCGCAACCGAAGCTGCCGGAAAATTCTTGCCGGAAGCGATGTCGGGCGATAGACCAGTCGTAGCGAAAACTGATTTGCTCGAGGGGGATGTCGCACGGGCGCGCGAATTGATGTCGGCGGCCGGATATCCGGATGGCGACGGTTTCCCAGTAATCCGGCTTCTAATTAACCGGAACGAGCAACAACGAATTGTGGCCCAGTCCATCGCTGCGATGTGGAAGAGTGCTTTGAACGTTCAAACTGAAATAGTAATGAAGCCCTGGGACGAGTATGAAGCTACGATGAGAGCTGGGGACTTTGATGTGGTGCGTCGCGGCATCGTTATGCAGACGACTGATGAGTTGACCAACCTGCGGATGCTTTTTCAGGCAGAAATTCAGCCGTCGCCGGTTCCGAGTCCATCGCCGGAAACCAGCAAGGGCCGCACCGAGAAGAGTGCAAAACCAAATGAACCGACAAAACTTCTACCGCAGGTGGAATCAGAGGTCCAGGCATTGAAAGAGTTAAGGGCAATGCCAATCTATTTTGCATCGTCGTATGCGTTGATCAAGCCATATGTCTCTGGGTTCGACGCAAACATTCTTGACGCCCCTTCGTTGAAACGCACACGGATTGACACCGGGTGGGTTGAACGAAAGCCGTAACCTTTATTTCTGGCCTTTAGTAATCACGTTTGAAAGGACCACTTAAGCTCTTCTGTCGGACCGCGTACGTCTCGTGCGCTTCTTATCCAATGATTCCACCGATTAACCAGGCGCACGAGACGTACGCGGTCCGACAGAAGAGCTTTGTGTTTTTGCTTCGGGGCTACTAAAAACTACCATTTACCGGTTCGAATGTTGACATCTCCTGATGATCTTTCCAGACACTGAAACAACTCGTCTCAGGGCCGCCGAAATAATCGGATCCGGTGGTGTCATTGCGTTCCGCACAGACACGTTCTATGGAGTAGGTGCTGATCCTTTTAATGCTGCGGCAGTTCAACGAATCAAACTGTTGAAGGGCAGGGAAGACAACAAACCGATTCTGTTGTTGATTTCAGACTACGCACAGGTAGCTCGCGTAATCGATTCACAATCTGAAGCGTTCGCTCTGTTGGGTAAGAAATTATGGCCTGGTCCACTAACTATCATTGGAACAGCAGTAAAAAGTTTACCGAAAGAGATTACAGCCGGAACTGAAACTGTTGGCGTGCGGTTGCCTGGCGATCAAGCAGTTAGAGATTTCGTCGACATTTGTGGAGGTTTGTTGACTGCGACCAGCGCTAATCCGGCCGGTGAGGATCCAGCGGTAAGCGCACGGCAGGTTGAAGACTACTTTCGAACTGGTCTTGATCTAATTATTGATGGTGGTGTGGTGTCGGCCACGCAACCTTCAACTGTGATTGATGCGACTGAAAATGTTCGGATTGTTCGTGAGGGTGCTGTGTCCAGAGATGCGATTGAAAGAGTACTTCAGCGTTGAATTAACTCCCAACCACACCGAAGGTGTTCGCGAATTCCAGCCCAGGGTTCCTACCCTGGAAACTAGTAATGAGGTCATTTAGTTACGCCGCAGGCGTTGGCCAACGCCCTCGGGTAAATCAAATTAACTCGCCTCAATCCCAGCGTAGTCGCTTCGCTTCCAACGCTGGGCTGAAATTAGCGAACGCCTTCGGCGTGAGAAGCTTTGTCAGAAAACAAAGAACTAATAACTCGCTACGCAGAGAAGCCTTTACTTCGTCACACTCAGATTTCGCACGAACCCCCAATCGCCGCTCGCATTTACCTGGATGTTCTCCACGTTCTTCCTGGCAATGATGATATTCGACCCATACCACAGTGGAAACACCGGTACATCTCGACTGACAATTTCCTGAATCCGTTTGTAAAGATCCAAAGCCTTCTGACGGTCGAAGGTGTTTACAGCCTCTTCCAATAATGGATCGAGTTCCTTGTTGCTATAGCGGCTACGATTTCTGGACTTCCGAGTCTCGGACGGAATCTCAGAAGTTGCGAAGAGGTCTTTATAGAAGATCGGATCCTGATTTCCGCCAACCCATTGGCTGTAAAAAATCTGGAAATGACCACGAGCTACTTCTTCAAACAGCGTGTTCTGCTCGGTTGTCTCAATGGAAATCGGAATGCCAACCTCTTTCAAGTAGTTCTGAATAACACCTGCGTAGTTTCGGCCGGCCAGGCTGCTTCCGGAAAGCTTGTAGACGATCGGCTTACTGAAACGCATTTGTGGGCCATCGCCATCCGGATCCTTAAATCCCGCTTCATCTAACAAACGCTTCGCCATGGCCGGGTCGTAGGAGTATTTCTGGCCGGATGAATACGACCATGATTCTTCCGGGATAATTGAGTGGGCCAGCTTCGCATAACCTAGCAGCAAGCTCTTGATCATGGCTTCGCGATCGATCGCGTAGGCAATTGCCTGCCTGACTTTTACGTTGTCCAAAGGCACAGAAGAGGTATTGAGAGTTAATAAGAAGACGTTTGAACCAGGAAAGGCCTGAACCTGGAGATCCTTTTCCTGCGATAACTGCTTCACTGCGTCGGGCGACAAACTCGTCGGCATTGGCGCGATATCAACGCGACCGGCGCGTAACTCCGCCTGGAGTGCGTTCATATCCGAAATGACACGTACGCGCAGAGACTGAATCTTTGGAGGCCCTTCCCAGTAATCAGGAAACGCTTCCAGATCAACTACCTGTTGTGAATTGTCATAACTGAGAAACTTGTATGCGCCAGTACCGAGCGGGTGAGTTTTCTGGCTCTCGTAACTGTCTTTCGGAATAATTGCGACTGGTACAAGGTTAGACAACAGCCCAACCCAGGGTTTGATTAATGTGACGACTACGGTCTTCTCATCTGGCGTTTCGACACTCTTAATGTAGCTGTGCTTATCGTTTCCTGAGACCTCATAGAAGCTGGCCGACTTGGCGAAGGTACTCGAAAAAAGCAGGTCGAGCGTGTACTTCACGTCGGCGGACGAGAATGGCCGCCCATCCTGGAACTTCACGTTGTCATGCAACGCAAAGGTGTAGGTTAAACCGTCATCAGAGCGTTTGATGTCGGAAGCCAATTCGCCGACGTAATCAAACTTTTCATTCTTCTTGACGAGCGAGTTGAAGATTAGCGTCCGTACGCGCTCGCTCGCCGCATCCACCGACGGCGAACCGATCGGATCTATGGTTCGGATGTTGTCGCCCAGGGCGATTACGAATTGATTACTGCGGCGGCGGCAACTGAATGTGAGAACTGACGATGCAATTAACAGAGTGACTATGAGTTTCGACGTCCTCACTTGACGGTGCCTCCGTAGGTGTAGTTGAGCTTCTTGTTTAGTTCGTATATTTCGTCAGCCAGGACCTTGAATCTTTCCAGGTCTAACGGCAATGGTGGTTGCACAATAGATTTTGTTGACGCAATACGACGTAGAGACGCTCGCAATCGATCTTTCGGAAGCTTGCCGTTCCGAGCCGCTTCAAGTAGTGCGTGATAACCACGACGAATTTTTTCTGGCGAGGCACAAATCAGGAGCATGTCCTCACCGGCCACAAAGGCTTTGACCACCGCGTCTTCAATTTCACAGTGGCGGGAGATTGCTCCCATTTCGAGGTCGTCCGTAACGACAAGGTGCTGGTAACCGAGTTCTTCACGCAAGAGTTCGGTAACGATGTTGTAGTTCAGCGAGGCGGGCTCGAGCACACCGCCCGTTACTTCGTCTTTGATGTTGATGTTTGGAAATCCGCCATGACTGATCATCACGCAGCGAACACGGTCATCTTTCCGTTGAAAGAGCTCGATATAGGGCGCCAGGTCCTGTGCGATGAGATCGTCGTGGGAGAGGCGGACCACCGGCATCTCTTCGTGCGAGTCAACCTCGCCTGCTCCAATTCCAGGAAAGTGCTTGAGACAACCAAGGCAACCGGTACCTTGCAAACCTCGCATGTAGACTGTCGAGTAGCCCAAAACTTCGCCCGGTGAGCGCCCAAACGAACGCGAATACAGACCGTTTGAGAGGAGGTCGCGATCATCAGTCATGATCGACATGACGGGTGCGAAATTGAGGTTGAAACCCAACATTCTTAGCACTTCGCCTGTCACGCGCCCCAGGGTGCGTGCAGCCGCCAGGTCACCATGTTGACGAATAGTTCTGGCTGACGGCATCGGCGTAAAGATCTTTCGAAGCCGATCTACAAGACCGCCCTCCTGATCGACGCCCACTAATGGCGGCACTGGCAGGAGTTCGCGGACTCCATCGAGGAGTGACCGTATCTGATGCGCTTCGGCGACGTTGCGGCCAAACATAATTACGCCCCCGGGATTCACCTCGGTGACAAGATCTGTTGTTGCTTGATCTAGTTGTGTGCCGGGTAGGCCGATGAAGAAAAACTGTCCAATTTGTTGTTCGAGCGGGAGCGAATAGATTGGGTCAGATGGCATTGATTATCGCGTAGTTCGATTGGTTGAATTAGCCGGGATACATCGAAGACGAGGCAGTGTAGCATGATGAAGGTGCAAATATGGTGTTCACGCGCACTCCGCGATTTCGGCGACCTCGGAGTAACAAGTTCTAAGTTCCTTGTTTTTCTGACAAGGTTTACACGGAAGGTGTTTGCTGGTTTTAGCCCAGGGGTTCTCCCTGGGAAACAAGCAATGACCGATGTTCGTTACGGCGAAGTCGTTGGCCAACACCTTGGGGTAACCGGTGTGCGATGACTCTCAGTTCCCAGGGTAGAAACCCTGGGCTGGAACTAGCGAACATCTTCGGTGTTACTCCGATCAAACGATGCGGTCACGCAACTTCTTCAGGATTTCTTTCGCCTCTGCAGGCGATATCGTTTCCGGATCAAGATCGCGAATCTCATCCACCACATGCTGATTCACCATATCAAAGAGCGACGCTTGCGCAGCTGCTTTACGTCGCGCTGCCCGGTTTGTCGCAATAGCAAGTGCTTCAGCAGTTGAATGTCCATCATCCCTTGTTCCCGCAGCGGCGACTTTGACATCAGCAATCGCAACAGCATCGTCAGCAAAGACGTCCAATTCATAACGTTCCAATCTCGCCAACACCTCCCGAGCATTATCGAGAACAACGGGTGGGAGCCCCGCCAGCCGTGCCACTTCAATACCGTAAGACTTGGAAGCACGACCACGTTCAAGTCGATGCAGAAATACAACTTCACCTTCACGTTCGGTAGCGGTGATTTGATAGTTCTGCGCACCGGGTAATCGCTCAGCCAGTTCGGTCAGTTCGTGATAGTGCGTTGCAAAAAGAGTCTTCGCGGCGTGATCCGTTGAGTTGTGCAGATACTCCGCGACCGCCCATGCGATCGACAAGCCGTCGAACGTAGCTGTTCCTCGACCAATCTCATCAAGCAGAACAAGCGAACGAGGGGTTGCGCTGTGAAGAATCGCCGCTGTCTCTGTCATCTCGACCATGAACGTCGAACGCCCGCGCGTCAGATCGTCAGACGCACCAACACGCGTCCAAACGCGATCGAGCAACGGCAGTCGCGCCCGTTCAGCGGGGACAAAACAGCCCATCTGAGCAAGGATGCAAATGATGGCTGTCTGTCGAAGGACAGTACTCTTACCACCCATATTGGGGCCGGTAATAATCAGTAGACGATCCGTAGAGTTGTTCAGGAAGATGCTGTTTGGAACAAACGGCTCGTCGCTGAATGCTTCGATGATCGCATGTCGGCCCTGAATGATCTCGAGTTCGTCGCCGTCGTGCACCGCGGGCTTTACATAACGTAGCCGCGCGGATGACTCGGCTGAAGATGCGATTGCATCGAGTGCAGCCAGTGCCCGCGCCGTCGTCTGAATTCGTTTAGTTTCGACTGCAATCTGCCGGCAAACGTCGGCGAAGATCTCGGTCTCAAGCTGAGTCATTCTTTCTTCAGCACCCAGGACCTTCTTTTCAATGTCGCGAAGTTCAGGTGTCGTGAATCGTTCAGCATTTGCAAGGGTCTGACGCCGTTCATAGTCCGCAGGAACGCGCGTCGAGTTTGCTTTTGAGACCTCGATGAAGTAACCAAAGACCCCATTGAAACGAATTCGCAGATTACCGATTCCAGTACGCGCGCGCTCCGTGGTTTCCATCGTCGCAATGATCTGTTTTGCGTTTCGACTCACGGAGCGCAGTTCATCGAGTTCGGCCGAGTAGCCCGTTCTGATTGTGTCGCCGTCGGAAATTTTTGCGGGTGGTTCGTCGTTGATAGACTTTGAAATCAGTGCTCGTACATCGGGCAGCTCATCAGTATTTTCAGCCAGCACCTGCAAAAGCGACGAGGTCACTCCGGCGAGCAGATCACGAATCACTGGAACCTGGCTCAATGAGCGTCCGATGGCAACAAGGTCTCGAGGTGAAGCCGAACCCAAACTGATCCTTCCAATCAATCGTTCTAGATCTGCAACCTCTTTTAAGGCAGCACGCAGCTTGTCACGTTTCAACTGGGAGGCCACCAGATCCTGGACAGCGTTGAGCCTGGCTTCGACCTCGCCTCGCTTAAGACAAGGTCGCAGCAACCATGAACGCAACAGACGTCCGCCCATTCCGGTGACGGTTTGGTCAATGACTTGAAGTAACGAACGACCACTCAAACCTGCGAGCGAGTCGACCAGCTCCAAATTGCGGACCGTTACATTATCGAGCACCAGGTGATCCTGGGGTTCGAAGTAAACGAGGTCCGTGATGTGTGCGGCAACTGCCCTTTGTGTTTCCTGTGCATAACGTAAACATGCACCGGCCGCTCGGATTGCTTCGTCCTTTTTGGCGAGTCCATAGCCGTCCAGTGAGTGGACGCTGAAATGTTGTTTTAGAAGCGCGACGCAATCGTCCCGCTGCCACTGCCAGTCGTCCAGAGGCGTAAGCGTTAGGTCAATTCCTGGCTCATTTGCGGAAATATGAGGCGATTCGAACTTATTTATTACGTCAGGATCTGTTTCATCCTGATTCGCTGCCAAAGGCAGATTTGCTGTTTGAACTTTTCCGGTGAGACCGGTCTTGATTAAAGGTGCTAACGAAGCGGGGAACAGTAATTCGCGAGGCGCATACGACTCGATATCAGCTCGAATTCGGAGCCAGGCATCACGGCCACTCTCCTGGGTGACCCGAAATTCGCCAGTGGAGATGTCCAGAAACGCCGCGCCGACAGATTCGCCGGCAGTACAAACGGCGGCAAGGAAGACTGGTTCGCGACTCTCAAGGAGTTGCGGATCAATAGGAGTTCCTGGCGTAACAATCCTGACAACTTCACGTCGAACGAGTTTCTTGGTTTTTCCAGCTTCTTCGGTCTGTTCGCAGATTGCTACTCGATAGCCTTTGCGAACCAGGCGAGCGATGTAGTTAGCAGCCGAATGGTGCGGAACGCCGCACATAGGTATTGGATCACCACGTTCTTTATTCCGGGCAGTCAAAGTTATTTGCAGTTCGCGCGATCCGATTACGGCGTCGTCAAAGAACAGCTCATAAAAGTCACCGAGCCGGAAAAACAGCAGTGTGCCGGGATGTTGCTGCTTCAGCTCGTAATACTGCCGCAGCATGGGAGTTGAATTTGAAAGAGTCATACGTGAGTTTGTGGCGCTGAATAATAAAGTGTCAGACGAAAATAGTGAAATCTGTTTGTCCGATAAGCTTTAGCTTCTCGGTAAAAAATGAAGTTAACTGAGTGGCTCGCAGGCAGGCGTTACTTTATTAGACCAACTTAAGACCGACAAACTGAAGTTTATCGGACATTATTGATCCTGGAGAAATTATGCTAATTTCCACGCCCAACCTATCTGAAAGCGGTAACGCACTGGCATTGACGCCAATGATGATTCGTGGTGCGTTCCTTCTTTGGAGAAGTGAGCTACAACGTGGACAAGAACTTGCCGAAATCAGAGAGTTTGACACCAGCTCAACTGATAGCTCAGTCGATCAACGAACATTTGCAAGCTGTTCAATCCGTAATTGGGACGAAGCTGACAGATATTGCGAGTACTGGTGAAGTAATCCGAGCCGCGCTGAGTCGTGGGAATAAAGTGCTGCTGTGTGGGAATGGTGGGAGCGCAGCCGATGCTCAGCACATCGCGGCCGAACTGGTTGGTCGATACGAATCAATTCGACGATCGTGGCCTGCCATTGCACTGACTACCGATACCTCGGCCCTGACAGCAATCAGCAACGACTTCGGTTTCGACGCTGTTTTTGAGCGCCAAGTGGAAGGCTTGGCTCAGTCGGGCGATGTATTGGTCGCAATCAGCACCAGCGGTAAATCAACTAACGTGCTGCGAGCGGTTGCGAAAGCGAGGGAGTTAGGCTGCACGACGATAGGTTTAACTGGCGGGGAAGGTGAGCCACTGAGTTCAACTTGCGACTATTCATTGGTGATACCAGTCAGTAGAACCTCGCGTATCCAGGAGATCCACATAATCATCGGTCACATCTGGTGCGAATTGGTGGACTTGAAGCCCTAATGTCCGACGAATGTCCGACGAACTTCAGTTTGTCGGTCTAGTATCCAGCGAGTAGCGACCTTCTTAACCGGCAAACTGAAGTTTATCGGACATTTAGTTTTGCTTGACAGCATGAGGATGAGCATTTAGTCTCTGAAAACTTTTTAGTTCACCAGCCGAATCGATGACCTGATTTTTCTCTTTTGGTCATTGAATGTAGTCAAACCCGACATGGGTCGCCCAGGTTTTAGTTTTTAGCTAGTCTGGAATTCATTTGGAGCTTTTTTGCGTGCGGATATATCCCATCGTTCGATTGTCCTGCCCAAGCAAATAATTAACAACTGAGTTGATGTTTCCCCTGAAAAGCTCCATCTGTGCCCCGGTAGACTCCGAAACCTACCCTTTAGGCGAGAACCACGCCCATCCCGACCCAGCCAACGCGCTGGCTTTGATCACGCTAAGTCACACAACTGTCGAGCACCGGTTGTACTCGGCAATGCTTACAGAAAATGGCCAGCACGATAGCGAGTTTACGGCGCGGAGACTGGCGGAACTAACCGGGATACGGAGCCTTTCCACGATCAGACGAGGTCTTGATGGCCTCGTTTCGAAATTAAGCGCAGAACGATGCGACGCGAATGGTAACGGAAAACGCGACCACGCCGTGACTTATCGCGTCTTCCACCCCGCTCACGTGCTCCAAAAACGCCAGGAAAATGGCAGCCGTCACGCCGTTATCAACGCAAATGGGAACCATGCTTTCGAACGTGCAATTTCAAGAGTTACAGAAAATGTGACTTTAAGCCGAAGAGAAGCACAGGTGGCATTGTGGTGTGCGGAGGGTCTGACCAATGCGGATATTGGGAAACGACTTGAAGTCAGTGAACAGACGGTGAAATTTCACTTACGTCACATCTTCGTTAAGTTTGGTGTCAAGCGACGCGCTGAATTGATCTCGAGGTTACTGACTTAAAGACTTAACGGTCAGCATTCGCGAGGATCCTGTTGGTTTGAAAACTTGTTGCTGCCTCGCAAGAGAGGCTTCCCCACGGGGTACTGTGTATGTACTGCTTCCGATCGAGTCAAGGAACGACATGCAAGGCTTGAGGTGTATCTAATGAGTTCTAACAAGACGACAACGACATTAAGTAATCAAAAGAGTCTGAAGAAAAAGAAGCGCAAGAAGAAGACGGCGCTGGTCATCTGCCGAGATCGAAAGCAGTTTTGGACTACACAAGCACAGTTTTGGCAATGGGTGAGGGAAGGCATTGTCGTAAAGACAGGCGAGCAACCGCTGACCGGTTTGTTCCGGCGCGAGCACGAAGAGTTGTTAGTGCTTCTGAGTAACACAGTTTTGAACCTCGCTCACCCAAATCACATGAGGGAAGCTTTGTTGTCGCGCCGTCTTGGGATCTCAAGTAAGTGAAGTAGGAGCATTCAGATGAACCCAATTGAGTGTCCGATAAACTTTAGTTTGTCGGTCAAGGCATTTCGTAGTCAGAGTGCTGGAAAAGCCACTAGTACTCTTACCGACAAACTGAAGAGCCTTTTGCAAAATTCATCAATTTCCTATCAGCTCTTCTCAGCGTCTCTGCGTTCTCTGCGTCTCAGCGTTAAAAGAGGCTGTGGTATTCAGGATTCTTCAACGCAGAGGCGCAGAGAACGCAGAGACGCTGAGAAGCGTAGCATTTTGCAAAAGGCTCTGAAGTTTATCGGAAGTCAGGCTGGCTTCAGTTTCGTAGTGGTTTTACTTCTCTGCGGCGCCGCGCATGCTCAACAGCCAGCGAACATCGCAGCAACAACCCCGACGCCGGCGGTAAATCCAGTTTCTGACTTTGAACGATATCGAATCGGCCCAGGCGACGTTCTCGACATCCGAATCTATAACCGTCCTCAACTTTCCCGAGACGCGGTGCGTGTAGAAGGCAATGGAATGATTCGCATGCCGCTGGTTGATAACGATATCCAGGCTGCATGTCGGACCGAGGGAGAATTAGCGCGCGAGATTGCCAGCAAATACACCCGTTATTATAAGAACCTGCAGGTCGACGTCTTCATCAAGGAGTATCACTCACGCCAGGTGGCCGTAATCGGAGCCGTCAACGATCAGGCGCGGTTCCAACTCCAACGTCCAATCAGGTTGCTGGAGTTACTTACTTACGCCAAAGGACCGTCCCCAAAAGCCGGCCAAACAATCAACGTCGTTCATTCAAGCGCTCCGGGCATTTGCAAACAACAGGACGAAGCTGCCGACGATAAGACTGCCCTAACCAGTTACAAACTGAGTGACACGTTAATGGGGGATCCGGGAGCTAATCCGTACCTCGAGCCCGGCGATATCGTAACGATTCCTGAAGCAGATCAGGTTTATGTCGTGGGCAATGTCAACGCGCCAGTAACGATTCCATTGAAAGAGCCCATCTCATTAAGTCGCGCGATCGCGATGGCTGGTGGTGTCAGACAAGACACAAAAAAGGACAAGATTCGCGTACTTCGACAGACCCCGGGGAGTTCGGCCAAGCAGGAGCTGATTGTGGATCTTGCAGCGATTGAAAAGAAGCGCGCGGAAGATCCGATGCTACAGGCCAACGACATTATTGATGTGCCGCAATCAGCCGGAAAAAGTTTTCTCCGCAGCTTAATTGGTGGTGTCGTTCCGAGCGTGAGTCAATTGCCTGTACGAGTAATACCTTAAACCTCCCGACCGATAAGGTTTGATATGAAACAAGACTTGATCAAAAGACCGCCCGAACTTACCGCCCTGGATCGGCCGTTTGATAACGTGCCCGCCAACTACAACTACGGCGTGGATCCCAACGCCGAAACAGAAGTCCACCTCCTGGACTACTGGCGCGCAATACGCAAACGACTTTGGTTAGTCATCGCCATCGTCGTTCTCATCACGATGATGTCTGTCGTTTACGTTGCTCGCAAGCCCGACATATTCCAGGCCCAGGCGCGTGTGCAAATAAATCTGGAAGATAAGAATTCGGCGATGATCGGGAAGGAGCCTGTCTACTACGGATCTTCGGACGATCCCGTCTACTTCAATACACAGTTGCAGATTCTGATGAGCCAGAGTTTGATTCGGCGTGTTGTGCGAACACTGGATCTCGAGCACAACCCGGACTTCTTGAGAGGAAACCAGGCACAAAAGCGATCGACCTGGCAGACGATCTTGCAAATGGCCGGATTACGTAAGGAACCCGAACCTGTCCCCAGCAAATCTCCTGACCAACTACCGTTAACCAACAATGTCGCGGACGCAAGCGCGCGAGAAGATTTGAACGAAGCTAAAAGACTAGCGCCGTTTGTGGGTTCGATACTGAGTGGACTGACAGTCGAGCCGGTAAAGGAGAATCGCGGCTTTTCGAAAGAAACGCGCCTCGTCGATATTGGCTATCAAAGTACAGATCCGGATGTTGCGCAGAAAGTTGTTAATGCAATAGCTGAAACCTACGTTTTTTCCAACCTTGAACGCAATACTGAAACCAACAGTTCAACGGGGGACTTTCTTCAGAAACGAATTGCGGAGTTGCAGCAAAACATTCGCGCGAGTGAAGAGCGACTGGTTAACTATGCTCGCAATAATCAAATCATCTCGTTAGACCCTGGTCAAAACACAGTAGTTGATCGGTTGGCCGCTCTTAACAAACAGCTACTCGAAGCTGAGAATGAACGAAAATCTGCTGAAGCCGCCTATAACGCTGCGAAAGCCCCAGGAGCTGCTACTGCACTTGCCGATGCGGATGCCAAACAGGCCGACGACCTTGAGACAAAGCTTGCCGATCTTCGTCAAAAGAGAGCGCAGTTGTTAGTCGAAGCGACTGAAGAGGCTCCTGAGGTGAAAGAGGTCGACCAGCAGATCGGCGAACTCGACAAGCAGTTGAAAGACCTTCGTAGTCGAAAGACCAACACGCTTCTTACCAATCTGAATACCCGTTACAAGCAGGCGCTCGAGCGGGAGCAGGCACTGCGCAAAGCTTTCGAACAACAACGGTCTGAGACCTTGTCGCAGAATGAAGCGTCGATCAACTACCGCATCATTCAGCAGGAGATTGAAACCAACAAAACTCTTCTGAACAGTCTGTTACAGCGTGCAAAAGAGAACGATGTGATGTTGGCTGGAAAGTCCAACAATATATCGATCGTCGATTACGCGCTTGTTCCGGATGGACCCGTTGGACCAAACAGAACTCGCAGCGTCTTCATCGCTTTCTTCCTGTCGCTGGGACTAGGTGTTGGACTCGCATTGTTCCTTGAATATCTCGACGATTCAGTGCGGTCGACTGAAGAGGTGGAACGTTTACTTCACTTGCCCGCTCTTGCTGTTATTCCCTCGGTCGGAGGATCTACTCGCAGGCGCGTGTTGGCTGGTCCGGGTGCATTGCAAAAACGAGGGGTTATGGATGCAACAGAGAATCCGGAACTGCTAATGAACGTCGATGGCCGATCGCCTTTGGCCGAATCGTACAGACACCTACGGACGTCTGTTCTGCTTTCAACTGCGGGGCGCGCACCAAAGTCATTGCTCATAACTTCGAGCTTACCGGGTGAAGGGAAGACTACGACTGCGGTAAATACTGCCGTGAGTCTTGCACAAACCGGCGCCGCGGTCGTGATTATCGACGCGGACATGAGACGACCTCGGCTCCAGGCAATCTTTGACATGCGGGGTCAATTGGGGCTTAGCTCAATCCTTTCCAGCGACGTTACGGAAGATGAGATTCTGGCAATGGTTGGCCGGGATCCTAAGACCGGATTGAACATACTAACTGCTGGTCCAATACCACCGAACCCGGCCGAACTGTTGGGTTCCGATCAAATGCGGAAGCTGATTCAGATTCTGCAAGGCCGGTTCAGTCACGTCGTTGTTGATTCACCGCCAATCAGTTCATTTACAGATGGTGTGTTGATTTCAACGATGGTGGACGGCGTATTGCTTGTGGTCCATGGCGGTAAGAGTTCGCGACACGTCGTGCGACGCTCACGGCAGTTATTGCAGGACGTCGGTGCGAAGATTTTTGGCGTGGTGCTCAATAACACGCCGGTCCAGTCGCATGATTACTATTACTACCAGCGGTATTACGGACAGAAGTACTACGACAAGGATCAAGCCGACGCGTAGTTATGCCACTGCCGCTGCACCCCAACCTGAAGGTTGGGAGAATGAGGGAAGTGTTCTTCTGGAGTTGGTCACGAAACTTGAAAGCCTGATCTGAGGATGTCGAACTCGGAATTGTCCATACCAACTTATCGTATCGATCCGCCCGGCCGGTGGACTGCGATAGGGTTGCGTGAGTTATGGCAGTACCGCGAGTTGCTCTACTTCCTCACCTGGCGCGACATTAAGGTTCGCTATAAGCAAACCGCGCTCGGCGCCGCATGGGCCGTAATTCAACCAGTCTTCATGATGGTTGTGTTCAGCCTGTTTTTCGGTCGACTGGCGAAAGTTCCTTCAGACGGAATTCCTTACCCGGTATTTACCCTCTGCGCGTTGTTGCCATGGCAGTTGTTTGCACATGCGTTAACGGAATCAAGCAATAGTCTCGTCAGCAATCAGAATTTGATCACGAAAGTTTACTTTCCAAGACTCGTCGTTCCTTTATCGGCAGTCATGGGCGGTCTGATCGACTTTGCCATTGCCTTCGTCATATTGCTCGGGATGATGCTGTATTACGGGATTGTTCCAGGATGGCAGATCGTGACGTTGCCCGGTTTCATTCTGCTTGCGATTCTGACGGCGCTGGGAGTTGGCTTGTGGCTGTCCGCCCTTAACGTTCAATATCGGGACGTTCGTTACACAATTAACTTTCTAATTCAATTCTGGCTGTTTGCGACTCCCGTTGCCTATCCAAGTTCGATCGTGCCGGAAAAGTGGCGCGCTTTATACGGACTTAACCCAATGGCGGGAGTTGTCGAAGGTTTTCGTTGGGCCCTACTGGGAAAAGCTCAGGCGCCTGGAGCATTGCTGTGGGTTTCGGTCGTCGTCGTCGTCCTGATTCTGATCGGTGGCCTCTATTACTTCCGTCGCATGGAGCAGCAGTTCGCTGACGTCGTTTAGCAAAACATCCAATAAATGAAAACAGCACTGATCACCGGAATCACAGGTCAGGATGGTTCTTATCTGGCAGAGCTACTTTTGAGCAAGGGCTATGAGGTGCACGGCATAATCCGGCGTGCGTCAACCTTCAACACGTCGCGAATCGATCATCTTTATCAAGATCCACACATCAATGGCGTGAAGTTGTTTCTTCATTACGGTGACATTTCCGATTCCACCAACTTAATCAAACTCCTCTATCGAATTCGACCAACCGAGGTTTATCACCTTGCTGCACAAAGTCATGTCCGGGTTAGTTTTGATATGCCGGAATACACCGGCGACGTAGTTGGTCTGAGTACGACGAGGATTCTGGAAGCAATTCGCGAAACTGGTGTGGGTTCGAAGTTCTACCAGGCAAGTAGTTCCGAAATGTTTGGGAAGGTAAGGGAAGTTCCGCAGCGCGAGACGACACCCTTTTATCCACGTTCACCGTACGCCGCAGCCAAGGCTTACGCGTATTGGGTGACGGTGAATTACCGCGAGAGCTATGGCCTGTTTGCCTGTAATGGAATTCTCTTCAATCACGAAAGTCCAAGGCGTGGTGAGACGTTTGTCACGCGGAAGATCAGCATGGCAGCGGCGCGAATCAAGGCCGGACTCCAAGACAAGCTCTATCTCGGCAATCTCGATGCAAAGCGAGATTGGGGATACGCGGGTGAGTACATCGAGGCAATGTGGTCAATGCTGCAACAGGACCAGGCGGACGATTACGTAATTGCAACAGGTGAAACGCATTCAGTTAGAGAGTTTCTGGACCATGCGTTTGGGCGTGTTGGTCTTGACTGGCAGGAACATGTCGAAATCGATCCAAAGTATTACCGGCCCGCTGAAGTTGATCTGCTAGTGGGCGATTCCAGTAAAGCGAAGCAAGCTTTCGGATGGGAACCTAAAACGTCGTTCCAGAGTTTGGTGACAATGATGGTCGATGCGGATGTGAACTTACTGAACGGTAGTTCAACGTGAACAGATTTTCTCTGTGCTTCCTCTGTGTCCTCTGTGTCTCTGTGGTGAAGAAGCGGCCGTCAAGCCCCACCGAGACACAGAGGATACAGAGATCGCACAGAGAAGGATTTTGAAATAGCATGTCCCTCAAATTCCCTTATCAACGCATTGTCGTAACCGGTGGCGCCGGTTTTCTTGGCTCATTCGTTGTCGAAAGACTACGCCAATGCACGAACGCTGAGATCTTTGTTCCACGGAGCCGCGATTACAACCTCGTGGAGATGGCTGCTGTGCATCGGTTGCTATCCGACACGCAGCCAGACTTGATCGTTCATCTCGCCGCACGAGTCGGCGGCATTGGCGCTAATCAAGCAAGCCCTGGCCTCTTCTTCTACGAGAATCTGATGATGGGAGCGCAGTTGATGGAAGTGGCACGCTTGAAAGGGGTGCCGAAGTTCGTGGCGGTCGGAACCGTCTGCGCCTATCCAAAATTTACGCCCGTTCCGTTTAGCGAAGCTGATTTATGGAAGGGCTATCCGGAGGAAACGAATGCACCATACGGATTGGCGAAGAAGATGATGCTCGTGCAGGGACAGAGTTATCGCCAACAATACGGCTTCAATTCGATCTTCCTGCTACCGGCAAATTTATATGGACCAGGTGACAATTTTGATCCACGCAATTCGCACGTAATACCTGCGTTGATCCGCAAGTGCATAGAGGCTCGTGAAGCTGGCGCGAAGAAAATCGAGGTGTGGGGAACCGGCAATGCATCGCGGGAATTCCTATATGTTGACGATTGCGCTGAGGCAATTGTGAGCGCTGCTGCCAGTTACAACGAGGCGGAACCGGTAAACATAGGAGCAGGGTTCGAAATCAAGATCGCTGACTTAGTAAAGCTGATTACGCGACTGACTGTTTTTGAAGGCGAGATACATTGGCTAACTGACAAACCCGACGGACAACCGCGACGCAGCCTCGACGTATCCGTCGCACGTGAGAAGTTTGGTTTCAAAGCATCCACTAGTTTGGAAGATGGATTGAAGAGAACAATCGATTGGTATGAAACACAGACTTCCGTTGGCGATGGCCTGGAGGTCGAGGTCAACGCTGAATAGTTTGTAGGTGGTGTGGTGTGGGACTGTTCAAGCTAAATAGATTGCAGGTTAGGAAGGGTGGTTTACCCCCGCTCAAGATTCAGTTCCTGCAAGCTTGAATGAACTTTAGTCTTGAGCGGAGGTAAACCACCCTTCCTAACCTGCAATTTATTCAGCTTGATTGGTTCTACACTACCAGCAAGTTTCTTAAGGAGGCTCTGATTAAGTCGTCTAGCAACGAATCAGTACCACCTCGCGGTAGCGGGCGGGTCTCAGAGCAAAACAACCATTGAAAGTAAGACCCACCCGCTACCGCGAGGTGGTACTGACTTCATTGCCACAAGAGTCGAACGACAAACTGTTAAGTTGATCTGATTGTCCCTTATCGACAGAAAATGATCGCAATTCGCTGCGAAGGAATTAGTAAGCAATACCGGATCGGTGAGCAGGAACGTTACCGCGCGTTGCGAGACGTGATCGCTAATTCGGCAACTGCTCCCCTTCGCGCTCTTCGATCGAGTCTTGGGCATACAAACGGCAACGGCAACGGCAACGGCAATCGGCAATCGGGAATTGGGAATCACATCTGGGCTCTCGAAGATGTCTCTTTCGAAGTTAATGCCGGTGAAGTTGTTGGCATCATCGGACGCAACGGGGCGGGGAAAAGCACGCTACTCAAAATTCTTTCGCGCATAACAAAACCAAGTCGCGGTCATGCTCAAATCAATGGACGCGTGGGTTCTTTACTCGAAGTTGGCACAGGCTTTCACCCTGAACTTACCGGACGCGAAAATATCTTTTTGAACGGCGCGATCCTGGGAATGCGCAAAGCTGAGATTGAGCGGAAATTCGACGAGATAGTGAGCTTTGCCGAAGTCGAAAAATTTGTTGACACTCCAGTCAAACGATATTCAAGCGGCATGTACGTTCGACTTGCCTTCGCGGTCGCCGCACATATGGAAACGGAAGTTTTAGTTGTCGACGAAGTACTGGCCGTCGGCGATGCAGAATTTCAGAAGAAGTGTTTAGGCAAAATGGGCGACGTCGCCAAAGATGGGCGGACGGTGTTGTTTGTTAGTCACAACATGGGTGCCGTGAATGCCCTCTGCAGCAGCGCACTCGAACTAAAATCCGGTCGCGCTGAACCGATTGGCCCAACCAGGGATGTCGTCGATCGCTATTTGTCCGCGTCGCTGATGAACGAACACGACGACCTGACGCGTTTGCGGCTTTCAGGTATGGGGCGCGATATTGCGTTTGTGGACCTAGAGCTTGAAGCAAACGAAAACGGAGTTTTGTTTGGTGAAGAGCTCCAGTTTGTTCTGACGATCAGGTCCAAAATTGATGCAAGGGACCTGCAAATCGGGTCCAGCATTTTTGCGATGACGGGAGCCTGTGTCGGCACCCTGTTTACTTCAGACAAGTTCTCAATCGCCGAGGGCGAAACACTCAAATTACGCCTGACGGTTTCCGACCTGAATTTGGCGCCCGGCTCCTACTACGGCGGTTTCAGTATCGGAAGAGGTGGCAAGGAAACTGGCCGTCACGATTTAGACATCGTTATCGGCGCGCCATCGTTTGAGATTCTGCCGTTTTCGAAGGGCGATGCTTTCGTCGCCGACTGGAATTCAAACTGGGGAAATATCCTGTTTCAAAAAACGAAGCTGGTTATCGAGCGAGACAACTAATGCGTGTAGTCATTCTTGCCGGCGGTTTGGGCTCCCGGCTTCAGGAAGAAACCGAAGTAAAACCGAAGCCAATGGTGGAGGTTGGCGGGCATCCTGTGTTGTGGCACATCATGAAGATTTTCGGCGCGCATGGCTTTAACGAATTTGTCATCGCGCTGGGCTACAAAGGTGAAGTGATAAAAGACTACTTCCTGAACTACCGCGAACGCTCCAGCAACCTGACTGTCAGCCTGAAGAACGGTGCAGTCGATGTACGTGACGGCGCTTGTGAAGATTGGACCGTCCACCTGCTGGATACGGGCGTCGACACAATGACCGGCGGTCGAGTAAAGCGGGCGGCGAATTCAGTTGGCAATGAAACGTTTTTAATGACTTACGGAGATGGCGTCGCGGATGTTGATCTAAAGGCCCTCCTTGCGTTTCATCGCAAACATGGAAAACTCGCAACAGTCACAGCCGTTAGACCACCAGCACGGTTCGGTGGACTCCGGTTCAATGGCGACAACGTGGTCCACTTCGAAGAGAAGTCACAAATCGATGAAGGCTGGATCAATGGCGGGTTCTTTGTCCTGGAACCTGGAGTTGCGAATTACATCGAAGGCGATGAAACGATCTTCGAGCGCGCGCCCCTCGAGCGGTTGGCCGAAGAAGGTCAACTAATGGCCTACCGGCACAGCGGATTCTGGCAATGCATGGACACACTTCGTGATCTGAAACTGCTGGAATCACTCTGGCAGAGCGGAGCAGCTCCCTGGAAAACCTGGTAATGAATTTCTGGAAATCCAGAACAGTCCTTGTTACAGGGGCGACAGGAATCGTCGGTTCGTGGTTAGTGCGCAAGCTCCTTGAACAGGGTGCTTTTGTTGTGACGTTAGTGCGTGACGGGGATCCGCAGTCAGAGTTGATTCGAAGCGGCGACTACAAGCGCGTCTCAATCGTGGATGGTCAACTGGAAGACTTCTGGGCAGTGGAACGGGCCATCAATCAATTCGAAACTGACACGGTGTTTCACCTTGGAGCGCAACCGATTGTCGGCGTCGCAAATCGATTTCCGCTCCAAACCTTTGAAGCGAATATCCGGGGTACCTACAACCTGCTCGAGGCTTGTCGTCTCCATTCGAAGCTTGTAAATCAGATTGTTATCGCCTCGAGCGACAAAGCATACGGCGATCAAGCGCAGCTGCCATACGTTGAAGAGATGCCCCTGACTGGTCGACATCCTTACGACGTTTCCAAGAGTTGTACGGACCTACTTGCGCAATCCTATGCGCATAGTTTTGAGTTGCCGGTAGCAATCGCGCGTTGTGGCAACATTTTTGGAGGAGGTGACTTGAATTGGAGTCGCATTGTTCCGGGAACAATCCGATCCTTATTGCAAGGTGAACGGCCAGTGATACGTAGCGACGGTTCCTTTGTCCGTGACTACATCTATGTCAAAGATGTCGTGACTGCTTACATGGTTCTCGCTGAACGAATGAAAGACGCTTCACTGTCGGGTCAAGCATTCAATTTCAGTTTGGAAGTTCCAGTGACAGTGAAAGGGATCGCAGAAAGAATTAAGAATTTGATGGGGCGTGACGAGGTCGAACTGGATATTCGCAACGTCGCAACGAACGAAATCAAAGAGCAATATCTTTCAGCGGCGAAAGCAAAGAGCGTCTTGAAGTGGAGTCCCGCTTACGATCTCGACTCAGGCTTGCGAGAAACAATCGAGTGGTATCGAAACTTCCTGACGGGATAATTGGGGAAACAAGTGATTGAGGGCGTCAAAGTAATTCCTCTTAAGCAAATTCCCGATGAGCGCGGAAAGATCATGCACATGCTTCGTGCAGACGATCCGCACTTTGAAAAGTTCGGTGAGATCTACTTTTCGGTTGTTTTTCCAGGTGTCGTCAAGGGTTGGCATCTCCACAAGGAAATGACGCTTAACTATGCTGTTGTTTCCGGCAGCATCAAGCTCGCTCTTTTCGACGAACGGACCAGTTCGCCGTCCCGTGGCGAAGTGCAGGAACTTTTCATCGGCGAATCAAACTACGTGCTCGTCCAGATTCCACCGGGAGTGTGGAATGGTTTTAAGGGGATTGGCACTGAGCAAGCCATCGTTGCCAACTGTGCTTCGCTGCCGCACTCGCCGGACGAAATAGTTCGTATGAGTCCAACCGAGAACCATATTCCCTACGATTGGTCGATCGAACATCGATGAGTTTGCATCTGGTATTGGGAGCTTCAGGTCAGGTTGGTGGACACATACTTGGCACGCTTCGACATGAGGGGTACGAAGCCGAGGGAACTTACTTCCAACATCGTCAAAAAGACTTGCACCAACTGGATCTTCGTTCTGAAGCTGATACTGCCCGTTTGATGCGACACTGCGCGCCTGAGGTAGTTTATCTGCCAGCCTCGCACACAAATGTTGACGATTGCGAACGATATCCGGAGAAATCATTCGAAGCTAATGTCGTAGCAGTTTCCAATGTTGTTGGCGCAGCTAACGATGTGAACGCGAAGTTGGTCTATTTCTCATCGGACTATATCTTCGATGGTCTATCAGGGCCATACGCTGAAGAGACGAAGCCGAGTCCGATTTCTGTCTACGGACAACACAAAGTAATGGCCGAAGATGAAGTTGCACGGAAGGCGAACAATTGGCTCACGATTCGCACGACAGTCGTTTACGGTTGGGAACCTCAGGGAAAGAACTTCATCTACAGGTTGATCGACTCTCTGACGAGTGGCAAACAGATCGATGTTCCAATGGATCAGGTTGGAACTCCCACTTACGCGCCTGATCTTGCCAACAAGGTGATAGAGCTCGTTCGAGCGAACAACGCCGGCATCTACAATGTTGCTGGGAGTGAAATAGCCAGCCGTTATGAATTTGCCCGCGAAGCAGCAAAAGTATTTGGGTTAACTGAAAAGCTTATTAATCCCGTAACCACGAAATCTCTAACTCAGGCGGCAGCTCGTCCGTTGAACGCTGGTCTCATTATCACGAAGGTTTCGAAAGCTGTGAATCAAACGCCGATCGGATTTCACGAAGGTCTCCGGTTGATGGCTAGTGCCCAAAGGGAGCACAAGTGCGCCTAGACGACTTGCGAAACGAAATACTCTCGTTGGTGGAGCGCTACTCTGAAGAAGCATGGCCTGAACAACACTTTGTCCCGGGAGAAGCCAGCGTAAAGATCTCTGGACGCGTTTTCGATGCGGATGACGTCAAACATCTGGTCGACGCTTCTTTGGATTTCTGGCTTACGACCGGCCGGTATGCAGCGAAGTTCGAAAGTGAGTTTGCGCGCTTTCTCAAGGTTCGCAACGCCGTGTTGTGTAACTCCGGCTCGTCGGCGAACCTGCTAGCCATTTCATGTCTTACGTCACCAAAGTTGGGTGATAGACGCCTCGTTTCGGGAGATGAGGTCGTAACAGTCGCAGCAGGTTTTCCAACAACGCTAAATCCGATCATTCAAAACAACCTGACGCCGGTTTTTGTCGATATCGAGTTAGGAACTTACAACGTCGATGTCGAGCAATTACGCGAAGCCGTTGGACCACGAACCAGAGCGATCATTCTTGCGCACACACTGGGGAATCCATTCAATTTACAAGCTGTCTCGGAAATAGCGCGTCAATACAGTCTTTGGCTAATCGAGGACAACTGTGACGCGTTGGGTTCAACTTACAATGGAAAACTTACCGGATCGTTTGGGGACCTCGCGACTTCAAGTTTCTATCCAGCACATCACATCACAATGGGCGAAGGTGGTTGCGTCGTCACTAATACACCGTTACTGAAAACGTTGTTGGAATCGTTTCGGGATTGGGGACGCGATTGCTGGTGCGAACCCGGTGTCGCGAACACGTGCGGCAAGCGCTTCGACTGGCAACTTGGCGAACTGCCTTGCGGTTACGATCACAAGTACATCTATTCGCATGTTGGTTACAACTTGAAGTTGACTGACATGCAGGCAGCTGTCGGTGTAGCTCAGTTGAAAAAACTCCCTCAATTCATAATTGCGAGACGGGAAAACTGGAGACGCCTGCGCTTGGGATTGGAGCCATTAAGTGAGTTCCTGATACTTCCGGAGCCTACGCCTGATAGCGATCCGAGTTGGTTTGGGTTCGCGATTACGGTCAAACCTGGAGCTCCGTTTTCACGCGAGGATTTGGTTCGCTTTCTGGAAAGCCGAAAGATTGCGACTCGTCAGCTATTCGGCGGGAATTTGACTCGTCAGCCGGCCTACAAGGATGTTGCATTTCGCAGCGTCGGTGATTTGAAGAATAGCGACACGGTGATGAACCAGAGTTTTTGGATTGGCGTCTATCCGGGAATCACAAGAGCAATGACCGACTACATGGTCGAAAGCCTGTTCGAGTTTTGTCGGGTAAGGGCAACCCCCGTTTCACGATGAGTTCAGTTTCCGTTTTCATTCCAACATACAACCGCTGTGAGTACTTGAAGCAGGCCATTGAGTCTGTTCTCGGACAAACATATTCCGACTTCAATATCCATGTCGTTGACAATGCGTCGACGGATAACACTGAACAGCTCGTTAAGAGTTTTTCGGGAATTCACTACCATCGGAATCCAGCGAACGTGGGGATGGTTGAAAATGTTCGGCGGTGCTTCTCGCTGTGTGATTCGGATTACTGGATGATAATGGCGGACGATGATCTGTTGACTCCCACACATCTTGAAACAGCATTGAGTGGTTTGAAAAACTATCCGCAGGCTGCGTTGTTTGGCAGTGTTTCTTGTTTGCGCTTTACGAATCTCCGTCGCACCGATTACTACCGATCGCTTGTGCCTGCGGACATTCGAAGTCAGTTTACCTACCTAGGGCCTGAAACATTTCTGGCCCACGCCTTTTATTACACGCCGATCTTTTTTCCAGGAACAGTGGGCAGAAGGCAGGTGGCGACTTTGCTTGCCAAACTCGAGATACCTGAAGGCATCAATGCCCTGATGGACCGTTATTTTTGGACCTCTGCAATGGAGTTAGGTGGTGTAGTAACTTCGCCTTTGCCAACGCTTTTCTATCGCGAACATCCTCAGCAGGAGATTACCAAGGCAATGACTAACGACGATGCGTACGCGGAAGAACATTTGATCTGCGCCCGTCACACGGTAGAGATGGCGCGACGTTTGGGTGTGTCGTTGAAGGAGGCGATTGGCCGGCAGAGCGAGATCTTGACTGAAGATGAAAACCGAAGTTTGCTGAAATCGAGTCAAGGAAGTTGGCGCGCGTCCGAATTCGGCGATCTGTCTCAAGTGGTTATTGAAAAAGCACCGCCTGATAACGCGAGGATACCGCAAAGGCTACGTGCAGTATTGCGAATGAACTGATGGGACTACGAACTATTGCTCGTTCGATCGGGCTCGGAAAATTTGCTCTCCGTTACGTAATCACTCCCGCGCAGGATCTGCAACAGCGACGATTTCCCGATAAGGATGTGGAAGTTGACACGGCAGTTGGCAAGCTGCTCGTGCTGAGTCCGCGGAAGAATCTGATCGGTCGCGCGCTTTACCAAACCAGAGTTTGGGAACCGGAAGTTACGGACACTATCGCTTCGGAAACGAAGCCCGGAATGATTGCCCTCGATGTCGGTGGTGATATCGGATACTTCTCGCTTCAATTCAGTAGCCTGGTTGGTCCTTCGGGCCGTGTATTCGCGTTTGAACCGATTCCAAAAGCGCGCGAGCGACTGCTTCACAATATTGCCTTAAACGGACGCACGAACATTATCGTGTCGGAATTTGCATTGGGTAACCAGGAAGGCACTGTTTATTTGGAAGACCCCTTCACGAAGTCACGCGTAAATCTCAACAAGACAAACGGTGGAACCAACGACATCAAGGTTTCAATCAAACGCTTCGATGACCTTGTCGACCAACTTTCAATACCGTCAGTTGACATCATCAAGATGGACATCGAAGGTGCGGAACATGAAGCTCTCCGCGGTATGGAACAAACGCTCCGTCGCTTCAAACCAATAATCGTGCTTGAGGTTCACAATCATTTCCTGCCGCAGTTCAATTCCAGCGCCGAGGCATTACTTGACTGGCTGAAATCGCTTGGCTACCAGATTTCAACCATCGAGATGAGCGGACCTGAGAACGCGCGGACGACCACTGTCTGCTGCCGTCACCAGCAATAATGCGGATTGTTTTAGCCAGTTTCGCTTCGCTGCCAACATCGATCGGCGGGGGTGAGGTCCATGCCTTTCAGCTAGCTCGTGCACTGCACGCACATGGACACGACGCATCTTTGCTGACTGTCGAACAAACAAGGGTGGCAAAAGTGTCAGTGAGACGGGATCTTCTCAACGACATTCCGATCGACTTTCTTTCCATGCCCGATTGCGCGAGTCCTTACGATCGTGAACCACGGTTGGTCGCGTGGGCCAAGAACTGGCTTAAACAGGAACGCGTCGATGTCATTCATCTGTTCCTTACTAACCACTTGCTGGGACTAATTCCTGCGGCAAAGGCAACCGGTGTGGCAGTTTGTCTGACGGCCTTGGAGTTTAGTTATTCTTTCCAGCACAGTGGGATCCGAAGCTTGGAATTCACGTGACTTGAAGTCGCGGC